>Ga0315533_1000237_pt1 | contig 50557 bp, 45 predicted proteins | sample SalMarSW160130MG_FD_203081 | JGI IMG/M metagenome (GOLD analysis project Ga0315533, IMG submission 203081) | Salt marsh sediment microbial communities from the Plum Island Ecosystem LTER, Massachusetts, United States - Salt Marsh Sediment SW1601-30 ...
AGCCCCCACTTCTTCGATATTCTTTTCAAGGCTTCCATGTTAATCGTTTTAAAAATCTCCAGACACTCTTTGGCTAGATAGTCAATATTTCTCCAATCTCCACTGACAGTGCCTATTGTTCTACAACCAGAGGTAATGTTGGTTGCCTGAGTAGCATAATACTTTACTACATCTTCAATTGTTATTTTGTGTTCTTCAGATCCTCTATAATCGCTGACTAAAACAACTACATACTCCTTACAGATTCTTTTGAAGTACTCTGGAATTTCTCCATCCCCGTATAAGTTATATACCTTGGGATTTATGTATTTACTTTTTTTATTTTCTACAGTCTTATTAGCCATGGCTTAGCTCCTTCTACTGTTGATGTTCTTCTGTTATTCTCTACATCATGCCCTTGTCTTTGAAGGAAAAGTGTTCTTTACTCCCTATAATGATGTGGTCAAGCACCTCAATGCCCAGAATCTTTCCTGACTCAGCCAGCCTTTTAGTTATCTCAATGTCATCCTCAGAAGCTCGAGGATTTCCACTGACATGATTGTGCACTAAAATCACTGCTGCAGCACTACTCAAGATCGCTGCTTTAAAGACTTCCCGGGAGGAGATACCACAGGCATTAAGAGTTCCTATAGCTACCGTTTCGATGCCTACTACTATGTTTCTGGTATTAAGATGGATACAGATGAAATGTTCTCTATCCTTTCTGGCTAGATACTGCATCAGCTTTCCTGCATCTTCAGAACATTTGATGATGGGACCCTCGTGGGTACCTCCGTCTCTGACGAGTTCAACTCTTACCTTTAAATCTTGAAACTCAGCTCCCAAGTTTCCCTTTTGCATCACTGACTCCTTTCAAAAAAGAAAAAGTCAGTTCTTTATTCTTTAGAGAACCGACTTCTGTTTTAGCTTCTTCTTTAGACCTTGAATTGACCTAGCGCGTTTCTTATCTCTTTTTGCTTTTTGACGAACTATCTTTGGCAACTGCTTTTCTAATCATCTCATTGAGAACTCTTGTCATTGGTCTACCTTCTGCTTTTGCCATTTTGTAAAGTACCGATACTAAATCCTCATCAATCTTTGGACTGTACATAACGATCAGCTCCTTTCTTTATTTGTGAACTGAGAAGTCCACCTTTATGGTTTTTCAATCCGCTTAATCTTTTATAAAAAGAAATGGGGGAGACTCCACTCTCCCTTTAGTTAATCAAGTAGTTTTGAAAGGCTTGTTGTACCTGAAACTATTTGTATTTTCTTGTTTTCAAATTAAATTCCACCTATTCCACTTATTCCGCCCGAAAGAACTCTAATATCTCATAATCTTCAAAACCTTTAAGGTACTGACTAATTATGTCTCCTATATATTTTTTTCTTTAAGTCTTAGGTTGAGATACGACCTCAAAACTTAGCAAGTGCTTCTTCCTTTTTTAAGGACCTTGTACTACCAAAGTATCCGGTGTGTTCCTCTTTTGGCTTCTGCCTTATCTTTTAGATGCACAACGCCTTAGCTTCTTGGTAAATTGTTTATTTTTATGATTCTTTTTAGAATCTTTTTATAGTGGTAGGAATGCTTATTTAAATAGTTTGCACTGAATAGGCTCTGAAGATTTTGGATGGAATTATTATGCTTTTTCAGGGAGCGCCGGCAGTTTGTCCGATTTGATGTTGAAAGATGAAAAGAAAGAACAGGTAGGTTTGTACAGCGTTGTAGGCTGGACAAAAAGCGAATTTCGGATATAATTGGGCCATCCGCAACCTTCTTAGGTACTTTATATCATTGTGGAAAATGATGGTGCAAGAACTTAGCAATAGGTGTAAACGATGTCTTTAACGCAAGAACAAAAGGACATAGTGGAAAGTATTGGAAAACCAATGTTTGTTTTGGCCGGACCAGGTACAGGCAAAACGGAAGTTTTGGCTCACAAAATCCTCCATTTATTAGGGAAGAATTTGGCATCAAAAGAAGAAATTATTGGCATTACTTTTACAACCAAGGCAGCAGAACGGATGCAGAAAAGACTCATAGAGCTTGATCTGCCAATTGAAGACCAGCCACTGATATGTACGTTGCATTCTCTTTGTATGAGAATGCTTAAAGATAGAGGCAATGAAATAGGTATACCTCAAGAATTTCTGATTGCAGATGGGTATGAAGCATCTCTTGTGGTGAGCGATGCTATCCTTGATATTGATCCAAGAGTTCGGGGTAAAATAAAGGAGTACTCAAAGAGAATTCTACTATTAAAAGCAAATAAGAAACGACCCGATGATATTCCAAGTGGCTTATCTAAGAAGATATACACAAGGTACCAGGAATTATTGCGATTTCATTCTGCTCTAGATTTCCAGGATTTGATATTGGAAGCTTGTAGACTTTTGGAGTCATGTCCTGAGATTAGGAATCTCTATCAGGGGAAGATCAGAAATCTACTAGTAGATGAGTTTCAAGATATCAATGAGGCTGAATATTCATTTCTTAGATTACTTGCGCATAAGGGAACCGGACTTCTCGTGGTCGGAGACGACAAACAAAGTATTTACAGCTGGCGTGGGGGGAATCCTCAAATCATTTTAGGATTTACTCAAGACTTTGTGGGAGCGATAGAAAAGCCAATGACAATATGCTTTCGTTGCCCAGAAAAGATCGTGAGAGGCGCTGATGAATTTATCAAACGGGACCCTCCGCTGGATCCTCTGCACAAAGATCCTGAGCCGATTAAGATTCTTGATTGTAAGAGTGACGTTCAAGAAGCAAAGTATATTTGTGAATGGATTAAAGCTGCCGTCAAAAACAATCATTACTCGCCTGAGGATATAGCCATCTTATACCGCGGTGGGGATATTGCAGATAAGACTGCTGAAACTCTTGCTAAAGCCAATATCCCTATAGTAAGGCCGTCTCCGGAAGAGACAAAACAAATAAAGGAATTCATTGCTTGTCTAAGACTTATCGTTGACAGACAGGACAGTTTGGCTTTGAGGGTATGTCTGGCCTCAAAGTTAGCTAAAGCTATTGGTAATAGGGCTATAAGAAATATCCGTGGCTATGCGGAATCCAACGGATGTTCTTTGTGGGATGCATTGATAATTGCTCAATATAATAATTCTTTTAAGAGATGGCATAAACCTATTGAGGCTTTTAATCAACTTTTAGAAGACTTATCCACTACTGCTTCTAAAGTGAAGTTAGATGAGTTGCTTTATGATTTAGCCAAGCTCCTTGAGTATGAAAAAGAACCAAGAATAGTAGAAATGGTCAAAAAATCTGAGCAGATCCCGGACAACTGGAGTTTATATGACTTCATCCAGGAAATTCGTGGTTTAAGGGGCGAGAAAAGTGCAGACCCTAGGGAATCAGCTGAGAAAGAATTTAATGCTATATTATTCATCACCATGTATTCTGTTAAGGGCTTACAGCGAAAAGTTATTTTTGTACTTGGTGTAGAAAAAGGGATCCTTCCTCAATTAAACGGAGATATTGAGGAACAGAGAAGGCTTTTCTATGTCGCTATGACCAGAGCCGAGGAGAAACTTTTTCTCTGTCATGCAAAGAAGCGTGAAGGAAAGTCAGCACAGGGATATAATTTTTATGATAAGTCGCCATTTATATTTGATATTCCCGATCCTTACAGGGAGTTCATACAACCGAGTTATTAGACCATTGAGAAAATGTTCAAAGAAACTAAGTATAAACGCTCGAACCTCACACACACGGGGAATTATTCAAACTCCTCTGAATTAATTATAACTACTCTCTCCCTCTTATCTAACTTCTCCTTTCTTAATCTTTCTTTTATCTGAGCCTCTACTTGTCTATTTACCGGTACTGAGATAACTAGACTAAACTTAGCATCTAAACATTTTTTGATATTCTCTACCACATTAGAATTACCAGTTTCAATCTCAATAGCAATTTTCTCTTTACCCTTCTCAGCAACAAGATCAGCCCTTTCTCCATTGAGCTTCTCCTCGGAGGTTACTTTGTATCCCAGTTTCTCATAATACCTTTTTACCTTATCTTTCCAGAACTCATGCAGTAGACCATATTGTCTTATTCTATTCTCCGTATCATATCCTAATTTTTTGAGGAGGTGAGAACCTTTTTTCCTTAACTGAACAAGTACAATTCTTCCATTTCTAGTGCTAATCTCTTTTTGCTCTATTGAATTGTTCGCAATCAATAATTCTTTTAAATCATTTCCTTTGCGAGCACTAATTCCTAATCTTTCAATCCTTTCAACTACTCCTGCAAAAGGATTTTTCACTATATCAACAAGATACTCTTTTTCTTCTTCACTTGGTTTCCCTCCGGGCGGAATACCTTGAATCTCTCCTTGTTCTTCATCTTCTCCATAAGATTCCTTGGAATAACCGGAATATCCTCTCATTTTCCTTTTAATCATCTCATCGGTCACAATTCCCTTTTTTATCTTAATTAAAGGAAATTTCACCAAGAAAGGAGAAAACCACCTTCCTTGGAGTTTCACAATACCATAACCAACTTCTAGTTTTCCAAGGTATTCCTTCTCTCTATTATCCAAAAGCATACAATCAGCGGCAATATTCACATCACTGCGGTGCTTCAAATTCATAGATATCGTACAGTAAGTATTTCCCAGAGCAGGAATTGAGATTAAAGAGGGGTGCTGATCAATTAAAATTACTGATTCTCCCAGTTCTCTGATTTCCCTTAGGATAGTATCAGTAATAGCTTCTCCTCCTTTAGATTCCTGTTTTTGTTTTAAGAGAATATGATGAGCTTCTTCCAGGATAATAGCATGCTTAAAGGTTTCTCTTTTTCCTTGGGCTAATCGATAGTGATGAATCCATAAAAGAAGTGACTCAATAAAAAAGATCTTGTCAGAGTTAGTTAAGGCATCGAGCTCTAAAATAACATTCTTTTTCAAAAGAAAAGATAAATCTATTTGTTTTCCTACATTAAGAATTCTTCCCATCTCTCCAAAACACAAAGTTCCCATAGCTCTTAAGGTAGAGCTCATCCACTGAGCCTCTCTTCCTTTAGCAGGATAATCCTTTAGCCAATTATGTACATCTCTCATTGTGGGATACTTTTCAGGTATTCCTTTATAAACCCCATATTTTTGATAGACTGAATCAATTGCTTTTTGCAATAGATACATTACCCCTTCTCCTAAAAAATAGGCATGACTTACTATTTCAATGAATTTCTTAAGCCAAGTAGTAGCCCCTGTTCCTTCAGGAGGAATCAAGGGATTGAAAACCATGGGGGAGATATTTCTACCGACGGTAAAGATGAGAATATCTTCTTTTTCAGAATCTTCTAATCTTTCCAGTACATCTCGATAGTTTCTCTTCCAGTCAAAAATTAAAAAGGCTTTTTTCTTTTTCAAAAGATTCAAAATAATTACACAAACTGTATTAGTCTTTCCTGCTCCAGATCTACCGAAAATAGCCAGGTGCTGAATCCATTCTTCCTCCCTTATTCCCAAAGGATAGAATTCTTTCTCATTATAACAGACAGTTCCTATTGGATACTCACCCAAGCATACTTCTCTTGGTGGAGGACTGAGTAGTATTTTCTCAGTATCAACCCTTTGATTTAGGCTCCTAAGATAGAGAATCTCGAGCATATTCTCAATCTCTTTTCTTCCTTCATAGTCTTCAGTTAAATAGGCAACCCATAAGGTATCTGCTCTATCTCCTAAGATTGGCTTTAGCCTTCTACACATCTCCTGCACTTTCGTAGCTGTCATGAAAAATTCGGCAGAGTCCCACTGTTCTGGCTTTGGGAGAAATGCCGACCTCCGCGTTTAGTTTGTTCTAATTGTCTTTTTAATCTTAATTCAGCAATCTTGCAATATTCTTCTGAAATCTCAAATCCTATGAAATTTCTATTAAGTTTTAAGGCAACCTCACCAACCACACCAGTTCCAGCAAAACAATCTAAAATAAGATCTTCTTCGTTGGAAAGATATTCAATAACCCATTCAACCCATTTTGGATGTTTTTCACAAGGGTGCCTTTTCCTATCTCTTTTTGTGGGGGTTATTGGACAAATCAAATATTCTGGATGTTGTCCTAACTTATAGTTAAAAGTTGCTTTTGTTTTCTTCTCTCCATTAAGTTTAGTCCCCCAATAAGCCATTTCTACTGCATTCATAAAAGCTACTTTCCTTGCACATGGAACTGGATTTTTTTTAATCCAAAATAGAGCTTGCCTACCTTCAATTCCATATTTTTTTCCTAATTTAACCAGCTCTCCTATTTTCCATCTATCAAAAAAGGAAACTATATGTCCAGATGGTTTTAGTATTCTTGAACATTCTTTAAACCATTTTTCTGTAAATTCAAGATATTCTTTTTCTGTATCAAATAAATCCCATTCTCCAAAATTGAATCTAATATCTTTTCCAATATATTTATATTTCAATGGATTTCTACTTCTTCTAATGGTTATTTCTTTTGAAATCATATAAGGAGGATCTGTAACTATCAAATCTATTGAATTATCCTTTAATTTCTTCAACCCTTCTAAAGCATCCATACAATATATTTTGTTCTTCTTTACCATTTTTCTATGAAACCCCCAGCTTCAGCTAGATTCATTTGATAGAGTGTCATTCTCCTTCACCTTCTCCTCCAAGCTAGTGATATAGATGGGTGAAGCTAATTCCTTTCTCTTTTTGGCAGTTTGGTATTCGTTCAAGGTTTCCATGAATTCTTTCTTCAAAAACACCAAATCTCTCCAGTAGCTTAGCTCCTCAGACCTTAAATCTTTCTTTAGGCTAAACATTTCTCCATCAAGATTGGTTCTTCTTCTGCCCATACTGATATCGTGTCTGTAGAGAAACCTTGTTAGTGCTTTAATCTCTAAAAGATAACTCTCACATTTGCACATGTCTTTCCTGATATTCACCACATTTCTTTCCTTGATGCTTCTTCTTTCTTCAATCTGAGAAACGATATTCTCCAGAGTTGCCCTCATCATTGCCACCTTATCTGAAAAGAAAGTATTGATTAGATCGTTGTTGTCCCTCGAAGTTTGGCTCTCCAGGCTTTTACTCCTTATTAAGAGATTCTCCTGTTTTGAGAAAGAAGGTATTAAATCACTAGTTTCTTTAGAGCCCTGGCTATAAAAAGATAGCCCTGGTCCGGTATAACCTAAGACCAGGGGTGCATCATATAGAGGTAAATAGTAGTTCATTTTTTTCACCTTACTTTTATCTTCTCTAAAGTGGTGATTCTTTTCTTTAAAAACCTTGCACTGAATTTGTATTAAAAAGGAAGTCTTAAATATAAGTTACACTGCATAGCTAGTGTGGCGATGATACACAGTTAGGTAAAACCGCAAAGAGACTCGCCCAATCAATCATACCTTTGAACATAATTAGTTAGAAGGATATAGCTACTTCAAGGTGAGCTTGTCGACACGGATAAAAGAATCAACCAGCTAAAGGTCAATACGCACGATGTATGTAATCTAAAATGGCAGAAAATATCCAAATGAAAATCGTACAAATTCCTTCCTCTATATTCAAAGATAGAACCCTTTCTGTTTTAGAGGCTATGGTTGAATATTTGAAAGAAAAACAAAATCTTACTTATCATCAAATTGCTTTGCTGCTGAATAGAGATGAGAGGAATATATGGACTGTTTATTCAAGAGCAAAAAAGAAAAGGGGAAATCAACGGTCCTGGTTGTTTGGGCTATTCAAAAATTATTGGCGGCATGCTTATTCGAAAGCTAGAAAAGAGGAGAAGTCAACCCCCTCCCCAAAAGCGAAGTATCATGCTTACCAAAAACTGATGCGAAGCACTGAAGATTGAAAGTTTTCGTTGCTGATAATAGCGAGCGACGTTACGAAAATCAGTTTTCCAAGTTCCCTGGCTGTACTTGAGGAAATTTGGATTACAGCATAAGTAACATTACCGACTGAACTAAAGAATCTACCAGGAGTCCAGAAGTGTCCTTTGCGGAAATGTTTTTTGAGTGCCTGATCGGAAAAGTAGACCCTAAAATAATTAGGTTTGGTACTATTAGTAAAGAATCTAACCCACATGCTTAGCTATTGACGTTTATAGAGGTAATAGCAGACCAAATAAGACATTATCATTAAAGGAAGTTAAATAAAACAATGTTAGAATGATTGGGGGGACAGGCAGTACCTGCATTTTTATCCATAACTCATACCCTTCACAGCATGGGTTAGAGGAACAACACCCTTCATATAAAAACATAGAAGTAAAACTCATACATAAAACTTTCGATGTTCATCTCTTAAAGAAATAAAAAATAAGGCTTACAAAAGCGAAAAATAGAAAAAGGAGGTAAACAAAATGTTATTTAAATTTGAACTTAAAAACAAAAGGAGGTGCTGCTATGAAAAGCTGGAAAAAAGAGATAGAGAATAGAAACAAATTAAAAGAGGTTTGGCTTAACCTATTCCTAAGAATTTGCCTTGCTCCAGCCATTTTAATGATCAACATAGCGAGAGCTATCTTAATAAGCGTTGCACCCTTATCAACCTGCCTTAATTCTAATACTTCAATTAAAAATAAAAAGAAATCTTTCAGCTTTACAAGGAAAACCTCAATAACAATACTTACAATATTTATAGCAATGAGTATAGCATTAAACATAGCAATAGCCGTACCAACAACAATAAACCTACAAGGTAAATTATTATCATCTACAGGTTCTGCTTTATCAGGAACTTACAACTTTACATTTAGAATTTATGATGCATACACAAGTGGAAATTTGCTATATGAATCTAATAACACATTAACATCTGATAGCAGAGGCTTGTATAATGTTGATTTGAGAGATGTAAATTTAACTTTTGATCAGCAATATTACCTAGCGGTAAAAATTGACTCTGATGCAGAAATGACACCAAGAATTAATCTAAGTTCTATGCCATATGCATTTAGAGCAAATACAAGTGATGATTTAAATCCAAATAACAGCTACACAATTGGAATTTTAAATGTAACCAACAATGTAACGATTGGTGACAGTAGTGAAGACAGAATTACAGTAATAACGTCCAATCTCAATGTTTCTACAAATGGTAACTTAGACATAGCAGGAAATTTAACATTAGCTGAAAAAATAAAATTCTCTCTAGGTAGTACAATTGAAAATTTAGTTAGTAACTGGTTAAGGATTACTGGTAGTTTAAATATAACAAAGAATTTAGTTATTGGGAAAAATCTAACTGTTAATAATTCAGATTTATTTGTTGACTCTAATTTAGGAAGAGTCGGCATCAACACAACAACACCAACACAAACTTTAACTGTTGTTGGTGATTTAAATGTAACAGGAGCAAGCTATGGAATAGACACTAACGAGAGTGCAAGATTTGATAACTTAACATCTTATGACTGTCCTGCTGGAGAGTTAGTCATAGGAGTGCAGAATAATGGTACTGTTTTATGTGCAGCTGACATAGATACTACAATTGGAAATTGTTCCACAGAAGGAAGTTGCTCATTAATAACTTATGATACTGAATTAGGAACAGTATTAGGCGATTATTGGAATATGAGCAGAGAGAATTTAGGCTGGGTTAATTTAACAGATTACCCTAGTGCTTGCACTTCCGGAGATTTTGTAACTCAATTGGGAGATAGTTTAACCTGCAGTAGCCCTAGCTATATTGGAAATTGCAGCATTGATGGAAGTTGTGATAATATTCTCTATGAGAGCGAAGAATCAGGTCTAAATGTGAACCGCAGCAACTACTGGGACTCCTATAATATCCCCACTGACCTAAATAATCTATTAACCCTTCATTGGGACAATGTAACTAACAGACCTTCTGATTGTGGCGCAGGGGATTTTGTTAGAGGAATTGATGGAACAACCTTAGACTGTGCAACGCCTTCCTATACAACAGACACAAACTGCTCAGCGATCGGAAGCTGCTCAGATATTTATTATTATCAAGGTTTAAATGCTGCAAATATAACATCTGGCAATTTGGATATAGCAAGGATACCAACAGGAGGTTCATGGTCTTTAAGCTCTGATTTGAATATTGATAGTAATACCTTAGTAGTTGATTATGATGGTGATAAAGTTGGCATTGGAACAGCAACACCAACACAAACTCTAACCGTAGTAGGAGATTTAAATGTAACAGGAACTTCCTCTAATTCAACTTTTGAGGGAGATGTAACTATTAAAGGAACTTTATATGGAGGTTCTCTTTTAAAAGTTGGTAATGGCTTAAATATTACAAGCGGCGATTTAATAATTGCAAACGGCAACATAACAGATAACAATGGTACAGTATTAACTACTCCTTCTGGGATTATTGCAGTTTTTGATACTGATTGTCCAAAAGGCTGGACAAGAGTAAATGCTTTGGACGGAAAGTTTTTAGTTGGTAACTCAAGTTATAGTGCAGCAGCTGGTGGAAGTGATAGTGTAACTCTTACTGTAGATAATCTGCCCAGTCATACCCATGGAGCAGGAACCCTGATAGCAGACTCTGCTGGGGCTCATACACATACATTTTCTGACACAGTTTCGCAGTACACAAGCTACACTGACACAGCCCATACGCATTCCATCGATCCACCAAGTACATCAACCTCTACTAGTGGTGCTCACACCCATGAAGTATACAAGTATAGTGATGAAGACGCCGGCGGTGGCACTGGGGTATCCAGTTACTATGATTATGGTCAAGGTACAAGAACAGGCGCTCTTTCAGCAGGCTCCCACTCCCACACAGTTGACATAGCGGCTTTCACATCAGGCTCAGGCGGCTCAAATCATAGACACAGTCTTTCAGATTACACAGCTTCAGGAACAACAAGTTCTGATGGAGCACACACCCACACAATTTCAGGATCAACCGGCTCAACTGGCTCTGATACTGCATTTGACAACAGACCTGCTTTTGCAACTGTAGTTATCTGTAAAAAAGATGTTGGTTCAGACTATGCTGAATGGATTAAATCAAAAGAAAAGTATAAACCTGGAACAGTAGTTTCAGCAGATCCAGATGCTGAAGAGCAAATAAAAATAAGTGAAAAAGCATATGATTCAGCTGTTTTAGGAATTATATCTACTGCTCCTGGATGGATTGTTGGTATGGAAGATGATGATTCTTTAATGATGGCTTTATCAGGTAGAGTTCCTGCTATAGTTGCTGTTAAAAATAATGAAGAGATTAAACCAGGTGATCCAATAACTACCTCAGCCCTTCCAGGTATTGGTATGAAAGCAACTAAACCTGGTTCAATAATAGGAAAAGCTTTGGAAAGTTTTGAAGCTAAAGAATGTAAAGATATTTCTTCTTTAGAAGAGATTACTTGGTTAAATGATGAAGATTGCTTTAAACTTCCTGATGGAACTTATATTAGCAAAATTACTGTTTTAGTTAGTGTTAGTTACTGGGAGCCTGAGAATTATGAAGAAGAGCAAAATGAGAAAATTGAGACAAATACAGAGAGTATTGCTGAATTAAAACAACAAATTAAAGATCAACAAACCCTTTTAGAAAAAGCGTTTACGGAAAATGAGCTTCAACAAAAACAAATTGAACAACTTAAAGCCATTATTTGCTTAGATCACCCAGAGGCTAGTATATGTAGTTCTAAAGTCAATACAACAGGCCTTGCTATTATTGAGCGTGAGCCTGATGTAACTGAGGATGAAGGTAGTGTCATAGAACAAAAACAGTCAACAGAAGAGCTACATTCTTGGCAAAGGGAATATCCTGAAATAAAAGAAATGTTTCAAGAAACAGGTTCTACTTTAAAAAATGTTCTCGAAGAGAAAGGCTATAAAGTAACTCTTATAGAAAGAAGCAAAGGAATAAAAGAAGGTTTTGAATCTATTTACAAAAATTATGCTTTGGTTGCAATAGAAAAAAAAGGATTAGAGAATATATTCAATGAGGGTAGTAAGATTTCCGAAGATGTAATACCTTACATAAAGAGCTATTATCCAGACTCAGATATATGGATAATCTTTATTCATGACACTAGTCCTGAAGGAAACCAAGTACAATGTATCTATAGTATTCCGGAGCTAAATATAGGAGGTTGTACATCAACACCGTCTTGGGATTTAATATTTACAGAACAAGAGTCAAAAGAAATTGAAAAACAAACTGAAGCTCCAAGTGAACCCCAAGATGCACAAGAAAACATTACTGAGCAAGTTAACATTACAGAAACGAACGTTACGCTAGCTGAAAAGACAGAGCTAAAAGAGAGTATCACATCTCCCACTAATCTAACAAATAACACAACTAACAACCAAACCGACCAAAGATGGTACCACATTGTCAATACAGTGACTGCAACAATAACATCATCAGGTCTGATAAACTACATAGTCCTTTTCCTATTAATTTAAAAATAAATAAAGATGAACAAAAAACTTTTAATTTTAGTTTTGAATTTAATTTTAATAGTTAATATTGCATATGCTTATAAAACTAATAGTAGCAACTATACATTTAAATTTGGAGTAAGCTCTGGTAGCGGTATTAATACATCAAGTCCTAACTATGAAACAGGAATTTTTATGGGGGTGAGTGGAAATCTAAGTTCAGGAAATTATGGCACATGCATAGGTTTTCTCTGTACTTTATTCCATTTGGATGGTGAATCTTGTACAAGTGATGTAGAATGCATGGGAGGTTATTGTTGTAGCAATATCTGCCAAAGTACACCTTGCGCTGCTGCGCCCTCAGCACCATCAGGACCAGGAGGTGGTGGTGCAGCTACACCTGCTGCAACTATTTTAGCAAGAAAATCATTCAAAACTAGTCTGGGCTCAATCAAAACCAAATTAAAAGCAGAAAAATCAACAGTAGAGCAATTAACAATTAAAAATACAGGTGATGCAAAACTAGACTTTAGTTTATCTGTAGAAGCACTAGAAGGTTTTGTCTTAATAACAAAAGACAGCTTCTCTTTAAATGCAAATGAAGAAACAGTGATTGATTTAAGAGTTTTTGCTGGTAAAGAACCAGGTCTTTACACAGGCTCTATTCTAATACAAGCTAATGGTCTTAAAAGAAAAATTCCAATTATACTGGAAATAATAACAGAAAAAGTACTATTTGATGTAAAATTAGACCTCCCACCAAAATATAGAGAAATACTCCAAGGAGAAAATTTAAAAGCACAAATTAGCCTATTTAGTATGGCCACAGCTAAAAAAGTGGATGTAATCTTGTATTATTTAATCAAGGATTTTAAAAATAATTTAATAGCAGAAGAAAGTGAAACATTTGCTGTTGAAAACCAAGCGTCATTTACAAAAACTTTCCATACAGAAGATCTAGTTCCTGGTAGCTATGTTGTAGCAATAGAAGCAAGATATGCTGATTCGTTTGCTCTCAGCTCTGATACATTCAAAGTAGTAGAAAAAATACTGCCAATCCCAACAACAGAAAAATTATTCACAATCCTTTTAGCCTTTGTCGTAGCTCTGGTAATAATTTATTTCTTGTTAAAAATGAGAAAAATAGAAATGAAAAAGCAAAGAAAACATTAAGAAATTTCTAGCTAAGGTAAGGAGATAAAAACTAAAAGCTTTAAAGAGTTGGTCAGGAACTGGGACAGAAACTTATACTCATGTCCCGATGAAAGATTTAACGAAGATTAAGAGGCCGCTCGATTTAATGTTGGGAAGTATTCGGAAGAATGAGCAGAAAAGTTCACATATACCGACCCAAGCGAGAGATAATACTAGCTTCATATATATCCCCAAAACTTAACAAAAAGTGAATTTCGTATACAATTGATTTAGCTGAAATGCAAGAGTTATATTAGTGAAAACATACGATAGCGTAGATAAATACTTAGAAGAGAAGAAAAACAAAGATTATTGGATAAACGTTGTTGTGGAGGAAGAACCATATTCTTACATAATAATGAGTTTGAGACATAAAGTTATAGGTAGAAGGGAGGATGGAATTTTTTTAATACACTTCTTTAATAAGCTGGCAGATTGTCATCATAGCGTTCATTTAGACGGAACATCGCATACAAAAATTAGAGGGAATAAAAAGGACAAAGGAAAACCCCTAATGGAACATAAACTACCAAATCTCTTAACAGTAGATAGGCCTATACAAATATTTTCTGGGGCTATAAATCTATATAAGGTACGAGAATACTACAATGAAAGTCCAATTAGAAATATTAACAGATATTGTAAACATCCGGATCAGGTAATAACTATTAATAGGAAATATTCTGAACCAGATAGTCTGTTATTTTCCGTGTTTGTTCTTCCCAAAGGGATTTCTGATGTTCCATCTATTCATTTTGGGAATCCCAAAATTTTTGTCTTTAATCTTCTAACTCCACCAATAGCTATAGTATTAGGTTATGAAGCCTTACCTATGAATAGGTTGAATGATGAAGAATATAAGGTATACAAAAGAATAGAGTTTGTCAGACAGATATCTAATCCAGATAAACTTTGGGCAGAATTTGAGCCTAAGTTATCTAAGGATGGGAGAAAACTTAAGATACCGCAATGGACTTTTATATGCAAAAACAAAAAATATAGTATGCCGGCCTTAGAGCTAGAACTAAAAGAAAATGGCAGACTAATTATTGGTGCATTCAACGGAGAAGATTACTATCATTATGACCTCATAGGCGCTTCCATAGAACCATTTGATAGAAATGGGCCAATAGCTCCTACAATATTATGGACTCAGGAAGATACTGTATATGTATTGCGTCATATTAAGGAGGGGTAAGAAAGAACCTTTAAATTTAATAGCACTTCAGCTAACAACATGTTTTCGGTTCGTCTCGTTCATCCAAATTCGCCTATCGGCCAACTTCTTTTATCCTCAAAACGAAATAACAGATAACCCGAAGTTCGTATTCCCTTCCAAACTTAACAAAAAGCGAATTTCGTATACAATTGAGTTATCTGCAACCTGGGACAAATAGGAAGAAAGAAAATGCGATATGTTTCAAAGGAGATTTTCTTGAATGCCGTAGCATGCCCTACGTTGGGGTGGTTGATGAGGTCTGGACAAGTCTCCAGAACACCCACTTTGGCCGAAAGATTTCGGATGGAGCAAGGTATTGAAATCGGAAGGAGAGCAAGGGAACTCTACCCCCATGGACGTTTAATCGCTGAGACGGATATGATGTCTGCATTAAAGAAGACGAAGAACTTGATTGAGGATCCGAATGTTTCGATAATCTTTGAAGGCGTCTTCTCCATCGACGGTTTTGCTGCTAAAGCGGATATATTGATCCGAGAAAGTGAGGACTGGCACATGGTCGAAGTTAAATCTAGTGTGAATGACAAAACGGAGTTCATAGATGATATGGCATATTCAGCTATGGTTATCAATCGTTCTGGTACTAATATTCTCAACGTCTCATTAATATTGGTATCTAAAGATTTTCGACCAGGAATGAAAAACGAAGATCTTTTCGTAGAAATAGACCACACAGACGAAGTTCTAGACCGAGTTAGGGAATTCGAACCTTTTTGGGAAAAAATTGAAGAAATAACCAGAGAGCCAGCAAAGCCAGAGCCGCGTCTTCGATTCGACTGCCGTAAATGTGAACTTTTCGAAGAATGTCTGAAGGGAGATGTTGAGAATCATATTTTTGATCTTCCACGACTACACCAATCCAAATTCGACAAGCTCACAGAACTGGGGGTCGTTTGCATTGAAGAGATTCCAAATGAGTTTCCATTAACTGAATATCAAGCTAGAGTCAAAGATTGTGTGCAGTCAAAGAAGCCATTCATTGGAGACGGATTTAGAAGCGAATTAGAATCGATTTCATGGCCTGCCTCTTGCCTGGATTTCGAGACGGTCGCGACGGCAATACCACTATATCCCAATATTGCCCCATATGCTCAGATCCCAACACAATATTCTATCCACAAGTGTTCTGAGCCAGGTCATGTCATTGATCATTTGGAATATTTGGCTGATCCAAGCACGGACTGTAGGAGAGAACTCGTGGAACATTTGATAAATGATCTCAGAGGGGAAGGTAGTATCATCGTTTATTCCAATTTTGAAAAGACGATCATAGACAGCCTCAGAAGAATATATCCAGACCTTTCAGAAGAATTGAATTTGCTGATAAACCGTTTAGTAAATCTGGAAGCAATTATTAGAAAGAACTTTTACCACCAGGATTTTCACGGGAGCATGTCAATAAAGAAAACACTCCCTGCCTTGGTGTCCGATGCGCTATATGACGGACTGGAAATTGCAGATGGTGACACAGCAATGGCTGCTTTCGCCTACTTAGCACTTGGCAAATACGGAAATAAGGAAATTGAATCTACAAAAAAAAGTCTTTTGGAATACTGTAAACAAGACACATTAGCTTCGGTTAAGTTGCACCAGCGATTGGTTGAATATATATAACTACATTGCAGATAGTAAAGCGTATCTGGCTTCTTTACGTTCGTCCAAATTGCCTTCGCCAACTTCTTCTATCCACAAGACGAAACGATAGATAGTACGAAATTCGTATATTCCTCCAAATTTAACAAAAAGCGAATTTCCTATATAATTGAGTCATCAATAATACCATTAAACACTGATGTTATGAGGGAAAAAGAAAGCAGATGCGATGAAGCTTTTAAGATTTAACATTCCAAAATCGAAATTGGATGCCATACCCGAAGATGAACAGGTGTTTTTTATTCAACTCACCCATCTCCTGAATGAATTAAACATCTTGCAAAAATGCGTTATTATCTCGAGTACTGGAATGACATCGTTAAATGCAGTCAAAAGGAGGGGACAGGTTTCTCAAGCACAATTTTTTATTAGAATGTTGGCAGGCAAGTTAAACGAAGGCTGGGAAATGCTTAAAAAGGACTTTTTCGACACACAATTATCTAGGAGATACGAAAAGGTACTTTCTCGGGCGGGCAAAGATAGTCTATCACAATTTAAAAGATACTTTACCCGGAAAAACAATATTAATCTAATCAGGAAAAAATTTGCATTCCATTATGATACGGAGAAAATCAAAGAGGGAATTGGCAAAATACCCCAAAGTGAAGCGTTAGAAATGTTTATTTCTGAACATCGTGGAAATTGCCTGTATTCTTTAAGTGATGTTATCGCTAATTGGGCCATTTTACATTCTATAGATCCTTCTAACCCACAACGGGCTATGGAAATATTAATTGATGAGGTTGCCATAAAGGTTAGCAGGTGGTTTCAAGAATTTGGTGGTAATTGCATAAGCATCATTGTTGAAAAACTGGGTCTAGATTATACAGAGATTGAAGTTTCTGAAACTCCCTTGATAGACGACGTAAGATTACCATATTTTGTTGAAAAAACTGAATAACAAATTAAAATGACACCTCTAATAACAAGACATTTACTGCTTGAGTTCATATCGTCTGACTTACTTCGTAAGTTCGTAAATGTTCCTCCGTTATCTGCAATGTAACCTTATAAGGAATTATCCTGATGGAAAGAAGTTTTTCTCAAGTCGCTTATATGCCATACGCTCCCGTTGAGGAAAGCTTTCGAATTTGTAATTATGAGATATGGCCTTATTACAAAGAATCCAGTAAGAGAATAAAAAATGAAGACGTTATCCAACATTTAAATCGTCATTTCGGCCGATATTTCAAACGAAAATATGATGAAGAAAAAGGTGGATATGATAAGCCTCTCGAGGAAATATTCATTATTTCACCCACTAATTTTGAGCTCGGAATCAGCAAATTCTCTGAAGAACAAATTGAAGAAATTAGGATAGTAAGTCACATTGTCGCATTTTGCGCAATTAATGAATGTAGTTTCGTCAGTTCTTCAGCAGATGCATTTATCCTTTATATCCAAAATTTTCAGGTTGGTTCTAATGGGATTGCCTTATGGAACAAATACTTTACCAAGTTGGATATGGTCAAATTTATGAGACCCTACCATTTAGATACTCATTTATTAAAATTTAAGAAAACCGGTTTATGTGACCCTTTGGGGAAAGCCCTCCAATTTAAGGATAGAGGTCAGATAAAAAGAGTATTTAGAACTCTTGAATTGTTTTATCATACAGCTACTCACGGTGAAATGGTTACAGATGAGCATAGGCTGTTATCTTTGGTTATGTGCTTTGAAGTCTTGTTGAACTTTGAAAACAAAATAGAATTTGTAGAAAAAATAGAAAACCTACTCAATAATGCTGAACCTAAAATGGAAACAAGAACTGTAAAGATTAAAAATAAGGACACCAATGTTACAAAGTCCAAAACCAGTTGGTGGGCGTTGGACCTTTATAATTTAAGAAGTGATGTAGTTCATGGTAACGAAATTAACTGGGATATTCAAAAGTATGGCAATATCTGGACTCGCATTCAATTCGGCGGAATTCTATTGAGAAAATTAATCAAGAAAATATTATCTCAAGAATCACTTTGGCAATCTGACCCTGTCGATTCTATTATCGAAGCTGGAACAGATGCCCTAGACGAGACACTTGAAAATATGGTTGCTGAGTTTATCAAAAAGTATAGCATCTAGTTTTGGTCGTGCCACAGATATACCCAGCACAAAGGGTACGTGCCTTATGATGCTCACCCAATTTTTGCTCCGCAAAACCTCTCTTATTCACAAAACGAAATCAGAGATAAATACGAACCCCATATATCCTCCAGAGTTAACAAAAAGCGAATCTCGTATATACTAACTTATAAGCCATATTACTCGAGTTTATGAAAAGATAAAAATGGGATTAATGATGATAGACTTGAAGCATTTTATAGAAAAACTTGAATCTTTTCCTTCAAATTATATGAACGATTTTGATGAATTTTGGAAATGGAAACTCGAAAATGAATCCGAAAATGAGCATATTCTTGACGACGATTATCAGGAAGAGACGTATGAAAAGCTAAGTCGAATTCTTAGAAGCTGGCAGTATTCTCGTAGTGGAAGAGGCTATGAGATTGATCCTTGGACAACCTTAAAAGATTCGTTCAGAAAAATATCTGATGCCTATAACCAAATCAGAAAATACACCTTGTTGGAATTTAGCAAGGTTCCTAATGAATCATTAGAATCAATTTGGCATGAACTTGGTTGCGTTAAAGAGTCCGATGGAAATAAAAATCCCGGTGGATATTACAATGTTATTTCAATATGTAAGCCTTTAATGCTGTTATGGGGACAAACATTGGCTTTTGATTTGCGGGTTCGGGAAAATATTCCACGGGGATATAATGTCTCGAAACATAAAACTCGATGGAAATTTGAAAAATGGAGCAGAGTTATGGAAAGATTCCAAGGAGGCTTAAAACAAAATTCTGAAGTTGTTGATTTACTTAAAAAAGTATCGCTTAGAAAATATGGAACTAATTCCATTGTTCCTTATGGGAGATTTTTGGACATTTATTATTTCTAAACGTCTACGTCGTACGGCGTATAACAACTGCTAAACGGCTTCGTCCTTCGGACTACGGCCAAATCTTTCCGTGGTAGACTTCATTTAGCAATATAACGTCAGGCGACATTTTGCTTGTCAGTTTTTGCAAAAGGAGATGCTAGAAAATGTGCAGGGAAGGAATTAATACTCTTAATCTCTGTAACCCGCTGCTTGTAATGGGAGTGTGCTCAATAGGCCCTTATCGATACGGAGAAGATAATTTAAGAAATGCTGAAGTCAAATGGATAAGTTGGGGATATTCTAGCAAATATATTAACCCAAATGTGGTTCAGAAAATAAAGTCTGGAGAAATACGATCTGGCACTGAGGTAGCCTTTGCAAGTTGGAGTATAGGCATTGACAAAAAGGCAAGGTTTTTGAGAAAAGGAGCAATTGATCATATAGTTCTTAAAGAAGGATATGTAGAGTTTACAGTTTTCTTAAAGGAAGCACTTTCCGGGTTTATTGAAATTCCTGAAAAAGACTATTATCTATGTAGGTTTGTCGATATAACGCATCTTATACAAGGAAATCTAGGGGAAAACGGTGAGTGAGCGAATCAGGAAAATGAAGCAAGACATCAAAAAAGCTACTGCTTTGGTCATAGGAGTTTTTTGTGTATTAATTCTCTGGCTAATATCTCCAAAATGGTTAACGAATTTTCTCAAAAGTCTCCCTACATGGGCGGATATAATCACTTGGATTTCTCCAATACTTTTGGGAGCATTGGCATACTATTTCATCATCTTGGATATTCATAACTGGTTTGATAAAAAGTTCTTTAAGAAGCGAAAGAAAGTGGACAACTTTATTCGAGAACAAATTACTAAACCATGTAGAGAAATATCATGTAATAGAGCTAAAAGAGGAATTTTGAACAATGAGGAAAATAGGCTAATGGATCTTTTCTATACTTTTATTCCTGCTGATGATACAGAAAGGGAGCGCGCTTTTGCTTATTGGACAGAATATTTTATTACAGTGAATTTAAGCGTATTTTCTATCTTAGTTCTAATAATTACTTTAATATATATTACTGTCTTTTATTTTTTCAATCCATTGCCTAAAATTCTTCATCCTGCGTTTATTATAATTCTCGTATTAGGTATTCTTTCTAACCTAGCTCGTCTTATAACAAGAAGAAAACTCATTTATCCAGCTCAAGCCCAAACCACAAGAATACTCAGCGATAATAAAAGCGATTTGATGGGAAGACTTCCTAATTACCGAGTCGACTGTGAGGATTGTCCATTAAGATCATGACCTTTAAGGAATGAAGATGCGTAATAAAAAAGAAGAAGTTATAATACGACCTGAATACTCAGCAGTTGGAGCAAAGAATCCTAATAAGCCATCACGAGCAGTAAATGCAGCGATATCGGCTTTTAAAAAGTTAAAATTATCAAGTGTCGCTGAAATTGGTTGCGGGTTGCTACCTAATACCCCCCACATACTTCAAGGGTTCCCATTGGTTACTCTAGTGGATACGAAACACCAGTATATAAGGATCAAAGGTAAGCTTGATGAAATTTCTAAATTATACCCATCCTTTAACAAGTTCATAGATTCAGAGTCCTTTCAAAATAAGAGAATGCAATTCGATGGTGCTATAATGATCAATCTTCTCCATGTGCTTCCCACAGTGGAAGGAAGGTTGAAACTTTTGAAAGGAGTATATGAAAATTTAAAGAAAGAAGGTTTTCTTTTTATTGATGTGCCCCGGAATGAGACTTTTTATCGAAACTTAGTAAAAACTGCGAGAGCCTATACTGATGGCTATATAATGCGAAGAGGTAATTATTACACGTTCTATAAGAATATGTCCTTCGAAGAAATAACGGCTTGTACTGAAAAAGTAGGTTTTCGATTAACGCAAAGAATATATTTGGGTCACCGTGTAACCTTTATTTGCCAAAAGTGAAGAGACAAATTAAAGTTCGTTCGCTAGGCAAACCGCTAGGCAAAATGCCCACTTCTGCCAAAGTACCTTTCAAGAGAATAGACACGGACTGGTAATGGAAGTTCCTACCTAAAATGAGAAGATAAGAAGTTTGAAGGTCTTAATCGGGAAGTTGAAGTAGAAGTTCTTGCTCTCTTCCGTGTCCTTTCATTATAGATCCGGTGAAAAATATTCTCTCACAAAGTCCTTTTGACACTTATCTGATTTCTTTTCTACCTTCATATCATCCCACTCAAACCAAGCAAAAACCTTTATATAGGTAAGACTATTCTTTTTTATGATAGAGGCACTTTGTCAGCGCACCGAACAAAAAACACTGAGGTTCGCCTACCACATTCACATTTTTTGTTCAGCAGGTGGAAAGAAAAAGTTTATGAAAAAACTTGTCATAGCCGAACAAATAATGGTGGAGTTCGTCTACAGCACCGGTCGCAAAATTCTTCCGCAATTTTTCCGACGGGGTTTTCAGCGATAAACACTTGCCTAATCATAGGCCTCAGGAACAAAAAAACAATCAACTAATTGAATTACTGAGAAATCCCGGAAACGTTCGTGCACTCACTACGTTTAGGTATCTCGTAGGGCATTTCACCGCACATTCTTGTGGGATCCATACAAGTTGTTCATCCTCCGGTTAGGGCGTTATACAACTAGTGCAGATACAAAAGATTTATATAGTAGTTGTATCTACACTATGAGTATGATTCCCACCAAAGATATCCATGATTATAGTGAAAAGTATGAGTCAGCTCTTAGACGAGTTAAAAAGTCAGCTATATCTCAAAGAAATAAAGACCTGATTTTGGACTTTGACAGAACATGTTTTCTCGAAGGATTGGGTAAACCACGAAGGATTCGATTAATCGGCGCTCTTTTCACATTGGCAAGGATCTACCTCAAAAAGGATTTCGATAAAGCCACAGAAAACGATATAAAAGAAGTTGTCATCAAGATAGAATCAAAAGAAGATTACTCTCCGTGGACCAAGCAAAACTATGAGGTAATAATAAAGAAGTTCTACAAATGGCTAAAGTACGGAGACAATTACAAAGAAAGGACTGAGTATCCTCGGATTGTGAGTTGGATTACTGCCAAAATGAAGAAAAAAGACCAACCAAGGGTGCAGGCATCCGATATTCTTACTGAAAAAGAAATAGAAAAGCTGATAGACGCAGCAGAACACCCAAGGGACAAAGCATTTGTCTCGATGCTCTATGAGCTGGGTGCCAGAATCGGAGAGATAGGCTCGCTACAAATCAAGGACGTTACAAGAGATAAGTACAGCTACATCGTCGACATAAATGGAAAAACCGGTCACAGAACTCCCCGAATAGTCATGTCTGATCCCTACGTCACCAGCTGGCTTAATCTCCATCCAGAAAAAGATGCTCCTGAATCAGCACTATGGGTTATGGTTGGGCAAAGAAACAAGAATGAAAAGATGAAATACGGAGCTTTCAGAGCACTGATCCAAAGACTAAGGAAAAGAGCAAAGATCAAAAAGAGGCTCTATCCTCATCTATTCCGACACACCAGAGTAACTCATCTTCTTATCAATAGGCAGGTAAGTGAGGCTCAGGCCAAGGTCTATTTTGGTTGGGTCCCTTCAAGTAAGATGCTTTTTGAATATTCCCATCTTATCTCAAACGATGTTAATAACACCATTCTGGAGATTCATGGAATAAAAAAAACTAAAGAGAAGGAAAGCATTCTAAAACCAAAACAGTGTCAGTCCTGCAGTGCAATCAACTCTAAGGATGCTCTTTTTTGCCAAAAATGTAGTAAAGTCCTCGACGTAAAAACAGCAATTGAACTTGATGAAAAAAGGAAGAGTTCTGATGAGATAATAACTGCTCTAGCTAAAAATCCAAACACTGTAAAGAAACTTGCAGAGATTCTATCAGAACTCGGTTTGACGAAGAGATTAATGGAGATTTAGGATGGAACTAGAATAGTCTCGAATTCATTACCCTTTTTTCTCTTTAACCTCGGGCTTCAAGAGTGAGGAATAGTAGTTCCTTCTAAAATAATCCTGCAGAATACCAATCCATTCTGGAAGGTGGTCTTTAAGCTCGTCCTTTTCTTTCTTGTATTGACTGTACAACTTATTGGCCTCATACATCTTAATTCACCATTTCTCTGATGTGTTTTCTTTCTGAAGTGGTAATGTTACTGGTTTAAATAAGTTGCACGGAATGACTTTCGAAAGAATACGCAGGAGGGGGAGAAGAAGTCTGCTCCAAGCGAGAGAATAAGTACTGGTTAGTTTCCCAAGAAAACTACTCTTTCAAAATCTGTTCTCTTATGGCTTTGCCTTTCTTGGTGAGTCCATATAGTCTTTTGACTCTTCTTTCTGGATTCATGCACATTGCAATACCTTTTTTTCTGAATCCCCTTAAGGTATCACTTGTGCTATTAAGGGATAGCTTTACATAATTTATGCTGCCAGGAGGTGTATTTTCAGTGCATCTCATAACATCTCTGTGTATTTCACTAGGTGTTTTTCTATTACTCATTACTTTAATCACTGCTCTTCTATGCTTGCCTCGTACAACCCAGGCATATTCTTTGAGAATTTCCCTTGGAATATCGTGATAACTTGGTTCATGAGGATATACTTTTTTCTTTACTATTTTCCCCCTCTTTGTAAGTGCATATAACCTTCCAATCTTTTCCTTTGGATTGATGCAAATTACTAAACCCTCCTTCATCAATGCCTTTAGAATCTCGCTTGTGTTGCTAAGAGAAACAACGCCATTTAAAGCCTGTTCGTGAATCTCGCAGGGCATTTTGGGTTTTGTCATTGCCTTTATGATAGCTGTCCTTCGTGGGGACCTTTTTAGCCATTCCAATAAACCACCTCTTTTCATCACAGCAGAAATACGAAAAGAGTAGTAGAAATAATTTACACTGAATTAATATTGAAAAATCTGAAAGAAAATGACCTTCCTAGTCGTTGGGATTTTGCCCTACGATTTCTGTAAAATTCGATGACCTTGACAAAACCGCCATCATTCCGCCAAGATGCTAAGAATTAGCAACAATCCTTATCGAAGAGGAGGATGTGGTGGCCAGGAAAAAAAGCAGAAAACTGGATGAATTGCAAATCTCCCAATTGACTTGACGAAAGTTTCCTTTTGATTGTATAATGTGACGATATAAATTTAGAGTATCGCTTGCTATTAAAAGGGTTTGTCCTGGCAACCGAAAAAGATTAAAGGCAGCGGATATATTATGAAAAAGAATATTTTTTGCGACAAGAATGACTTAACAAACGAATCTTCGGTTGAACAATTCTTTATCATAAGACTATTGAAAGACTTGGGTTATGAAGACAGAAATATTAGGACGAAGGAATTTATTCAAGAGTTTCCGATAAGAAAGGGTAAAAAGAGAAAATCATATTCACCTGATTACATTATTTACATGGACAGAAAACAGACAAAACCTGTTATTGTTATAGATGCGAAGAGTCCAAAGGAAAATGCAGAAAACGGAATTGCTGATTCTCAATTTTATGTAGCTGTCTTAAGAAGGAAATTGAAAAAGCCTAAGCCGGAACAATTTTGCGCAGGAACAAATGGAATTGAATTTATTGTAAAACATTATGAGAGCAATGAGATTATTTTGAAATTAAACTTTGCGGATTTTCAAAAAGAAAATCATAAATATAAAAGATTGAAATCTTTACTTTCATTTTTCGCAGTGAAAAATGCCCTTCGACAACCAGACAAATCAGCCAAGAAAAAACTGTTTGAATTTAGAAAACCCGATATAAGAGAAATAGATGGAATTTTTAGAGCCTGTCATAAAATAATATGGAAAAGCGAGAAAAGCAGTAAAACATTTGCATTTTATGAATTTGCAAAGATTATGTTCGTCAAATTGAATGAAGATAAAAAATTAAGAAAGAACAAAGAATTATGGGAAATGGTAAGCAAGGAAGAGGGATTGCCGGAAGAGAAAATAATCTTTAGCAGGAAATGGATAGAAGAACGTGAGGAAGAAGACGAAAAAAATCCAGTAGATTCTATCCTATTCAAAAATCTACGAGATGAACTTGAAATGCAGATAGAAGAAAAAAAGAAAAAAAGAATTTTTGATAAAAATGAACGTATTAGATTAAATCCTTCTACCATAAAAGAAACTGTAAAAATGCTTCAGCATCTTAACTTGATAAGTATAGATGAAGACCTGAATGGAAGACTATTTGAAACATTTCTAAGTGCTACGGTCAGAGGGGCAGACTTAGGACAGTTTTTCACTCCAAGAAACGTTGCAGAATTTATGACAAAAATGGCTAATCTCAGAGTTGATAAAGAACATATTGATGTTGTATTAGATGCATGTTGTGGAACAGCTGGATTCTTAATAGAAGCCATGGCATTGATGAAAGAAAGAATTGAAAAAAATGATAGCCTAAGCGACGAAGAAAAAAGGGGATTAACACAGGAATTAAAGGAAGAATGCCTTTATGGTATTGATGCAGGAAAAGATCCCCCTATAGCACGAATAGCAAGAATAAATATGTATTTACATGGGGATGGTGGAAGCAAGATATACCAATTAGATTCCTTAGACAAGAAAATAGAAATAGAAAACGGTCTAGACCCAGAACTAAGAAAAGATATGAAAGAATTCAGCAACCAAATAATTAGAGAAAAAAAGAAATTCGATGTCGTTTTGACTAATCCGCCTTTTGCGATGAAGTACGAAAAGAAAAAACCAAATGAAAAAAAGATTCTTGAGCAATATGATTTAGCCTATGTTGATAACACCAAAAAGCTAAGGGCTTCATTAAAATCAATGGTCATGTTCCTTGAGAGATATTGTGATTTACTCAAACCGCATGGAAAGCTAATAACCATAATAGATGAGAGCATTCTTAATACCACTTCAAATAAAGTCTTTAGAGATTATATAAAACGCAAATTTATCATCAAAGCTATAATTTCTCTACCAAAAAATACATTTGTTAGTGCAGAAAGTGGTGTGAAAACATCCGTTCTCTATTTAACAAAGAAAGAGAAAAAAGACGAGACACAACCAAAAGTTTTTATGGCTATAAGTGAAAATGTTGGACATAGCGACTCTGGGAAACCAACCCCGGAAAAGAAGGACCTTAATGAAATTTTACTTGAGTTTAGAAAATTTGAAAAAGGCAAGTTATGACATCTACCTTCATTATTGATAATTTAGAAAACAGGACAAATCGTTTAGATGCTCACTTTTTTGATCCAGAATACTTTGAGACAATAAAGAAGATAAGAACTATTGGAAGAAATAGGAGAATTATGGTTGAAAACTTAAGGGATCTATTAAGAAAATCTAAAACGGCCATTACTGGTGGGGCAACACCAACAGGAGCTGTTTATGTAACAGAAGGCGTACCTTTTCTAAGAATTCAGAATATAAGAGAACATAGAATCGATTTTGAGAAAGCAAAACTTATACCTCGTATTATACACGAGAAAGATTTAAAGCGCTCTCAACTAAAACCTCATGATGTTATTCTAACAATTACGGGTTCTTACGGAATGTCGGCTGTTGTCCCAGAAAATATGATAGAAGCCAATATAAATCAACATTTAGTTAAACTTGAAATATACGAAGACAAAATACATCCGGTCTATTTATCATTTTTCTTGAACAGTGAGCTAGGTAGAATTCAAATGGATAGAGAAGTAACAGGTGGAACAAGACCAGCTTTAGATTATCCCGCTATAAAATCATTGTTTGTTGTTTATCCTAAAGACACAGATGTTCAAGAAAAAATCATAGAAAAATGCCACCCAATAGTTCAGCAGGCCTATGGTAACTTGAAAAAACGGGAAACACTAAAGAAAAACTTAGATAAGATTATTACAGATAATTTGAATATGAATCTACCCAAAGAATTTGAAAGAAAATGCTTTGTATGTGACATTAGTGATTGGAATAGATTAGATGCACTTTCTAAGTCTCCGTACCTAAGAAAATTGAGAAAAATAATTAAAAATAGAAAACATGAAGAGCTTGGAAACCTAATTAGTGTTTCTACTAAAGAAGAGACACCAATAATGGATTTTCATAAGGTTATTGATATAAGAAAAATAGAAGAAAAAACAGGAGAATTCGAAATTATAGAAACTGACAACCTCGACTCTGCCAAAATGATAATTCATGGAGATGAACTATTGATATGTTGTTTAAACCCAGAAAGAGGTAAGTCATTACTATCTAATCATCAGCTGGAAGGACTCCTAACTTCTACTGAATTTTTGCCTGTAAAAATAAGAGAAGATAAAATAGATAAAAACTATTTATTGGTCTTGTTAAGAAGTAAAATTGTATTGGACCAAATGAAATATATCACCACAGGCTCTACTCCATCAAGGGGAAGGATAACAAAGAATGACCTAATGAAAATTTTAATTCCTATGCCTAATAGAAAAGGGCTTGAAGGAGAAATAGCAAATAAAGTCTTTGATAATATTAAAGAAATGCGAGAATTGAAAATCTCACATAATAATTTGATGAAAAATGCTAAGGATAAATTTTTGGAATTATTACAAGAAACATAGCTATGTCTGCAAAAAGCATAGCTCATCGAGCATCATCTATAAGTCAGAGGCAAAGAACCCGAGATGTGAGTGTGGAAGACTACATGGAATCTCGTGCTATGGTTGGAAGAAATCGTCCCACCCGTGAAGAAGTTGTATGCCGTCACTGGGATTCAAAGTTCGTTATCCGTTCAAGAGATGTCCTGCGTGCGGGAAGGAACAATAATTAACCTGTTTGTGACATTGATTATTTTTGACCCTATGTTGCAATAGAACAAATTTTCCTATATACCCCACCACACTCTCCATCCTGCACAATTATGGCCCTCACAACAAGTTCGACAAAATGAACTTCCCACTAATATCAGAAACTTGAGTTATCTTCTCTCTATAATGGACCCCATAATTCGGACATTATGCTAAGATACAGGTAAGGTCCCTTCAACGGAGATTGCACAAGTTAGGAAGAATAGTAAAAGAGTAGTTTGACCTGCCCCATTGATTGCACCACTTTCTAAGACAGAGTCACGGGGCATAATGGCCTCGGGCGCAGGCAGCTGGTAGTTTAAGGCACTATGCGGCTGCAGTCTCTCCAAACCAGATTGACAAGTGCTGAGATTTGGCTTAGGTTTATCCCCAAAGGATACGATTAGGGAATTTTTAAATAAGTGGTAGATAAATTGAAAACCAACAAATGTCGGAAATTCTTATCCCATTAATCTCCATTATTTTTGGATTCGTCATAGGTATTTTCTATGACCGGCTAAAGTTAAGACGTAAACAGAGCAATATTAAAAATTTGATTAGAAAGGAGATATCTAAAAATGTAGCAGCCTTATCCGAATTATTATCTTTATTAAAATCTTATATGACGAAGGATCGACCTAAATTTATAGCACCTATCTCCATAGAAGAAATAAGTGCAAGGATAGAAAACAGCTGCAATAATGATACATTCAAATCTTTTCTTCAAGATATTGCTTCTATGACACCTAAAGAAATAGAGACTATATATGATTTCTATTATGGCCTCGAGGAAGTCCCAAAAACTTTCAGGGATATAGAGAGATTTGCCGGAAATATTAGGCATGGATTGTTTGAGGATTATATTGGAGCACTCATACAAAAGGGAAATAAAGCACTTCAATTACTAAGAACAAAGAAATCATAAAAAATCAAGTTAGAATATGCGTTACTTTCTTAATTTGATAATTCCTTCTTTAGAATGCAGAGGATGGTATTAGGGAATTCTTGAATAGGTGGTAACGTGGATAACTTATTAGGCGAAAGTCAGCAATTCGGGAGAAAAGAAATAATCCAATACCGCGAAAATAGGGAGAATATTATTCAAAGTGTTGAAATTGACTTGACGGAAATTCCCGACCAAAGTAGACAAAATATAGAAAGCAAGATTACATATTTGAAGCATATTAACACTGAACACAAAAAAATATTCAAATTTGAGGGAGCAAATAAGCTTGTCTACAAAACTGAAATTTTACTCCCCAAAGTAAACAAAAACAGGCTAAATGTACTGATGGTATTTGGTAATCCTGCGGTTCATTCGATAGCAGAAGGAATGTTTTTTTCTTACCAAAGAACAAGAACTGAAGGAAAGTGGAGAGAACATAGATTTTGGACGGCCTTGAGAGATTGTGAGGTACTAAAATTTGAGAGAAATACAGAAAATCCAACTCCACAAAATATTAAGAAGATAAATGACTACAAACGGGATTGTTTGTTGAGTGGAAGGTATCAAAGTGATTTTAATATATTCCTTTTGCCTTACTTTTCTTTTCCCACCCCAGCATCAGGAGAGTATAGTGGAGTCAGTGGAATTGTAAAAATAGTCGGAAAACATATATTTGCGAGAATGAAGGAATTTGAATTTCGGCGATTTGAAAGAATTATTCTATACAATGATATTAAGAATATAATTTGTTTCCAAAAAAGTGCATTAAAAGAGATAAAGCGGACAAAATGCGAGCAAATCAGTAATGTATTAAATAATCCAGTTTATAAGGTAGATGATGCTTTAAAGCATGTCACTTTATATACTGCAGGGCCAACAAGATATCTTCGTACCAACAAAGCTAAAAAGATACTGGAGGCTATATTATCTGATATTAAAAAAAATAGAATAGGTTGACCTTTACCTAACAGCAGGTTTGCGGTTCACTTCCCTCACACAAAAGGTCTTCGGCGCTTGGCAAGCACACAAAACATCAGGTGCGATACGATGATGAGTAGAGAAGTAAGCTTATGATTAACAAATACCATGGTTGTCTGTTAGGGCTTGCAATCGGCGATGCATTGGGCGCCCCAGTTGAATCTCTAACATTACAGGAAATCAAAAGGCGTTACGGCAAGGGTGGAATTTCTGATTTTCGTGAATGGGGAAGCTTTAAACCAGGATCATACACAGATGATACCCAGATGTCATTGGCTACTGCTGTTGGTTGCATAAGAGCTTGTCAAAGAGGGAGAAGTAAAGGAATCTGTCATTCTGCATCTGTTGTCTATCGGCGCTATCTGGAATGGCTTAAGTCTCAGAACGATCCAAACCAGAGAAGGTCTCCGGGCAATACTTGTTTAAGTGCTTTGCGAAGTGGTGAAATGGGAACGATGAAAAACAGGATTAATGACAGCAAAGGCTGTGGCGGAGTGATGCGCACCGCACCTGTCGGCTTAGCCTTTCCGTCCGGCAGAGCATTTCGAAAAGGTGCAGAATATGCAGCCATAACTCATGGACACCCTTCCGGATACTTACCAGCAGGATTCCTCTCTGAAATGATTTGCCACCTTATTGAAGGCAAAACGCTGGTAGAAGCAATAGACCTAAGCATTAAGCTGCTTGTTATGTATGATAAGCATAGTGAGACACTCGAGAAGATTGAACTTGCGCGTGAACTATCTGCTAGTCCAAAGTCAGTTGAAGAATCGATTCAAACAATTGGGCAAGGATGGGTAGGAGAGGAAGCACTAGCCATTTCCGTGTACTGTGCATTAAAGTTCTCTGATGACTGGGAAAAAGGAACATTGGCTGCTGTTAATCATTCAGGAGATAGTGACTCTACTGGGTCAATCACTGGGGCTATTTTGGGAACCTTGCTTGGCATTGAATCAATCCCAAGTCGTTGGGTCCACAGCGTGGAAGAGTCAAGTAGAATCCAAAAGATAGCCAACGATATGTTCAGGATATTCAGAAATGGAGAAGAGTTATCCTTCAAGGAATATCCACCGAATTAGTCATGCTGCGCCTAATAGCGTCTTTGCGGTCCCCTTAGCTAGCTCAAGTGTCTTTGATCCCAGACAATGCCATCAGGGAATTTTTGAATAAGTGGTAGGTAGGCTTGCATATAAGAACTTAGCCGCAATTGCCCCTAAGGGCTTGAAAATTAACAGAAAATAATCCAATAACGAGACAAATGCTTCTATGGGAATAATCTCTGAGAGACTCAAAAAGAGAATATCAAAAATAAAAAGGCAAAAGATAATCCCAATTAGTGATTTATATGAAGCCGCAGAGCAATTTGGAAAAGATAAAAAGACTGTAAAGGCTCTTGACCAATTAGATGAGCTACATCCAATACATGCAGTCTATGTTGTAACCTAAAATCTCGTTTCATCTTTAGTTGAGAACTTATCTGTATTCCCTGAGCTGGATGAGTATAGCAATATAGTAGGGAAAGCAGAGGATGAGTACCTGCCTCAAGGTCCTCCAATGAGTCCACTTACTCTATCATATTTTACCAGCTGGGCTTTTTTTGATGTTCAATTTGGAAAAGATAAAGAAACAATGGGAACATGTCTACAAGATATCGGATCCGATTTAGATATTCCGTTTGACTATCTGGAGATTATTAAATTAATGCAAGAGTCTCGAATGGGCATTTATGAACGCAAAGGATTTAATGGTACGTCTGTCTATCTTTCTGAATTGTTTTCAAATAAAGAATACAAATGTCTTGTTCCGGTAGGATATAGGGGAAGAGAAAATGAGCTTTGGTATGTAAGGATATTACCCACGCCTTTTAAAAAATCTAATGAATCTTTGGTCTTCACGACTCCATATGTTTTAATTTCACATGATAAAAGCCACTGGATTGATTTTTTAGAAAGGTCCATTGTCAAGACTGGCATTATTAGCCCGATTTTAGCCTTTGAAACGTTTATGAAATATGGACTGAATGAAAATTACTGGAATAAGTTTATATTTCAAGCCTATTACAACAGTGTTGCCAATGCAATATTTCTTGAAGGATCACCTGATGTACCAGAAAGTTTACCCCATTCAGGAAAATATACCAGAAGATGGGTCTGAAAGGGCAGATGTCTTGAAAGAAAGGGGGCAACTTGACCTAACAGGAGGTATCTGCCTCAGGTTTACGCTCTTCCACAAATTACCTTCACCTTTAGACCCTAAACAAATTTCCATTTTTGCCCTGTGCTTCTCTCAAACTATCTATCAGCTTTTCTTTCCCTTCACTATCTTTGTACTTCCAAAATAGCCAGCCATTAATTGACTTAACTTTACAAGCTGCTTTGGCAGCAGCTGATGGCGAAGTATACTTTTGATCAGTAAACACTATTTTTCGAGGATTGTAGTAGATTGCCTGGAATTTTTTCCCTTTATATTTTGCATATATTGGAAAGCCGTTCTCACTAATAAGAGTTTCGGTTAAGGATTTCTCCTTTTTCCTGATTCCTGAATAAATTCCTCTTCACTCAATTCGAGCAAGGATATGTTTTCCTTACTAACACCTATTCCCAATTCAACCATAAGATCTACAAGCTGTTCACCGTTCATTAAAGCTATTGGTGATTTGTAAGGGCTTGCAGCCTCTTTCCCTGCACCTTTTGAAAAATCAGAAGTAGTAATAATAAGGCCCTGTTCATGAGGGCCAAGACTACCTCTAAGTTGTGTAATAACAGGAGTTTGAACATTATGTCTCCATCTTTTTACTTGGACGGCCATCTCTGTTCTGATGACACCCCCGACGACTAATTCCCCTCTCACATCTACACCACCATCACTGCTTCTGCTTGCTACCTCGACATTCTCAAATCCTATTTCTGTAAGAAACATCCCGATCAGCCCCTCAAAAGTTTTAGCATCCATACTCTTTAATCTTTTGATTTTTTGCTCTTATCTGTCGTAGTAATCCTGGGGGTTGCCATTCAGTTAGACCATAATAACCTTTTCCATGTACTGTAAATCTTGGTTCTTTTCCTCGTGCTACACGCTTTCTATTTTCAGTACCAATTACTGCAGTCATTGTTGTCTCTGGTGTAAGACCTTTTGTAGAAATCCAACCGTGTTCCATAGCAATACGTGTAATCTCTCTATAATACATCGGGCGTTTGTCTGCAAATTCCTTTAAGACTTTCTCTGCGGCATCACTAAAGCTTAATCTTTCTGGCATTCCAATCTTTCCTATGCAGCTATGTATTAAAACCTTTCGGAAATCTAAAACTTTCCAAGTCAAATTCTATCATAATAAGTTAGTTTGTTAAGCATAGCATTACAGAGCTAACCGCCTAGCGATACGGGAGATGATTTGATAGAGAAATGGGAAAATCTACGAGGATTAATTCGTGAATTCTGAATGGTTTTGGAGGATATGATCCACATTGAGCGAACATCCTGCTTTTTGAACTTCTCCAAGAAATGAAAACTTCCGAAGTTGACACATAACTGAGAGAAATAAATGCATATCATTTCCGAAGGAGAATTAGTAAAAAAGGATACTGGTTACTCACTCCCGAGGTCCAAAACAATCGGAATATGGTCAGACGCCCTAAGCATGCCCAGAAATTCCTCAGGGTAGATATGGTCAATTCCTACAAATTCTTCATTTGTCCCTTCCGTTAGGAATGTATTCTCGAAGGATACCAAGGTTGTCACCATAGTAGAGGGTGTTTTTTATTCAGATCACCACTTTCACGGACTTGTACCTACCAATCTATTTTAAATTCTTATACCTTCTTACGATTGGGGCATCTACTATAGAATTTTCTTCTGTTTTTTCTACTACGTTCACTTGGAAGTCTGCATATCCTGTTTCATTAAATCTCTGAATGCTCCAATATCACTGTCAAGATCGCTGGACAAAGGTACGCCATACGAGAATTTCAGAAAGTGATTAAAAAGCAATTTCAAAGGATCCGAAGAAAGCTTAAAGGGTAAATTATTACTGTTCTTGACAGGTTGCAGTTCTCCTATCTGGACAGGTTGAATTAGTTCAAATCTGGCTGCTCCCTCCAAGAATGCCCCCTTTTTCGCGGGCTTAATGTAGAAAAGATGAGGGATTTCAAAGAGTTGGATTGAAACAATATCGTCGGCACTATGTTGTTCATGAAAAGAAGCTACTGGCAAGCATAGGACTATCTTATCTTTCTTTTTATTATTCTTCTTAAGCCATTCACTTTCAACATTTCCGAGAACAATTACGGTTCTCGGCTTGCCTACTAGGATATACAGTCTTTCATCAGACCGAAGATTCAATGACTTTATAGGAAAATGGCTCTGTGCTTGTACCTTTTCATCAAAACTCGCAATTTTGTAAGTCGTTTTACCTTCATCCTCTGCATCATAATTCTCAAGTTCTAGAACTTTGAGAGGAGAGACGAAGGGATATTTAACATGAGCCGAATAAAACTGGCCAGTTTGAAAATCCACTCGGCTTCCCATCGGAAGCTCATCATATAATTCGAATCCTAATATGTTGTCGATCCAGTCCCTCAACCCTCTTATTTCGTAATGGATCATTTATTCAGTTTGTTCTTTTTGTTCAGGTCTGACAATACCCTTTAAGTGTCCTAAGTCAGCTGTATCTTCCTTATCCCAAATTGAGGTGATTTTCAAGTCTTGGGCAGACGTGGGACGAGGGTGGGGTGGTACCTCGATTTGATCCAAAGATTTCCTCATTCTACTACAGAGTTTTCGTAATTTCCTCTTGGTGGCAGGAGAAATGGTGATTGTTTGGGCTCTTTTATACGGGATGACTTTCGTAAAATCAAGTCTTTTGTGTAACTGGACGTCAATCATTGGTTCCGTACCAAAATAGACATAATCTAATAGTTGGTTTAGATCTGCTGATCCCCATTCTTTGAACAGATTATCCAGTATCCCTTTGCATTTGAAGGGGGGTTTATTACCTTCATCCTGGAGATCAAAGTCGAATTTGAGCTTCTTCAGGGTTTTCCCTTTCTCAAGGGGGATCTCTTCGTTCTTGACTTTGATCTTAATCAGAAAGTCCTCCAATTCGAAGGCAAAAGGCCCGTATTTGTAAAAGACCCATTCTAGTCCTGTACATCTTTCTCCATAGTATCTGTAGTGCTCAACGTCTAAGAGATACAAGAATTTCATTAATCTTACTTTTCCAAAACTCGTCCTCTCTTCATCGGCGACTTTCAAAAGATATAGAATCGCAGCTTTAACTACTTCTTCTCTCATTGCACTTTTTTCCTCTTGGAAGAGATTCGGCTAGTCACCTCTCACTTTTTATTCTCAATATTTAGGTTCCCCTTGATACGCAAGATCATTATGCCATTATCCAATGACTAGTCAAATACTCATTTTCCATTCTCATACAGGAGTAAGAGTGCATCTATGGCCTACTTCTCGACTGCGCCAATGGGCCACACACCCTCAATTCCACCCTCCCGCAATCGCCGGAGGTGGAACCATAGATATCACACGTGGTTTTTCGCCCACTCATTCTCTATTTGGGTGGATAGAACACACCTAGTATCATGAATATATCACGACGCCTTCTCATATTACCAACAAAGAAATAAACATCTCTCTTGGGAGAGCACATCGTAGTGAGCCATCTTTCTTCTATTTTCTGAAGTTGTTCATCTTGCGATTGGTATCTGTCCCGGCATTTTCGATAAAGCTGCATTATTTCCCAATCAATGAATGATAGAATAATTATGTCCTGGACAAGCAGGTTCGTCATAACAATAAAACTCGTAGCGGAAGTCAAAAGGAATAGCCTCAATTGGCTTTTTCTTCTTACGAAAGAAATGTAATTGTTGGTAAGGAATCGCCCGTTTTATTGGATCTTTCATTCTTGCCTTCTCACATAGGAATCTGACATCGCGGGGTTTGAATGCTCCGAGAGACTTATGTTCCTCCTTGCTTTGATCCATTATCTCACACATAGAGCGGCTAACGGTTGGTAGAACTATTTCTTTCCTCTTTGCCCATTTGTCCTTGGAATCCAATTCCCTCAATGTCTTTATCGAGTCAGGGTTGATTACTTTGTGGCTTTCGGGTCTTTTATCCCTTTTGTTTTTTATCACCTCTACCTGAATCACGGCGTATTTCTTGAATCTTCTTCCCAGATTAAGGTCTCTGAATTGGATCGGATAGAGCCTGATCCACTTGCTCGTGTCAAGGTCGATTCCGGCGACACATACCGTCTCTACGTATCTTGCACTGGGGTTGGGGTAGGCCTTGACGGTAACCAAAACTCTTTTTGTCTGGGTGTGCATGAAGTTGGTTCCGTTATATGTCTAATTTTAACACGGTCTTGGTTGCGTCTGACTATCTCTTGAGCAAGGATAGAACGATGGCAACTCGTGGGTTGTTCTTCATAGCACATAATACAGGAAACCGTGGACAATACTATTTTACATAGTTTTTCAATAGCTCCGACCTGGGACTCGAGATATTTCGAATAGTGCTCAAAGAAATAATCATATTCTCCGTCCGACCGTACCCTCTTCCTCAGGAACCGAGGGCTACCTAACTCTTTGAGATGTAGGTATTTGATTCCGCATTCATTCAAATGTTGAGCCAGATGGTTCTTCGAAAACCCTTTTTTTCGGCTAAAAGGAACCTCTCGGACATCCACGAGGGTAGATATGTCAAGATCTTCTAGCTGATTAGCAAATTCTTTGATATCTCTACCTTCATAGCCTATTGTGTACATCGTATAAGAACTACATGGGTTATCCTGCATTTCGTTTACCCTCCTATGTCAGTACTATTCTAATTTCTTTAGACTACTATACTTCTACCAAACCACAACCTTCCACTTAAGAATACTTCCCCACCTTCAACTTGTCAATTTTCTTGAGTTGTATTCTTCATACCAAGTTAATACCAACGTCCCAATTGTTAATGCTAACATGATGACTAATGCAGACCAGAATCCGGAGGGCCACCTTAACCACTTAATCGCTATCGCACCAGCCACTGCATATACTACATCAGGCAAATTGCCGATTAATACCGGGTAATAACGGTGTCGGCTATCCATTGGACCCTTAGGAAGGACCCATCTTGCTGCCATTTTGACTATAAGCTAGACAGCAGTAAACCCATAATTCCCAGACTTCCCAATATTTTGTTCATCGAAATTCCCTCTGTATAGACTTTACTATTTAGCGCCCAACCATTTTATCTTCTCAATATCAGTTACGAAAGCGCTAAGAACTTCTTTCGATCTCAAATCAGTTTTCCCAAAGTATCTTTTCTAAATACCAGAAACAGTTTCCCCATCTCCTCAGGAGATAATCTTTCTCCTTTGAAAGATTTCTGCGTTTGATCTGCAAAATATCTATAAGCTTGATCAGAGGCATTTAATAGCATCATAAATTTAAATCGATCCATAAATTCTTCTAACTGCTTTGTCGTTTTGAATTGCTGTTTTTTCTCTTTCTTTTCCCTTAGGACATCGCTGAGCATTTCTAAAAAAGTGCTGTAAAAGGTCTTTTTATCCCCGGACAGTCTTTGTTCTAGTCTAGCTCTTTTGTCATACTCGTCCTTTAGACCAATTGATAGAATCACAACTATAATTCCCAAGCCTACATTCAAAACCACAGACATTTCAACAACCTCCTACTTGTCTCTGATTTTGCCCGGTCTCTAAGAATCCTTTACTTCTTCGACATTACCTTACCCTATCTTCCTTTTCAGACTCTTCCCCGGAATGAATTTAGGCACCTTCTTGGCTGGTATCTGTATTGTTTCTCTTGTTTGAGGATTTACCCCTCTTCTTGCTCTTCTTCCCATGACCTGAAAAGTTCCAAAGCCAACTAAAGTGACTCTCTCTCCTCCAGCCAGAGAATCGGTTATAGCTGAGACTATTGCATCAACCGCTTCCCTAGATGTTTTCCTTGTTAGTCCTGTCTGGTTGGCCACTTCCTGTACTGGGTCTGCTTTGTTCATGGTAATGTCTCCTGTTTTGATTGACTGTCCCTGAGGAATTTATTCTTATAGCAGCTGAGAATTAGATTGCGTCAAAAAAAGAGCTGTCCGAGGCAGGTAAGATGGCGGTCAAGAGAGGATTGAAATTAGGCTGTAGAGTCGATCTCAGGCATTGCAGTCCATTTTACATGTTGGGGTTGAATTGAATATGGATCCCTCGAAAAGTTTCATCTACTGATTCAACAAAGATAGGATTTTGTCTGTATCGCAGAGACATCCACTCAGCTTTCAGTAGAAGGTTCTCGCCAGTCCATGTCGAAGATAGTAAAGTTCGTATCCGCACATCACGTCGATAAAGTCTAATCCACACATAAGACGGCTTTCTTTTTATCTTACCAACCGCGGTTATTTCGACCTTTGGAATTCTTTTCCTTCGTAGCTTACGAGTAGCATGTCTCACTATATCTAGTAATATTCTCCTCCTAGGAAGTTCGGGAGTTGTTAAGACAATTTGAGCTTCCAATCTACGAATTTCTCCAGTACTTTTATTTTCGATTTTCCTAATAAGATATCTTGAGGAAAGAACCCGGAATCCTGATTCTAGTAGCTGGTCCTGAATTTGGAATTTTGCTAGAGTGAAAGTCTGTAAGAAGATATTTTTCCAAATATATAATCGTCTAGCCCACTCAGGTGCATCATACCAAAGAAGGTTAGTCTCAATAACAGCCGTCGCTTCTTTGGGGGGTAAATTATTCCGACTCACTCTTAAAAGTTCTTGGCCGTTCAGGAATATTGAGGCGGGCACTGACTTACCACAATCAATTGATACAGCGAATCGATCGTAATTTTGCCCTCCCATTCTTTGGCAATTCCAACTTACGCTCAGACTTTCAAATATATGAATCATTCTAGATGAACTCCGTGTTGAGCAGTAAATATTCAGTTGTCTTCTATTCCGAATAGCTTCGCTATCAATCATTGAAATTATCTTGAATGCACGATGAGAAGCAACTCCATCAACGAGCAGATATCGCACTCCAAGCGGGAGTGAATCAACGCCATGACGAATAGCTTCGTTTCTGTTTCTACACAAGAAAATGAGTAATGCCAAAACCATTGCGTGGCAACTGTCAACCAAAGTGTCAAAAAGCCTTGCAAACTCTCCTGCAGTAAGCTCAACACTTGTTTGTTCATCTTGATACATGATTGTCTGTAAGCGAAATGCAGTAGAACCGTGAGAAATAGCATTACGTACCGTGGCATTATAGCCAATAGTCAATTCTCGTAGCCTATTATTCTGAAGTATTTGTACTCGATTGGCTAATGTTGGATTTTGGTAGTCTCTACGTCGTAGAATCCCAAGTACTCCAAGAGGAATGCGTATTAGATTATTAAAGATATGCTCACAATAGCGCTGATATTCAGGATGCCAAGTCTGCTCAAATCTAGCGATGTCACGTGGTTCACGTAATGATAGTGCAGACTCATAATTCCAACTACTTCCTTCTCTCACCATAGACATAATTGCATGTGTAATTTTATGATCGAAGTTCGTAAAACATCGGAATACTTCATTTGGATGGTCAATATAAAATTGAAGTGCTCTCGTAAGAGCAGGTAAATTGAAATAGATGAGCGGTCTTTTTGTTGCAAACGGATAGAGTGAAAAATGCCAATCAGAAAAACTAGTGAGATCAATCCACTCACTAAATATATTTGAAATAAATCGTTTTCTAATCTGCTTTTCAAATGCGCAAATCTGATGGTTATGCAGAATTTCATTAAGGGATGACATAAAGGTAACCTACCCTGTTTTGACAGGGTTTGTTCTTCCCCTGGTGCAAAATAGACCATTACAATATTTTACCTAGCTCTTCTATATGAACTTCTGGTGAACTTCTGGCCAAAACACCCTCTAGTATTATTTTAGCACGAACAAGATCAGCGTCAAAAAAAGTCTCAGGGGATTGAGTGAGGTTGATCGTCGGTAGACGGGTTTAAGAATGCGAGTTTGGGTCGAGCGCTTTCCCGAGTTTGGCATGGCGCGAGAGAAATTAGTTTTCCTTGAGCCATTTTGTGTTTATCTCTTGGACAGCTTCTGGGACTAATATTTTTAGGCGTTGTATTGGTTGTTTTACAAAAACAAACATTTTTTCTGCCTTTTTCTTTTTAATTTCTTCGCTATCTGGACTCTGAGCTAACTTCAGAAATTCATCCGTCCATCTATTTATCATTACGGCGCAATCATGGATGAAGAGCAAGATTTCTTTAAGATAGCGGGTTGACTCGCCTTTAATTTTTTCATCAAGTTCAGCAATATATCTATTAACATCTATGTCTTTCATATCGTGAGTGGGAACTCTACCTTCCTTGAACGAATCTTCATACCAGTGTAAATGTGAATGTCTTTTTATAGGCCCTATCTGCATTTCTCCTTTCCCGCCTAGATAATTCAATTCACATATCAAGCTCTTTAGCAGTCCAACTTGATTATTGATGTGTCTCTTTCTCTGTAACCCCAAGGCGATAAAGAATGTTACAACTGCCACGAGAACCGAGACAGCCGAGAAAGACCCCCCATATATATTCAGCCAGAGGATAATTTGCTTGACAGTTGGCATTTCCGCAGTCTCTTTTTATAATTTAATAAAAAAGGACTCTATTGGATTTAAGTTTAGGAATTTCAGCGTTAAAGTCAATAGGTCTCGTTAAAAGTTCCGATGTCGTGCTTAAAACAGCGCCACAGTGCGGTTAAATCAAATGTTGGAACAGAGACCTCCTAGAGAATAACAGGTATTTGCGGATGAAAGCCTGTAGCGTTTCTTAGCTTTTAAAGGCAGTTAGTCGTTGCGCATTGAGGGCCTGGTTCTTTTTTATACGTGTTTGTCGTCTTCTGTATAAAAGTAAGACACCACCAAATCTCTTAAGGCAGTCCTTTTTTTCCTGTACCCCTCACCTAATGCTAAGCATGTAGACCATTTTGTTTTTACCGCTTGGGATTTAAAAATAACATACCTAACCGAGTGGGAAGTGCCGAGATTAAGCTTGTCTAACAAAATAGTCTTCTATTTTCTAATAACTTCTGAATAATTTCTGTAAAATTGACTGGCTTTACAAAAATACCATTATTTCTTTAAGACCTTGATTTCTTTTGACTCTCGTGAAGCGACCTAAGAGAACGCAACCTTGAGTTTTTAAAAGGAGTCTAAAATCTTGCAATTCGTAGTAGAAGCGGGGGTTTTTCCAAAAATCTGCGTTATTGATAATAGAGAAGAGAGAAGGATGTTGGATTCCGACGCCAGTCTAATGCTCGCATTTCAAAGTGGTGATATCTTTTCCTTTGAAAAACTGGTAAAAGGTACAAGGAAAAGGTTATCAATATTATCTATCAATTCATTGGCGAAAGAAACGAGGCAGAAGATTTGGCCATCGAGGTCTTCTTAATAGTGTACCAGGCAACAAGAAGCTACCAAGCGAAAGGAAAATTTACCACCTGGCTCTATAAGATCACCATCAATCTTTGCCTTGACCAAAAGAGGAAAAAGGAAAGGCTTAAGATTATCTCGTTAAGTCAACCTATTTCAACGAAAGAAGAAAAAGAAGAGGAGCTCATCGAGGAGATTCCCGATAGTGCACCTTCACCTTGGGAGATTTTGCAAAAAAAAAGAACAAGATGCACTGATAAGAGAATCGTACCGTTCTCCAAGTTTATAAAGGACTCTTATATAAAGAGATCTCGAAAGTTTTAGGCTGTTCGACAAAGGCCATGGAGCGGCGCCTCTCTTGGGCAAAAATGAATTTAAAAGAAAAGCTCAAGTTCTACTTAACGAAGAGAAAATAACGGGGGTTTTTAACAAATTCTATGTTTATATTAATAGAGGAAGGAGGTAATCAAATGTTTACTCAAACCAGAAGAACGGCCTTGGTTTTGGTAGGTATTATGGTGGTCTCGATCTTGATTTCCTCAATGATTGTGGCCGCCCCGGTAGCCTCAGCGCGTACCCGGAGAGATGAACCAAAGAAGACCACAAGGATAAGATTCACCGACAAAGATACCGACAGACTAATAGCCATCGGGGGAATATATTTTCTCTCCAAAGCAATTTCAGAAGCAGGTCGGACCAAAGAAGTGGTTTATGTTTCTCCACCGCCTCAGTATAGCTACGCTGCATCCCAGCCGACTTACACACCGATTGCCAGTGCTGCTGTTACAGTTACGGTGAGGAATTCGACTGGATGGTATTTGGTAGTGAATATCAATGGAAGGCAGTTGAATCTTTACCCGGGCTATGAGCAGTCTGTCTCCTGGATTTATACAGGGCAAGGGCAGTATGTGGAAGCAATGGCCTATCTTGACCCTTACCACCAGCAGCCAGCGGGAACTTATCGAGGAAATTTAGTTGGTTATCAGATCCCCTGGAGACTAAACTTTGACTATGGTTCATTTACTGTTCGGTAGATTGAACTGAAAGGGGACTCACTAGTATAATTAGCTCCAGTTATTTAAAAAACTCGGGATTCCCCAAAAACGTCATATCGTTTTTTCTAGGACCCTGAATTAAAAAAGAATTAACAAGACGACAAACTGAAAAAGGACTTTCTGCGTGACAAAGCCCGACATTTCAGAGACAATTTGGGGAAACTCCCGTATTTTTTCGGTTGTCACTTTCTGTATAAAAGTAAGACATTCCTTCTCTTCCTCTAAGCTAAAATCCTTATTCTATCTTGCAGTTGTTTATCTCGAATAATTTTTCTCAGTGAATTTAGGCTAGTTTACGATAAACTCTAAAGGTAAGATTCTTAAGGTGCAAATTGCTATAATGTAGAATTATGGAGGATTACACAGGTTTTTCAAGGAACTTGACTAATAATCCTATTTTGTTAAATTAAACCAAAGAAACTAAATCTTACAAAGGAAGGAGGAAAGAAAATGCTATTTATGGGGATTCTTACTTGGGAACCGGAGAAAAGAGATGAGGTCATAAAAAGACGAGCTGGATGGGAATACCCCGAAGGGGTAAAGGTAATCGGTGAGTGGAGCGACCTCGGAGGTAATCGAGTTTTTAGTCTAGCTGAGATAGATGATCCTAAAGCTATGCTGGCAGCTGCCTCCGCTTGGACTGATGTTACTAAGCTCGAAATTGTACCTCTGATGGAAACAGAAGAGATGCTGAAGCTTTTGCCGAAGACATAAAGAAAGATTGGTATTTCTTGTAACTCTATGTAGTGGTTTTAGTTTTGGGAGGATGAAAACCGAGTTTTTATTCTCGGAAGGGCTAAAGGTTCTTGATCAATCAAGGCCTCTAGTTGTTGTCAAATAACTACCTGCCCGAGAAACTCTTTACCCTCTCTTTTGGAAGGCTGTCCGACTGGAGTTCCTTCTCTTTTAGACTGGTTAACTTTACATAATATTTCTCAGTTGTCGTCTTCTATATAAAAGTAGGACTTAAAGGCCTTCTTCTGCTTTAAAACCCCCTTTATCTCCATTCCCTTCAGCAGATTGAGGACATTTTGGCGTCTTTTCTAGTTAATGTTGACAAACCTCTAATAATCAGCTCAGCCAAAATTAAAGAAGAACCATGCCCTACCTATATGAAAGGGAACCATTATAATAAGGTAAACAGGGTCAACTAATGCCTGTGATATCTTCCGGGAAAAGTTTGTTGTCTGCACACTTTTAAGATACGGTTTTAGGATTATCTGAGTTTTGTCAGTCTCAAAAACAGAATCTCCACCACAGCCCTCCAAACAGATTGCCAAGTGCTGAGATTCGGCTTGGTTCATGTTCTTTGCACCGGAATATCAAAGATTGGAATCTCTATCTCATCCACTATATTCTCCCAAAAAGTTCTAACTTCGTTCTGTCCCCGCAGGGGACGAAGGCATACTTCGGTCATTCCTTTTCAAGGTCCGAAACAATCGGAATATGATCAGATGCTTTGAGTATGTTGGGAAAGTTGTTAATCACGCCGGCAACAATTTCAAGTCTTTCAAGATCATCCTCGTCTAACTCAGCACCTTCATCTGTTGTGCTGCCAGATTCTCCATTAAATCTCAGCCAAAAATCTTTGATGTTATAGCTCATGATTCGGACATCAGCACTGGTTATGGATGAGCAAAGCAACAATATCAGGGTGAAACCCAAAGTAATCTTGGGTACTAAAGCTCTCACTTTTGGATATTCCCCACTTCTAATAGACCTCTACTTCGAATACCACCTGACAATCGAAGATGCTAACAAACAGAAACAAAAGGCAAGTCAATGACTCTGTAACCAATTCTAGGATTGATTTAACGGGTCACTTCATTCCCACAATTCTTTCCAATCGTAACTTCAGGGACTTTTAGCACTTGGGGTATTTTGCCTTTTAACTCGTAAAAGTAATTCACAATTCCAAAAACTTCCATTTGGACAAATCATTTGGGTTGTATTCATACTTCTTACTGTCATTATATCTCCAACTACCCTGAACGTTAATAACTATCCCACCCCACACATTCTTGCCCTTTTTCTTTCGCTCCCTAATCCATGCTTGTAACCCTTCCGCTCTTGGAGCAGCTTCCTTTTCCTCGGCAGTTCTATCTTTCTTAGTGTCAAATATTCCAATGCTCCCATCCTCAAATCTAACAATGAAATCAGGATAAAATGCTCCTTCGTCTGTTCTTGTAACAGCAAAATACTTTATCTCCCTTTCGCCATTCTTGAACCACCACTCAACTTTGTCTGATTCATCCAATGCTTCCATGAACAACTGCTCCGGTTCGCTCGATTTCTTTGTGTAAAATGGTTTCATGATTGACTTTGAATGAGATTCTCTTTTACATCCACTATTATAACTAATAACAGCTGGAACTTCCCAATTGGGCACTTCGATCTTTTCTCTTGTTTCTTTCAGTTTCCCAGAGACATGGGTTTTGTACTCATGTTTAGCTTGATTAATTGCGTCTCTAAAAAACTGCCTGTTTTCCTTTGCAATCACAATCCTTTGGACCCTCGGATCAAACTTGTTTAATCTGTACTTCTTCTTGAAGAATTGGTAAATTGCTGTCTTCATTCTATCGCTTGAATCGGCAGGAGCGTATGGCGAACACATCTCATAAATGAATTTATCCCATATGTTTCTTAATTCGGTTTCATTTAATCCTACGTCAATTTTCCCTTTGCTATCTATTGGCCCGGGCTTGTCAACGTCCTTGATTTTGCCATCTGCAATAATAGGCATGGTCATTTTTTCTGGTTGTGCAGTTATCTTTCTCTCCAGATTAATTTCTTCTGCAACCTGGATAAAAATATTGACGAAGTCTCCAGAAAGTCTTGTTCTCTCTCTTTGTCTTTTTAGATATACTGAGAATAAAGATATATTCTTGTATCTCTGATTATCTCTCTTTGATTCGTAAATTGTAACATAGTCTTTTGCATAATCCTCTGTTATCTTAATGCTTGAAAGATTTGTAAATACAAAACCTTTATTCAATTCTTCTGAATCATAGTATTCTAATTCAGGCATTCTCATAATTCTCCCTATTGTCTGAATCGTAAACGTGAAGCTCTTTGATTCTCTGAATATCACCAAAATAGAGGCCCTTGGGCAATCCCAACCTACTGCTATTGCCTGTTTAAAAACTAAGACTTCCACTTCATTGTCATTTTTGTCTATATTGGCCAAATTATCCGTTTTTTCTTCAGAAAGCCACACTGCAAGTTTCCCATTTTTCTCGCTAATTCCTTTCTTTCCCAAGATTTCCATAACATCATCTTTTTTATTTATGAGATTGCTTTTTTTGTCTGGGAGCTGAATAAGAATAAGAGGATTAATATTTGTTCCTTCTTTTTTGTACAACTTTGCCAGTTCTTTCCTTTTATCTAACGCTTGCTCAATAACAATTGTGTCAGAATCTTTTGGCCCTACTTTCATTTCCAAGAACTCAGGATTTACGGCTATTTCGGATTTGATCATTTCTTCAGCCTTCACTTTTCCCAAATCAACAGCTACCCATCCGCCAATGTTTTCTTTTATGTGTGGTGTTGCAGAAACCTCAATAGTTACTTTCGGACCAATTGTTTCTATTATTTCTCTTGATTTTTCTGATTTTGCCGTGTGGTGGCTTTCATCAATAATTAATATTATTTCTCTGCCTTCTTCTTTCGTATTTTGAACTATACTGTTCAGGTTGTTGTCTTGTTCATTTTCTCTAACATAGATATTAATGTCTTTTTTGTTTATACTATGCCAATTAACAAACAGAATTTCGCTTTCTCCGATTCTTCTGTCTACCAGGTCTTCAAAATAAGAACACTGTATCAACCTGTCATCTTCATAGTATCGCTCTAATTTTTCTTTGCTCTGCTCATGCAACATTCTTACAGAAACCCAAATAAAAGATAGTCTTTTGTCGTCTTTTCTATCTTTAACTAGTCTCTTCAGCACTTCGGAAACCATATACGTTTTGCCGCTTCCCGTCGGAGCTTGAAAAATAACAGTTTTACTTCCAAGAGAACCAAGTATTTTATCTACTCGATTCCTCAAATCTTCAATCGCCTCTATTTGATAATCTAGTTCCTTCATTTGAATATCCTCTTGTACACATTCAATATTACTGCTGGTATCGGCCGTAACTCTACCAACTCTTCTATATCTTCAAATTCTTCTTCTCTCGCACTCTCATCAAGGGAGAACACATAAACCACGAATTTCTTTTTGAACTTTTTTACTTTCTTCTTGAATGGCACAATTCCGCCATCATCAAATATTATTCCTAAATACTTGTCTTGTGAATTTCTGAATATTCTAAAATCTCGGCCTTTGTTGACTTCATCAAAACAATTTTCCCTTAAGCAAAGCATTTCAGTTGACTTATCTACAAGTCTTTTCTTATTTCTGTCGGTTGGTTCTGCATCAACGAACTCGGCTTTAAAGTATTTTAGGTTGGCTTTTATTCCCGTAATATCGGGGTACTCCTTATGGCCCTTTATCACTTTGTTTATTCTCGGATAGCATATTTCTCTCGCAATTCCGTTCTCATTATCGGTGCATAATATGAATCTCCGGTTTCCCCCATCCTCTTTATTTAACATCAGAACAGCGTGGCCTGTCGTTCCGGAACCTGCGAAATAATCCAGAACGGTCGAGTTTTTGCGTTGTCTAATTATTGGAGCTAGACAATCATAGACATTATACACGGATTTTGGAAACTCAAAATTCATTTTAGGAACAAGAGCATGGACTAATTTCGTGCCATATTCGGCAGCATCATACTTGGGGTCTTGCCATACCGTCCTTACAATACCATAGTCTTTTCCAATTTCGATTTCAATTCTAGTCTTATGTTTTTTCACCCTCAATATGTCTCTTATTGACTCCACGCTCTGTCTAGCGTAGCGCCATTTTCTTTCAGTACCCTTTATGTCAATAGGCCACACATAGTATTTTCCATCTTTCTCTTCAGTTTGTTTCTTAGGGTGGAAATCATTTCTGGGGACATTCCCAAACCCAACTACTTTATTACGACTAACGATTATTGGATAGAAACAATTACGAGCATCGGTTCTTAACGATTCACCTCCCCAGTTTCTTAAGTTGCTCCAATATATTTCATCTTCTCTCAGTTTTCTCGGTCCAATGATTTTCTTACCCTTAGGCAAAACAAAATACGCAAACTCATTAACATAAGAGAAATTCTTACCCTGAACGCCTCTTGGATTATGTACTATGGTAATTAGGTGTATCTCATGACCGAAGAATATCTCTTGTAGAAGAGGACCTAGATGCCATAACTCATTTTCATCAATAGCACAGATAAGAACTCCATCTCTTCTTAATAAAGATTTAGCAAGTTTCAACCTTTTTTCCATAAAACTTAACCATTTACTATGTCTAAAGCTGTCGTTAACGTCGACATAATTGTTGTTATATTTCCAATTTCTTGCTCCTGTGTTAAACGGTGGATCAATATAGATTACGTCTACATTCCCTTTATGAGTGTAATTCAAAACAGAGAGAGCATGATAATTGTCGCCTTCTATCAAAATATTGACTGGGTTTTTGTCATCTACCTTAATCTCTTTCCTCATATCTTCTTCCAAAATCGGAAGTTTTTCCTTGCATAATTGCGCTACTCTTTCAGGTTTATCCTCCCACACTATTCCGTATTTCTTTTTGAGCAATTTGTCTTTTTTTTCTATTTCTTTAGTTAGTTCGGATTTCGTCCAATTAGAGTAATCTTTCCTTGCCATAATCTAACCCTTCACGTTGTCCTTCCTAATTCTTTTTCCACAAAAACTTCAGACTCTCTAACGCAACAGGACCTTCCTTGTTGCAGCATTCCTTATACGATTATACAACTTTTCACCAACTTTCAAAACCGCCCTTTTATTGACCATTCTGAATACTATGTAGATATTTGCACAGCTTTATAAATATTTTCTTTTCTGCATTCAGGACGTAACACGCATGTTTTGGAACTCATCCCCATTCATCTTTGAACCATATCCAAAGGCACAGCATAGTTTCAACCCTGATACCCTCATTCAATATTCCAGAAAGTGTTTCCCCAGGTGCAACTTACAATTGATATTCCTTCGTAATCGACCATTGACTACCCATGTCTTCAGGGCTCGTAATGTTCTTTTTGGCTTTGTTTTAGAAACTTCTTCTCTCTTTCTTCTGCTTCCTTCTCAACTTCTTCTTTGATAGCAACTTGGGTCAATGTTTTATACTTAGGATCTTTCGGCTTTCGAATGGGTACTTGAGAATCAAATGTCTCTCCTAGCATTGAATTCATCAACTCGATTCGATAGTCGAACAAATAGGAACCGATTTCATGGAGCTCCTCTCCTATTTTCTTACATCTTTTCTTGAAATCAAGATAGCCTGGTTCTGTCAGTAATACCTCTCTTTTTGTCACCATAAGATAACGCGAGAATTTCATAATCAACTCATTAACATCATCAACCTTAAACTGTATGTATTTTCGCAAGTGGTCATATTGAATGACTGCTATCTCATTAGCTTCGATGGCTAGGACGAAGTCCGTTAGGCCTCCCATCAAATGAACTCTCTGCTGGTCAGTTTTCAACTCAATCTGTGCCTTGTTGAACTTGTGGTATCTCGGATCTTCCCTGTACATTTTCAACTCATAAGGCCACCATAAATATTTATTGGATACTTCTACAAGAGCACTTCCAAAGTTAGTAACAGCTTTGTTTATTTCTCGAAAAGCATCTATTTCTAGTGACCTTCTAATCTCTTCTCTTTTTAGTTCTTTATTGTCTTTTCTAGTCTTGCTTAGATGGATCCCAGCTATTAACAACGCTACTATCCATCCAATGAAAATAGTAATATTACCGACGAAATCACTTACCGATAAGATGCCGTTTGTTCCTAGGATGAACAGTAGTAATGCGTAGGCTCCGATGATTGACAGAATTAATCTGTACCGTTTTATTCGGTTCAATACTGTAGTCTTCATATCTTTAGCTTTTTAGAAAGCTATTTCTCTAGTTATGTTTTCTCAATAATCCTATCAATCTTCTCCTTCACTTTACTTTCTCTCTTAATCCTTTGCCCGCTACAAAGTTAGGCACTTTCTTAGCTAGGATTTGGATAGTTTTTCTACACACGTAGCCCTCTTAGTAGCGTAATACTCCTTTATCTCTGGTTAAGAAGTGGTAAGATATTGAAATTCTTAGAACAAATTGTTCCATCGTACTACTTTGTGATTCGTATGTATTCCCTAAGTGTAGAAATAGACAAAATACTAATCACCGCGGCTAGAAGTATGTTAACAGTTAGGATTATTATACATGATACGCATACCTTCGGTTCCCGCAGATTATTTACAATACAGTTAGCGGCTTGGACAATGAGTGCCATAGGCATAATGGAGCAGAGATAGTGAAAGGTTGGTTGATTTATTACTCCTTTTCTATGTTTTCTAAATGCCTTGATTCCTGAGAAAGTCAGCACAGCACCTAAGATCAAATATATTATGCCTCCAACCAGACGCCAGTACGATACTTCTGGCCGATTTAGTGCCTGAGTCATTACCATGATTCCGAAAACGATAAACCACACCGACAGTATTAGACATACATAATACCTGACTGTTCCCTTCATTTTTTTCTCCCTCTCTTGCTTTACCTCCTCTCGCTTCACTTTCTGCCTTAACATTAGTGTTTAAGAGTAGCTCTATCTTACGAGAAAACGGGGGTCTGTCAAAAGATAGTCTTTTTTTGAGGCTGTTTGACCCGCTTGACAAATTAGCGAAAGTGTGGTGTGAGTTTCTGAGTTTGTTACTTGTGCTAGGCAATCATGCCTCTGCCAGAGTCTTAAATGCAAGAGGAATAATGACAATACTGACGACGATACCGGCTAGAGCAAAGGGACAGATAGGAAGACCCACCGCTTGAGCGAGAGGATTAGGAACTTTGAGGGCTGCAGGAATAACAGGGATAATGATTCCAAGAGTAGCCATGATGATGGCACC
>Ga0315533_1000239_pt1 | contig 50512 bp, 59 predicted proteins | sample SalMarSW160130MG_FD_203081 | JGI IMG/M metagenome (GOLD analysis project Ga0315533, IMG submission 203081) | Salt marsh sediment microbial communities from the Plum Island Ecosystem LTER, Massachusetts, United States - Salt Marsh Sediment SW1601-30 ...
ATATAACAAGAAGATCCACATCGCTCCCTACAGTATAATTTCCCCTGGCATAAGAGCCAAATAACACAACAAGCATAAGAGGCAGCCTTTTTCTGAGGTTTTCTAACTTTTTGTCGATTATTTCAATGAGCCCTCGTTTGTCAAATTTGGGATAGAAGACCTGAACAGAACTTGACAATTTTCTCGGCATATTCAATAAGCCTCCTCGACTCCTCTTTTGTATAAAGATTTCTGGGGGACCCTGAAGGATGAGTGCCTCATCCATCCAATCTTTACTTCTCTCCATTTCTCACCCCATCAAAGCGATTGTTAAGGTCGGAAGTCCTGGGTTCTCAGAAAGCTTACCATTAGACTCTCTGAAGTTGGCGAACATCGGACTCAAGATGTCTGATAAGTTTCTGAATTGCCTCAACCTCTGTTTCCTCAAAAAGTTTTTCTTTGCACTTAGTGCAAACATAGGCGGGGATCTCTTCGAGAAAAAGATGATAGTTTCTCCGATTAATTGTGTAACTTGATTTAGTTTTTTCCATTTCACCGCCACAGTAAAGACACTTCATCTTCTTCAGGCATAGTCTTTTCTCCTTATATGGATAGTTCTGTCCAGCTTCCTTAGTCATTGACTCATTGTGTAAATACAGGTAAAAAGCTGGTTATTAAAATTTAGATTTCCTCTCTTTTCGAAATAGAATTTTGCCATCATTTCTCGCAATCTGAGATATTCTTTCAAACGGTTTTTATCTTTAGTAATCTCAATGGTCAGATCGAGAAGCTCGAGGGCTCGTTCATAACAGTTTTTGACTTCTTCAAGGTCCTTTTTTTCAATCCAGTTCTTTGCACGGTTCAGTTCGTTGGCAATCATTAATTCTCTTTGTTTCATAGAAAACTTCTGCCATTTAGCCGATTCAAGATTCTTATGTAATCTTAGTTTATACATCAAATTATGAGTTTATTTACTAGCTCTCCAATCTTTTTTCTTATCCGTGTATTTTCAATTTCCATACTGGGGTTATCTTGAGACGGCCGAATGTTTATCAAAGCCGTATATTCAATCCTTTCTTTTGAAGGCTTTTCTAAATAAAGGTTTATACCCCACAAGTTTTCCTGCCTGGAATCCTTTTCGATTAACAACGCTTCCAGGTCTGCATGGAGTTCACCATCCAGCGCAATGATTTCTTTTTTTAAATCAACAACAGCTTTTATCATACTTCTGAAGAAATGGTTATGCTTTTTAAGAATTTCCTTTTTTGGAATGGACCTGCTAACAATTTTCAAATTATTCCTATATCTCCCTCTCTATTCTTTTTTAAACAAACAAAGACTGGAACACTAATGACTACCGCTAATGGTAGATAAAACATCGATACACTTATTAACCTGAAGTCCCAACTCCTCTATTTTAGTTTTAAGTTTACTCTCAACCAGCAATACTACCGCATTACTGCTGTTGATGTCCTCTAGTCTAGGAGAGAGGTGAAAAACCCCCTCAGAGAAATGATGTTATCAGCACCTTCAATTTTTTTTCAAAGGGTAACTGAGAAATTTTACCGATAGTTTGACTGTTTTGGTAAAATTCATCTTGATAATTAGAAAATTTACCCCCTTATTCTTAAAAATTAGGGTTAGGGTGCCTATTTATCTATGTAGTTACCGAAATAGCTGGTAGTATATCCAGGTTTACCTTTTTTTCTTGCTGTTCTTTGAAAATTCTTTTGAGGTTCACCGCAGCAGCAGTAAATAGGGCCTGAAGACGAGATTTCCTTTTTCCTATATATCTTGTCTTGCGAAGACCGTGGAAGATGAGCTCAGCTATCTTTCTCTCTATAGGTGGACGTATCTTATTATAGATCTCTTTAAATCCCTCAGTTTCCCGGTATCTTTCAGTGCGGGAGCTTTGCTGACAAGTTCAATGTTAGTGATAATATCCGAATCTGCATCTTTGAGGATATGACTTTTGTATCCATTGAATTTGCCAGATGAAGATTTTCTACCATGACGCATCTCAGAATCAGTAGTGGAGATAATTCGATCTTTGGCAACTCCCTTTTTTATCTTGGGTTTGTTTTCCCTATCCTCTTCTATATCCTGGGAAACTGTCCTGGCTGATAGTAAATTCAAAACCAAATTCAAAACAAAGCTCAAATTAGCTGATGGTTCAGTCAAAAAATCTGGGAAAGTTTGATGCTCAATGCAGGAAAGATGAGGGACTTTAAGGTGTCCTTCTTCCCATAGGTGCCAGAGTTCTCAAAACCCGCCTTGCCCAGAGTCATCACCTGGACGGTTTTCTTTTCTGGGTCTACCATCCAGTACTCCCGTACACCCTCTCGGGCATAAAGTGTTTCCTTGTAAGTGCGATCTCGCTCGGCTGTGGTCGGAGAAAAAATCTCTATCACCAGGTCAGGTGCACCCCGGATTTCCTCTTCAGTAATAATTCCCGAGCGCTCCTTAGAGACAAAGAGAATGTCTGGCTGGACAACATCTTCGCCCAAATGGACATCAAGAGGAGCATAAAGGACTTCTCCTAATTTGTTTTTCTCAACGAAATTTTCCAACAGAAACTCAAGTTTTCTTGAGATTCGCTGATGATACGTACTCGGTGACGGAACCATGACTAATTCTCCTTCCAAAAGTTCGTAGCGCTTTGTTTCGGACTCTGGCAGACCTTTATAATCCCTGTAGGTGAACTTAATTTTAGTATTTGTACTGCTCATTGCTTACACCTCCTCTTTTAGCTCATAGCAAAATAGCTGATAGCTCATTGCTCATAGCAAGTTCAAAACCAAATTCAAAATAGCTCATTGCTCATAGCAAGTTAGCTCATAGTTCATATCTCATAGCTGATAGCTGAAGTTAGCTCATAGTCCATAGCTCATAGCAAGTTCAAAACCAAATTCAAATACCTGATAGTAAATTCAAAACATAGTTCATAGGTCATGGATGATATAGGCATAGCTTTTGAAGAAAACTGGTTTCTTTTTAATCGTCACCTAAATTTTTGGAGTATACTTTGTAGCTCTACTTGTTTCTACTTTGCTCAAACTATATTTTGGTTAGGGTCTTACCAGCAAATCTGGCAAGTCTTAATTGCGATTGTAAGATAAATCTCTGGGGATTCTTAGCAAATATACTCAAAATATCAGTATCCAGAATGACCTTCATTGTGCTATTTTCACGATCTCTCTTACTTCTTCATCCACCTTTTTCTCTCCCAGTTGAGGAACAACTATTTTCACTCCTTCAATCATTTTTCAGCAAGCTCCTTAAATTTTTTGAATACACTCTCTAAAGATGGCTCTTTACAAAGAATGTGCTTCTCCGGATTTTCGGCAGGATGATAATGCCATCCAGAAAGATTGTCATATCCACATACCCGCCCACCTTTCCTGATTAGAGCATAGTCTTGCCTCTCATTTTCAGCATTATAATAAATATCCACAAATAAATCTTGAGCAATAATAATTCTTGTGCTAAATTGGCTAATTCTAAAGTAAGCCAACTCAACCACCGCTCCAGGAAAAAACTTTTTGGCAACTTTCTTAATCTCTCTAAAATGGCCTTCTATTCTGGTTAGAGAACTCATTTCCCTGCCTTGGAAATAGAAACTTTAAAATCCTTCAAAGCAGATAACCATCGTTTTTTTTCCATCTGGAAACCTTCCCATTCCATATAGTCTCTTTCTACTCTGTGAGAATATTTATCAGCTATTTTTTCGGTATTCCAACTTTCTTTAAACTCTTCAAAGGTCATCCCATATTTTACTTCTAATTCCACGATTTTTTCTTCACATTCCCGAAGTTTAAAACTCAAACTATCGATAATTAAATTAATTATTTTATCTTCGGTTCTCTTGCCAGGCATAAAATTTAAAACCTTTTCCATATCTTTAGATAAAGTTACTGGTAACATCTTGTTTGCCTCCTCTCATAATAATCAGAAATCTAAAATTTTCCTTTCCTCTTCAAGATAAGCCTCAGGACAATTTTCTTCTGTCGCTGTATATCCGCGTCATAGTTTATAGCTGACAAGAAGCTCATAGTTCATAGCTCATAGAAAATTCAAAACATAGTTCAAAATAGCTCATAACTGTTATGTTTGGAAAAGAATCACCCCGCCCTTTATCATCTTATCAATTGTACTCCTCATCCGGTGGTATTGCGTTCGTGAATAAACATGGGGCTCAAGACCAAATACATCAATAGTCTTTTTAATAACGGCATATGCCTCTTTTCTTTCCCTGCCTTTGTATATAACAAGAAGATCCACATCGCTCCCTACAGTATAATTTCCCCTGGCATAAGAGCCAAATAACACAACAAGCATAAGAGGCAGCCTTTTTCTGAGGTTTTCTAACTTTTTGTCGATTATTTCAATAAGCCCTCGTTTGTCAAATTTGGGATAGAAGACCTGAACAGAACTTGACAATTTTTTCGGCATATTCAATAAGCCTCCTCGACTCCTCTTTTGTATAAAGATTTCTGGGGGACCCTGAAGGATGAGCATTTGGATATCTAGTAGGAATATAGGCTTTATCCAGCTCCAATGCTCGATTCATAATTTCTTCTGAAACTCGATATTTTTTAGATAATTCCTTTAGCAAATCAACTACAGAATGTCCCCAAGCTTCTGCTCCCATTTTCTGGAAGACTGCCTTCACGGCCTTTTCTGTAGCCTGCTGAGCTGAAAAACAAGCCCAGTTATGATAGCCTCCGTCCCTGTCACTCTTGGCGTGTGCTAAATCACCTCTTGCCTCATCCATCCAATCTTTACTTCTCTCCATTTCTCACCCCATCAAAGCGATTGTTAAGGAGCTCAGTTACTTTTGAGGCTATAAAACCTGCTGTGCCAGTCACCAATAGATTCATCTTTCCTCCAGTTTGTTGAAACAGCGGGTTGAGATTGCTTCGCTTGCGCTAATGACATTAGGATCGCGGAGTCAGCCATAGATTTTGTTCAAGATATGAACATCATAACATTCACGCCTAGTTATGTCAATAAATACAAATTAGCAGAATAGCTGATAGGAAATTCAAAACCGAGAAAACAACTCCGAAGTTCAAGAATCGAAGTTCTGAGTCAAAAAAATCCATCCTACTCTATTCTTAACGCTTTCTTTAAAGCTTTGCTCACTTGTATCATCAATCCTTGCGACAGGGTGCCTAATTTCTGTCTTACAACTGAGCGGTGAATAACAGTTATTTTCTCGGTCTTTATTACCGAGGTCTTTCTCAGATCAGTTGAGGCGAAATTAGAACTTCCCTCCTTGACCATCACCCATGTATTTTTTATTGTGTCAGGAATTCTTGAAAAGATCCCTACCACGATAACATCATCTCCCCAGGCGGAGATAACTAAGCTAGGTCGCACCTTCGAGGAAGACAGATTCGTAAATAGAAATCGTACTAGAACTATATCACCGGGTTGGTAATCATTACTCATTATAGATCTCTTCTTCTGGATCTTCCCACTCAGCAAAAGCGAACTCAGCTAATCTCATCATCCCAAAAGTTTCCGTTGTTTCTCTGAGCTTTTTCATTAACTCCGATAACTCTGAAGGTGATAACTGAAAAAGTAACTCCGTTAACTCTTTCGTCCCAAACTCTACAGTTAACTTTGGCATTTTACCTCCTTTCATTCTTCCCGGCTGATAGTAAATTCAAAAGCAAAATTCAAATAGCTCATAGGTAAAAAAGCAATTCAAAATCATAAAGAAGACAAGTCAGAATCAATAGGGAAATGGGTGATGATCAATTAAGAAACCTTAGTAATCACCTAGGTTGTAAAATCAATTTTCTCCAAATATTTCCTTCTCAACTTCTTTACTTATTTCCAAGTTGTCGGCCTTTTTCATTCTCTGAATTATTTCTCTCACTACATTCTTACTTTCCAATTTACCTTTCCAAAGAGACTTTAAGATACTTTGAAGCGAAAAGACCGTTATGCCTTCTTCTTGAGCAAATTCACGAGCCAGAATATCATTAGTTGCAAACCTATAACCCTTTATCTTGCAAAGAGCCACAGCTTCCAACTCTCCTTTGCCTGAATCTCTCCTTATAGAAAAAAATTTCTGGAACACCGACAAAGAATCCTCATCTAAAGGCATTACTCCTATATACGAGATTACTTTTGTAGGAAATGAATAGCCGTAGTCAAGCGGAACAGAAATTTCATCCATGATTTTCGGCGTAATGGCCAGATTATCCTTGCCAAATAGTTGTCCTAATAACTTGAGTTCATCTATCTTAGCGAATATACTCAAAATATCAGTATCCAGAATGACCTTCATTGTGCTATTTTTAGGATTTCTCTTACTTCTTCATCCACCTTTTTCTCTCCCAGTTGAGGAACAACTATTTTTGCTCCTTCTTCCTTCAAAATCTCCTTAAAATCCTCGAGGTTTACTCCGCATATCTCGGCTGCTCTGGAAAGAGACACTTTTTTCGCTTTATAGAACTCCAAGGCTATTCTTCTTTTAAGACCAGGTTTACTCCTTAAAAGAGCACGTAGAGCATCATTAATAAGCTCTTCCCTATCTAAGTATACGCCTTTTTTAATCAGAATATCTAAACCTTCTAACATTGTCTTTGACATTTTTGTTGTCACCTCATCTTTCTTTCTTCAAATAGTGATTCATTAAGTTAAAATCTCCACTTTTACACCGATAGGCATATATACACCTTCATAGCTCATGGCTGATAGCTCAAAACTACTTTTCGCAAATCCATTAGCCTTTATCCTTATCGTTAGTTATCAGGATTCTCCCCTCATTGTTAGCAAGCCTTATTACTTCTTCATCATTTAAGGATGGAGTTATTTCTGTAATATATCTTACGTCGAAATCCTGACCTCTGAGCCAATCTACAACAGACTTTTCTATACTCTCGTCAGCAAGAAACTTCATGAGTTCTTTGTTTTAAGTAAGTGAGCTTCTTCTCCACTTACTGATTCTGCTGCATAATCTAACGCTGCGTATATATCCTCACGAGTAAGTCGGGGATAATCCCGGAGGATTTCTTCGACAGAAATATTCTGTGAAAGCTTCCGTAGAATTATCTCCACCGGAATTCTTGTCCCCCTAATAACTGGTTTGCCTAGGAGGCTGGTGAAAAAGTGGTTTTTTGTAGAGGTTTCATTTATGAAACCCGCTTTGCTAAGGGGTCCGATAAATCGGATCCCTACAATATGGGGGTTTTTCACCAGCCTCCTAGCATAACCTTAGGATTTATCTCGATTTTTCCTAATAGACCTTCAGACATCGTATTTACTCCTCTATCATATTTACTACCTTATTATACCAAATTTATAAATTTATATGTAATTAGTTTCCTTCTGTAATCATTTTTTAATGCGTTCAATATTTCATCCTCTCCTGCCAACTTACTTATTATATGAAACGTCTTATATATTTTCGCTTATCTGTAGAGGTTTGATTCATCAAACCCGCTAATTTTCTGGCTTCATAAATGAAGTCGCTACAAGGGATGCGCAATTATTTATGTCGTTTCATAAAGTTCATATTTTTTCATCTTCAATCACCTCCTGATTATCCTTTTTGGAAGAATTTTCTTATCCAATTCTTACTTTTCCCTATATTCTGGCCATTAATAAACTTTTTAGCTTCTTTAGAATATTCTACCTTCCACTTCATACTTTCATCTCTTCACTATAGGCTGGCTCTTCCTTCTTTGCAGGCTCTCCGTGTAATTTATTAATCTTTTCTATTTCTTGTTTTGATACAGATGGCTCAAGTTAGCTCATAGCTCATAGCAAATTCAAAAACAAAGGCGAATTTTGTTTAAACTGTTACCAAATAGTTTTTACTATTTTAGCTTTCCTGACAGATTCATCTCTCGTGATCAAAGATGCCCCAAGATAAAGCGCCGTTGCCACGATAAGTCTATCATGCATCTCCAGATCCACAGTAATGTTATCAGCTGTCTTAAGAATATCTACATCCAGTGGTGCAATTTCAAAGTTCTCATATTCCTCAGATCGGGTGAGGGTCTCCCTAAATGTTAGAGTAATTTTTCCCTTTTGACAAATATACATCACTTCAGCTAGCACAATCGTGGGAATAATAATCAAACCTTGCTCTATAGTCTCCTCAAAAGTAGCAAGAGCTTTCTTGCTTAATCGCCGATCCTCTGTGAAATACCACACTAAGGGGTGAGTGTCTGTGACATAATCCATCATCTATCCTCATAATTAAAAAGAGATTCTCGAGCTTCAATAAATAACTCTTTGTCTATTTTGCTCCCCTTCCAGATCCCCTTCAACGAACCTCGCTTTTTTGTCCTTCTTTTTACATCTTTCTTTCTTAGCCATTGAACATTTAATAAGTGGACAATTTTATAGAGAACGGGAGTCATTTCCTGTGGAATTGTTTGAATCTCCTCTAAAAGTTTTTCCCGATAGTGATTTTTATGAGGCATAGTTTTTCTCCTTCTTCACTAATAGCAATAGCTTCTTTAATTTGAAAGGGCCATAGATAAATGGATAATTCCTCACTGTGAACAAAACAATGAAAAAGCAGTGCTTCTAAAATGGTTAGCTATATGCCCCATCCAACACAGGAATAGAGATATTTTCTTTTTTGAACTGTCCATTTTGAATTTTCTTATAAAGTCTCTGACTCACATCTGGGGAAAGAACCTTTTCTCCGCAGGAGGGACATTCTTCGTAAGAAGTGTTTCGAACTAGATATAGCCTTCCCTTTATTCTTAAATCAAACTCTCCTTTTTTTAAAATCATATTTGCATGGCATGTTGCGCATTTCATCTCTGCTTTAGCCTCACTTGAGCTGATCGGTCTTTTCTCTGTAAGAATTTTCTTATGACACTACTATATGAAACGTCTTATATATTTTCGCTTATCTGTAAAGGTTTGATTCATCAAACCCGCTAATTTTCTGGCTTCATAAATGAAGTCGCTACAAGGGATGCGCAATTATTTATGTCGTTTCATATAGTTACCGCTAAGGGCAGATAAGACATCAATGTATCTGTTGGTCTTAGCCGATGTCCTGAATCCAGGTTTACTCTCAGCCAGCAATATCACTGCTTTACTACCGTTTATATCCTCTAGCCTGGAGACTCTTATGTATTCCAGCTCGCTATTATCCAAGCCTTTCAGACTCAGCTCGACAATATCTGCCAGCTCTCCCTCTCCTAAGATAATAAAATGAGTCTTGCCTTTTTTATATTCCATTAAAACTAGATGCTGAATTTTCTTTTTCATCTCTTGCAGGGAATGGATAGTCTTTAGAAAATATCGGTAGGATTTTTTTGTCTTTTCCGCAAAGCCTTTGGGAGTGAGAATATATTGGACTTTTCTTCTATTCAGTTCTTTGACCTTTATATATCCTTTGCTGGCCAGTCTCTTTAAGATAATGTTGGTCATTCCAAGAGATAGACCTAACCGATGGGAGATTTTCCTCTGGGTAAGGTTTTTATCCCGGCTTATTTCCTCAATTATTTTGAGTTCTCGTTCACCAATTATAGAGCTATTCATTTTTTAGCCATAGATTTTGTTCAAAATATGAACATCATAACATTTATCAATATTATGTCAATAAATACAAATTAGCAGAATAGCTTATAGTAATTTATATGAAACGTCTTATATATTTTCGCTTATCTGTAGAGGTTTGATTCATCAAACCCGCTAATTTTCTGGCTTCATAAATGAAGTCGCTACAAGGAATACGCAATTATTTATGTCGTTTCATATAGCTGCTTATTCACTTTCGCTACGTCCGCCACAGAAGTTATCTATACAGCATAAGGTTTTGACTTCTCTATTTTTGTTTATCCCGCTTTTACCTTCTTTACCCACTCCCAATTACTTAAAAGCCACTCTGCTGTTCTCTTGATTCCTTCTTCTATATTTACATCTGGTTTCCAGGAAAGAAGTTGCTTAGCTTTTTCTATGTCTGCCCAGGTGGCAAGAATATCCGCCGGATGTCTGGGCAGATATTTTATCCTGGCTCTTTTACCTAAGGCATTTTCTATAAGGCTGATTACATAGTTTAATTTTACTGAATGATCGCTTCCCAGATTAATAATCTCATAATTTAAAGGCTTTAGAGCTTTAATCGTACCCTCTGCAATATCATCGATGTAGGTAAAGTCTCTCTTTTGGTTGCCGTCGCCATATACAGGAATTTCTTCATTGGCATAAATCTTTTTGCTAAAGATGAAGACACTCATATCCGGCCTTCCTGCTGGGCCATAAACAGTGAAGTAGCGAGGGATAGAAATATCTATTCCGTAAAGATAATGGTAAGTGTAACATAATGCCTCTGCCCCTTTCTTGGAGGCAGCATAAGGCGATAGGGGAAAATCTGTTTTCTTATCTTCAGTAAAAGGTAGACTCATCTCTCCATAGATGCTGGAAGTAGAAGCGAGGATAAATTTCTTTATTTTGTATTTACGACAAAGCTCTAAAAGGTTCAGTGTGCCCATAATGTTTGTATCTAAATATAAGGACGGATTCTCTGTACTGGCTCTTACTCCCGCCCTAGCGGCGAGGTTGATTACTGCCTCAAAATTGAATTCTTCAAACAGAGGCTCAAGTTGAGTATGGGCAGTAATATCTAATCGATGAAAAGTGAAATTCTCAAATCTCTCCAATTGTTTCAGGCGCCAATCTTTGAGTCTGACATCATAGGCATCATTTAAATTATCTATTCCAACTACTTTATGACCTCTTTTTAGAAGGAGCTCAGTTACTTTTGAGGCTATAAAACCTGCTGTGCCAGTCACCAATAGATTCATCTTTCCTCCAGTTTGTTGAAACAGCGGGTTGAGATTGCTTCGCTTGCGCTCGTAATGACAAGCAAGGAAGCCCTGGGATTGTGGAGTCAGCCATAGATTCTGCTCGAAAAGGAAACTTTTTAAGCAATCTCAGGTTGTTTGAACCTGCATTATATCTGGTAGCAATTAATTTCCTTTGGGAGACTAATCTGGTAAGAGCCTCCTTAAGATAATGTTGGTCATCCCCAGAGATAGACCTAACTTATGGGAAATTTTCCTCTGAGTAAGATTGCTGTCTCGACTTATCTCCTCAATTATTCTTAGTTCTCGCTCACTTATCCCAGGATTATTCAACTTGCTTTTTGTCTTCATCGAAAATCTCTCTAACAACATAAAGGGGTCGCTTCCTCACTTCTTCACCTACGCGGCCAACATACTCTCCCAGAACTCCTAAACATATAAGCTGAACACCTCCCAAGAGAATAATAGCCACCACTCTGATTGAATCCTACCCAGCTTGTTAATCCCCTTGTATAGCGATTTTTCCTCTTTCTATATTATCTAGAGTTTCTTTCATTCTATATCTCTGACGAATTTATCCTTTACCAGAAATTTAAGGGGGCTATTTAGTAACCTTAATCTTAAAACGGATAAAAACATTAAAGGTACCATTTTTTTCAAGTTTAAGGTAGATCCCATCTGATCTTCCCAGGCAATTGGTACTTCCTTTATTTTTTCGTGTCCCCGCTTTGTCAGTTTGTAGAGCAGCTCAACATCGAAAGAAAAATCAGTGGTTTCCAATTCATTCACAATATCTTTAACAATATGGGCCCTAAAAACCTTAGCTCCACACTGAGTATCCTTAAAAGGGAGGCCGAACAATACTCTGACCAACAAATTGAAACCCCGACTTGCCATTCTTCTTTTCCAAGACTGTCTTCTTAATATATTGGCCCCCTTCATCCATCTGGATCCTATTACCCCATTATTGTCTTCAAGTTTCTTAACTAAATCATAAAGAGCTTGTGGGCTTGTGGCGCTATCAGCATCTACAAAGGATATTATGTTACCAGTGGCAACCTTAAACCCTTCGATCAAGGCTCCTCCTTTACCTATTTTCTCCTTTACTATTTTATATTTGAGATTGGGATTATTCTCACTATATTCTCTGACTATTTCTTCGGTTTTGTCTTCACAACCATTTGGTATTAAAATGAGTTCAAATTCTTTGTAATTTTTAGCAAAAAAAATAATATATTGATCTAATGTATTCTGGATCCTGTTCTCTTCATTGCAAGCGGGAATTATTATCGAAAGTTTCTTCATTTTTGTTTTTGGGGAATAAAATATTTCACCCCTCTTAAGCCTGTCAGTATAAGGAGTTGTTATAAATTTGTTCAAGATATGAACATTATAGCATCTATCAATGCTATGTCAAGAAAAATCGCCCTAACGGGCGATGACTTTAAAACCTTCTAATACACTTAACTGATCTTTATGAACCCACGACATATGGGACAAACTAAACTGCTTGTCCCTCCTGGATGATACTCTTTACCTCCAGGAGAAAAATCTCTTACTACCGAAGAAGGTATTACTATCTCATTCTTACAATCGGGACAGATAAAACTAACCTTCTTCTTTTCTCTAGAAGGAAAAAGATAACTGCCCGATGGCTGCTGTTTTTTCTTGTTCTTTCTCATCTTTTATTAGCTCATCTTCCAATAGATGATCCAAATAGGAGTAAATTACTCCGTGCCTTGGATGCCAGATCTTATATAAGATCATCTCATCACCACACTTAGGACAGATTAGAGGATCCTTGCCAAAGCTTTTCTTTATCCGCTCTCGCCACTTTAGCGATGCTACTCTCTTTGCCATCTGCTCAAATTCTCTTGTCATCTCTTTAATATTCTCAAAGAAAGAGGTAAGTATCTTTCTCGCTTTACCTACTTTATTCCTTGCGTAAAGTCCCGAGTGTCTTATCATCCGAAACTGCTTAGACATGATATGCTGGATCATTCTTCTGATAAACTCAAAAGCTGAGACAGTTACCCATACCTTTTTATCAGTAGGATGTTCTCGATACCAGTAGGTGACCTTCTCTCCATCGTATTCTTTTATTCTGGATAAAGCTATGGAAGGACTGGCTACATACTTAATTGAGATATCCCACAATATCTTTCTTCCTTATCCTCTCTTTCTTAGCTCGGACAATGAAGCCTTTGTCTTTTCTCTTTTGATAAACCTGCTCTATTTTCTCTAAGACGTCTTTTCTTGAGGCCATTTTCTCCTTTAACATGGTAAGCAGGTTATACATCCAGTTCTTTCTTAAGGTCTCGTACTTTAAATAGATACCATTATGCCAGCTTCCCTTCTTATCTAATCTACCTTCGGTCACCAGAAGATGAAGATGAGGGTTCCAGGTAGAGGCTCTTGCTGCTGTTTGGATAACCTCAATTATTCCTATCTCTATTTCGGCTTTGTGACTTCCAATACTGGCTACTTCCTTAACTGTCTTTACTCCAGCCTCAGCTAGAGCGTTAAGCAAAGAAGGATCATGGAAGTATTCCCAGAGGCTCCCTGGTACGGTAAGGATTACGTGACGGTGCTCGATCCACTTGAAGATTGATTTCTTCATTCTATCTAGCCACCTGTCAATGTAGACTTTGGAGCAGCGAAGGCAAAATCTACTCTTACAGGTAAATCCTACTTTATGGGTATTCAAACAGCTCAGGCACATATACTCAAAGAAACCATTTTCTAAAAGACCACAACCGAGTATTTTCTCCACGTTCTCTTCTATATCCCCTGTGATGTATTCGGGACGAAACTCTTTAAACCGAGCCCAATGCTCCCGGAAGATCCGAACAACGATGTTTTTGTGAGAGTAGATATCATATTTGGCCATTTTAACTACATTATTATAAAATATGGAAAACATCGATCAGAAGGGAATCTTGGTATAGTTCCTAGATAATCAAGGAATACCATAGTTAAGGTGGACCCCAAAATTTGGACAGTACCAGAGTTTCTTAACACTCTACTCTTAGGGTAACAAAAGCGGAAGTATAAACTTTTACAAAAAGCGGAAATTTAAGCTTTTACGTAACAATGGGGGTTGACAACCGTCCAATTTGCTCTAAGTTTATATTCAGAGAAGGCATCAGAGGATTTTTGAATATATGGCAGGTTTAGATAGGAATGTTATAGAGTATAGCGCCCCCACTCCAAGATTGGAAGGAATATCCGATGCAACTGAATATCAGGGAGTAAAACGAAATGCCCTACCCTATACGCCTGAAAGACGGCAGCCATGTCTGGCTGGCTGGTAAAAGGAGATATATAATAAAGAACCACTAAAAAATCAAACGGATAACACACTCATTCTAGCAATTTCTCAATCTTACAGAAATTATGGGGTGTAATGCAAACAAGGCTCAAGAATGAAAACAAAAATTAATAAGAGAATCCTGTTTTTAGTGGTGCTACTACTAGCAATAGCTGGCTCAGTTTATGGGATGTGGCTACTGGGAGAGAGAAAATACACGGGCAATTTAGTGAGCAATTTCAGCTTCGAGGTAGTGGATACACAAGGTAAATTGCAATCCTGGAGGGAAGATGCTTCCGGAGGCTGGTCAGTCAATACCGAGGAACCCTATGAAGGGAAACGATGTGTGCAGGCTACTATTCCCTGGAGCTGGCTTTCTCAGGACATATCAGTGAGGGAAGGCAAATCCTATACCCTAAAGGCCTACGTAAAGTCAGATATAGTGATACCTGGGAAAAGCAATCGTGAGAATACATTTCTTTGTTTGGAGTGTTTAGACGGAAAAGATACAGTTATGGCAGAACAGATGCGACAGTTTGAGGCTACTTCATCCTGGAAACCACAGAAAGTTTCCATTTACGCCCCTGAAAATACTGAGAAGATCAGAGTAAAACTAGCCAAGAGACGAGGAGGAGAAGGAAGAGTCTGGTTTGATAATCTTAAGATGGTACAGATAGCCTGGTATATGAGAATAGAATTCTTAAAAAGGCTCCACCAGGACAAGCGGCTTTTCATTTCCTATTTTTCCATGTATTTGATTCCCTTGATTCTTCTCTTGAGATTCATTCTGAGAAAATAGTTTACTCTCAGCCCAACTCCCTCAACAAAAAACGAAAATTCGTATTCGGAAAGGTGTTGGGCTCACACTCTCGCTACCTTCCAAGTCAAGTTGACAATAATCAGTATGTACCAACATCACTTTCTGGACAATTCCCTTAATTCATTCAAATAGTTATAAAGAGCTACCTTCTTGTTATCAAAACCTGGAACTTTAAGGTATTCGTTGTAAGCTCTTTCGACTTGGTCAATGTCCACATCACTAATATACGAAAAAGAACGAGGTGGCTCTACTCCTGAGTATATACTTCTTTCAGTATTCACTGCAAACTTCGCAAAGTAGTATGTTGTTGTCACGAAAAGAGTAATAAGAAAAGATGTTACTACCCACTTAGCATACCGAAATAGCATATTATGTTCACGAGCAAACAGAATAGAGTCCAAAAGAAATGGGATTGACATCAGCAAAGCCGTTTTGATTGTGAAGATTATGAAATAGTTATTTTGAAACCCTGGTTGGTTTTTTGAAATAGAATAATCCAGTAAATAATACAAAGTCATAAAAGCAAGGAACAACGTCGTACCATAAGGAATTGTATTTAAAGCTTTTTTCCTAAAAGCCAATGTAATTACTGCAACACATATAACCGGGCCTTGCGAAAAGATGAAATTATAAGAAAGAAACGAAATCAGCTGATTGTATTGAGACGTTAAAAGCATCTGATAGGTGTAGAACTGAGTATATCCATATCGATTTTGCATAAGTAAAAGGTATGACCAAACACAACATGCAAATATGAAGATAAACCATATACGGTTGGACAAATTCCGACGCTCTCTTTCAGCAAGTAGATGTATTAAACAAGGTATCAATATAATTGCCCAAATGCCCAACCCTCTCATTCCGAATGTTCCGGTACCAAGCCACCAATCATACCAAGAAGCTTGAAGATAGAGGTGAGCAAAAAGAATCATAAGAAGGCTTACACAAAGAAATTTCTCACGGAGCCGTTTTTTGCTAAGTATCAAAAAAAAGAGAGCAAAACATCCTAATGCATAAAGCGGATGGTAGGCAAGCAAACCATGCCATGGATTGAATAAAACTGCTGAAAACTCCGGATGCTTCCAATCCAGACTTTTAAATGCTCCCGAGCCAAACACATAGGCAGAGCTGAAAAAAGACCCGGTCATCCACCGATTGCTCAGTCCCACTTCAATAATTCCTACCAGAACAGGAAGAATTGGAAGGAAAACGAGCATAAAGGTCTTAATTCGGCTCCTTTTATTATGACCGGTAAAAATTAAGTAATACATGGTCCCAAAAACTGAAATACAATAGATGGCTAGCTGCAAGCGAATAATTATTAGCAACCCCGCCAACATGCCAACCAATAAAGAGTCACTCATTTTCCAGGCCTTGGTTTTGATTACCCAAAATACCATAACCGCAAAACAGCTATAGGACAGAGATTCAGATGAATAGACTGTGGAATAAAAACCTAAGTGGGTTCCAACAAACGCAATTAAAGCACCAAAGAGCGTCAAACCAACATTCTTGTGCGATACACAATATAATGTCCCCAATAGAGCCCACCAGAATATAAGAGAAAATATCCAGCCCACAAACAATGCGCCATCAATCAGATCTTTAAAAAAAATATTGCCGATTAGAAATAACAGTCCTGGCCCAGAAGAATGTTGTGACAAAGGAACTCCCATTGGTGATAGTGTTTTTCCTGGTAGTTTGAAAATATTGTTTTCCTTGATTGCGCTGGACCAATTAATGTACCGAAAAAAATCAGATCCACCTCTCATGCTATAATAGAAGAGAGTACAAAATAAGACAATCAAAGCGTAGGGAAGGTAGGTTTTAAATTTCTTCATAGGGTTTGAACTTATGCTCATATAAACTGGCCTAATAACGCCTTCAAATCAATTGATATTAGATTTTCACTTTTCATATTCTCATCCAAAAGCATAAATATCAACTTCTTATGTTCGTAAAAGCTCCACAAGATATTTGAGGGGGGACATAGCAGCTCCCCTGTGAATGAACCATCAATCTATCTCAACCTCACAATCATGATACGGAACGTCTATCCTGTCCAGCGAAGAAAACAAAAAGAGAAACTCAACATCAGGGATGTTCCTATTTTATTCGGTATATTTTTACGATAGGGTTAGGATTGGTCGGTGAAAAAGGAGACGGATCGAACTGCTTCACCAGCTCGCCCTTTGCCTCTATATCCTCATAGTTGCGCCTGACACCTTGATACTGCCGTAAGTTAGTCGTAAAATACCTATCATACCTGCCGCTATTTACTATTATGTAGTCAAATTTGTTCCTGTACCATTCAAAGGGATGAACTCCAATGGTATAGATATTCTCCATTTTATACCCAGAAAAATGGGGAAAGTAAAACTCATAAGCGATTCTCTTACCTCGGGGAATGTTTTCATTAATCCAGTCCTTTGCCTCTATGCGGGTTCCTTTCTGGGTCATAAGCTGGACGTAGCCAATGACTTTGATGCCGGGAAGAAAGATGAAAATGAAAACCGCTATAATGAGGGTAAAGTTTCGCCTATTCTGTGAGAAGGGAATTCTAGAAACTATCTTCATCAAAAACGCTGCCGCTATAATAGTCAGGAAAGGGACCATAGGAAGAAAATATCGATCACCATGACGAGTAAAACTCCCCATAATGAAATAGTAGAGTAGAGGAAAACTCAGAAGTAGAACATCTTTCTTTCTATGAGTAAATATCCCGTAGATGATCGCAATTAGGGAAAAAATAGCCAGAGGATAACCCAGGCTGTGGTTCAAAGAATGAGTAATATAATAAACCCAACTATTAACTTCTCCGGGTTGGTTTGCTGTAATTTTATTCAGGCCCCTCAGCCAACCCCCTATAGTCACAAATAAGTCACGATGATGCACAAGGGCATAAGGGGTGGCAATGAAGAAACCTGCAACAACGAGAAGAAGAACAAGAAGAACTTTTTTGTTAAAAAAGATGGAGAATAATTTTTTCTTTTCTTTGAGACCGCGAAACAAATGAGCCAAAAAAATAGGTACAATAAGAAGTACGCCAGTATATTTTGTGGCAACAGAAAATCCGGTAAAGATAGTGGCCAGTAAATAATCTTTTATCTTACCTCTCTCGTAAACTAGATATATGAAGAAAAAAGATAAAGTAACAAAAAAAGTCATAGGGATATCCGGTCTTATCAGTCGCGAATATCTGACATGCAATAAACTGAAACTCAAAAAGAAAGAGGCAACGAGACCAACCTTTCTAGAATACATCCTTTTACCAATAAGATAAACCAAGAGAACATTGCCCACTCCAAAAAAAACTGTAGTCATTCTTCCTACTAGATAGACTTCTCTTATAGTTAGATCATTTAAGGATTGAAGAAATCCGGTCAATAACATCCAAAAACAATAATTTCCATAAACAAATGCCTGAATATAGAAATATAAGCTTGGCCACATAAAACTCCCCGGATCAAAATTGCGCTCCCTTAACATCCGAAGAGCCATCTTAACTGTATAATATTCATCTAATTCATAGGGAGCAAACATAGCATGCGGTAAGTTCCAGTCAAGTCCGATAATTCTTACCAATAAAGCAACTAATAAAATTAGATACAAAATGAGCATATTTTTAGTCATCAATACCGATAAGCGATTCATTTTATTCATTCCACTATCTCTTATAACTTACTTATCATTGTCCTTTTGACTTCCGTAATCCCGAAAGAATACTCCTTGTTACCCGAACATCTTCCTCTCTTATCTCTCGAAAGATGAAAAGCAAAGCAAAATAGAGAAAAAATAAACCAATATAATATCCAATCAAAGATATACCTGAAACGGAAAAACTACAGGCAACTATATAAATAATTGAAGAGGCCGCTAATATTCTAAATAGAGAAAGAAAACTCGTCAAGCTATGAAAACGATTATAGACATACACGCCAGCTATAAGAACGCCCAAAAAACCAGTAATAGTGGTAGCTACGGCCGCTCCAGCTAATCCATAAATAGAAACAAGAGTCATATTTAATAGGACATTAACTAAAAGCAGAACTAAAACCATAAACAAAGAAACTCTGGGTTTGCCACTGGCAGTAATTATCGTTGTTAAAATAATGAAAAGAGAAAGAAAGGTCAATCCAAAGATCAAGATGCTCAAGGGAGCGACGGCAGCTAAATATGCCTCTGTATATACCAGAGAAATTAGATTCTGAGAGGTAGCACTAATTATGAAAGAGCAGGGAATCAAGAAAATTAAAGTGTATCTCAGAGATTGATTTATATATTTTCTGGTAAGTTCTTCATTTCCTTTGCTGGAGGTAGATTTTGCTATGGAGGGAAATAAAGTCTCACCTAAAGCCAGGAATATAAAGTAAGGAATTTTGCTTAAAGCCACGGCCGAGGTATAAAAACCAGCTTGCGCCCTTTCTGCCAAAATAGCTTTTACAAAAAGCAAATCTAGACTTATCACCAGATTAAAGGCTAAAGAAAAAAGAATAACCGGAGCGGCAAATTTTATGATTTTACTCATTTCGAAGTTATCCGCAATTCTAATATCGTCCCTATCTTTGGATATCCAGTAATGGCGTGCCATTATCAAAGACACCACACCCGCTATCAAATAACCACCTATTGCTCCATACAGCTCAAAACCCAGATAGACTGAAGCAAGTACCACTAATACCTTTATGACATGATAGATAATGGAAACGGTTGCCTGTTTTCCGAAGGCTTTTATTCCATTTAACAGTCCAAAGTATACTGCATATAGACTGAAGGCAGGAACGAAAAAAGCTATAAATCTAATATAGGGTATTAAGGTAGAATCTTTTAGTAAACTGGCTATTAGGGGTGCCAGGGTAAACAAGAAAACAAAAATAAGAAGAGCAAGGATTATTTGAATCTTTATAGCCTGATTCTTTATTACGACTGCTAATTCCTTTCTTTCTGCGGTGTATTTTGAAATCGCCCGCACAGTTCCTGGCTCCACAAGAACTCTACAGATGGTCAAAAGAGATAGTATTATTCCAAAGGTTCCGTATAACTCTGGACCCAGATATCTGCCTAACCCAAAATGAATGGCATAGCTACTAATTAGAAAGACTAGCTGAGCACTCATCAAATAAATGGTACCTTTGGCTAAAATCTTTTTCACCTTAAATGCTCCACAAATCGATATTTTATCAGAGCCCGTAAGAGAGCTGCCAGGCCATCTTTCCAGGTGACCTTTTTTCCTCCCTCATAGCAACACCCATAGTAAGTTATGAGCACCCCTACAACTATTATCTCTTTTTTAATCTCAACATTGCTAATGTATTCGGTAAAGATAAACCGCGGCTCCCCCTGCTATTTGTTTCGTCAGCAAAGAACCCCTTTTGCCCAAGTACTCAAGGCAAAATTTTCTCTCTATATCCAAGTAATGGGAAAAGACAAGCCACACTCGAATGTCTCTCTCCAGAATCTTATCAATTTCAGAGGCGTACTCATTAATATCGTCCCGGTGTATTTTTCCCCACACTACATTTTCATAACTGCCACGGTAATAATATTTAAACGCCTCCCCATCTGCATAATATACGTAAATCCTATCCCCAAGCTCGAGGTTCCTCTCCAGATATTGAATCACCGGGCGTGTTTCCTCTCTTCTCACTGACTTGGCGAAACCCGCATAGATCTGACTAATCGTTGGCCAAGTAAATAATATCACCATCACAACTAGTGCTATCAGATATTTTTTTTGATAAAGAGTAACAAGAACCCTGAACAAACCCTGGCCCACGGTAATAAAAAGTATGGGAGAGACAAATAACATAAGCCTGGTAACTCCGTAAGGATATCTATGTAGAGATGAAGCTACTAACGCCAGAAAAAGGGGAAATAGAAGGTAGAGGAGGAATCTTCGGCGATTAGTTCTTATAAAGTCGTCCACAGCCACAGGAATTAAGAGGAGAACCAACCAATGATAGGGCTGAAAAAAGTTCTTGAGAATCGTAAAGTTAGACCTCACCAGCCAGAGCAATAAATTATTACTGCTGGTGGTATCAGGATAGGACCCCCTCCAGTAGGCTATTAGCCAATCTTGAATCTGGCCTCGTATGACAAAATAGAATATTAGAATAAATATGAATCCTACGACAGCATTACTCAGCAACCATTTGGGTAAGATATTTCTCCTCCGACTGCCAATACCTTGTAGGAGAAGAACCAAGCTCAATCCGGGAATGACAAAAGCTGCAGTATGAGAAAAACATAAGGCCAACGAGGAGAAAACCACCCAGAGACCCCAGTTTCTCAAAGTGTTCTTCGCCACTATTCTTTCAGTTAAAAACACTAAGAGGATGGCGAAGAAAACATCCCCGGAATACTGCTTAAGCTCTTTTGAATAATAGACTAAAGGATAAGAAAAGGAAAAAAGGATTAGAGTTAATAAGGCTGCTTTGCTGTCTATTCTCCGAGCCACAAGATAGATTAGTGCAAGGGAACCAATCCCAAAGAGACAGGGCAGAAGCCTTAAGGTAAACTCATTATTAGGAAAAAATTTAACTATGTAGTGGAGGGCGATGACAAAGAGTGGGGGTGCTGGGCCCATAGAAGCCCACACCTCTTTCAGGCTACTTTGGCTTGCCCAGTTAGCAACAGAGGCTTCGTCCAGCCATAAGGATCTTCCCCCCAGATCATAGGTGCGAATCTGAGCTGCTAGCGTGATAATCAATAAAGCCAGTAATATCTGAATCTTTCTATCACCCAGCAACGTCACTATTTTTGAGAATAGAAAAGAGGGATAAATTTTATGAGTGGACGACATTTTATTTATTTGTTTCTCCTGCAAAGACAACTTTTACCCTTGCCAGATGTATATACTAAAAATCATATTTGACTTTGCTTATCTTAGTCTACAAATCTATATTTTAAGAGAGTCCATAGAGCCATGAGGCCATCTTTCCAGGTAATCTTTTTTCCTCCCTCATAACAACGCCCGAAGTAAGTTATGGGCACCTCCACAACTTTCAAATTTGCCTTTAATATTTTTGCCGTAATCTCCGGTTCAATGTCAAATCTTTTTGCCTTGATGTTTAAATCAAGAAACATAGACGCCTTAAAAGCTTTGTAGCACGTTTCCATATCTGTTAATCTGGCTCGATAGAGAACATTGGTTACCCAGGTCAAAAATTTATTTCCAAAATAATGCCAGAAGGAGGAGAACTTGTGAACGCCAAAAAACCTTGAGCCATACACAACATCGGCACGTCCATTCTTAATGGGCTTAACTAAATTTAGATAATCTTTTGGCTCATACTCTAAATCAGCATCTTGAATGATCACCACATCGCCAGCAATGTACGTTTGCGCTGTTCTGATGGCAGCCCCCTTACCTCTATTGCGAGAGTGAAAAAGTACCTTTATTTCTTTATCCTTGATTCCTTTTAAAAGCTGCCGTGTCCCGTCAGTAGAGTAATCATCTACGACTATTATCTCTTTTTCGATTTTAACATTCTTGATACGCCGTAAAACCTCCTCAATAGTTCCTTTTTCATTAAAAACAGGCACAATAACTGAGATTTTCATCTATTGTTTACCTTACTATTAAGATAATACCACTTATTATCAATGCTATACCAGCCCTGACCACATATTTTTCATTTTTTCATTATAATTGATTAGTTCGATACCTTGTTCACACCATTATAAAGCCTCTAGTTAATTTCATTTAACTCGTTTGAAGATGTATATTCCATCATAAGAAAATACTATTTGATGGCTCTTCAGTAGCTTATTGAATTCCTTCTCATATTCTTCTTCGTCCAATTTATCTATGATATAGTGGGCTCTCTCTTGGTCGAGCACTACATAATCTGCACTTTCTATATGTTGGGGAAAACAATAATATTCTTTCCGATGAGCAAGATAACTATTATTTACCATATTTTGGGAAACTACACTGCTATTCTGAGGAATGAATCTCCTTAAGGCATCATTTAATACCCTATCCCTTTCCGTGATGACATAGGAGGTTTTGTAATAATTCCCCATCAATTTCTTCCAAAAGAGAACAGAAATAGGAGAAGGACTCAAGACAACATTATAATAAAGGGAAATGGCTAAAATAGTACAAAGAGAAGTCTTTAATAATTGATTCTTATCCAGGTTAATCTTAAGATGCTTTTTGAACCAACTTTTTAGAGACTCTTCTCTTCCATTGAAAAACTTAAGTCCGTAAATTAGAGCGATAAAGACTGGGGCTATTAGCGAAGCCGTATACTGATATTGAATCCAATAAAGATTTGGTGAACGAGAAAGCAAAGAAATGGCTAAAGCAGGAAGAGCTGGGAGAAGAGAAAGAGGAGAAAGTAAGGGAATGAGTAATAGTGGAACAAAGAGAAAAACCAGATATCCTATCTTCCACACATTTATAATTTCTTCTACAATGATTCCAGGATGAAACAACATAGTTTTAATTATTTCAAAAACGCTGTTGCCCAGGTAGGAAAAGCTTCCCTTGACTCCTCCTCTATAATAAGCACCACCCAATCCAGGCATTATCACATTTATCACCAAGAAAAAAAATAGTAAACTACCTATAAACAAAAGAGCACCTGATTTATACATCCTGTAGCGAACAAGTGCATAAAAACCCATCATGCTTACAGAAAGTATAAGAGGTTCTTTTAGGAACAAACCAGGAAGACAGACTAAAAGAAAAGCAATAACATTTTTTTTCTCTAAGAAGTAAAAACCCAGAAACATAAGTAAAATAATAAGATGATCAGCATGGAAATTAACAAGATTATTGTATTCTACAGGAGAGTATAAAAAATATATAACTACGATCAATAGGGCACAATAACTACTTCTAAGCTTTTCTCTAGCAATATAGTAAAGAGGTACGGCGCTAATACCAATGGCTAAAGTTTGAAGAAGGAGTAAAGTTATAGCTGAAGGAAATAATTTATAAAAAAAAGCATAAACTCCCACGATAGGTCTGAAGTGTCCCCAGAAGAGGTAACTCAAGTCACCGCTTTTTGCTATGTTCCATATAGCGTAATCATAAATGCCCAGATCAAAGAATGTTGTGTGAAAAGAAAGGTATTTTAATACGGACATAGTTCCAAAGATACTACAATAAATAAGTATTGTAATCCAAAGGAATAAAGATGAAAATTTCTCTTTTTTGATGCTTTTTTTGTAAGGATGAGATGAAAGCCTGATAAAGATAAGAAAAAACACTGAAGCAATAATTACAGGAAAGATAATATATGCGCCACCAGCCAATAAAAGAATGCCCCTACTAACCTCCCCCCCGAGCTTCTCAATCATTCCCTCTATTTCCCTCTCTTATGAAATATTTCTTCGAGACCTATCAAAAACCCTAGGCTGATTTTATGCGGGTTTTAGGAGGCAGAAATCTTAAAAATAGCGGCCTTTGACAGGCTCACTTCTTCTGTATGCTGTCTCACAAATTCTCAACGTTTCTTTGGCGGAAGTTTCCCAGGAAAACAGATGTGTCCTTTCTAAGCCTTTACTAATTATGCTCCTTCTCAGCTCCTCATCGACCAGAATCTTCCTCATCGCTTCTGCCAAGGCATCAATATCTTTTGGATTAACCATAATACCTGCATCGCCAACAATTTCCGGTAAGGATGAGGTATTGGAAGTTATGACGGCAGTTCCACAGGCCATCGCCTCCAGAACTGGCAAGCCAAATCCTTCATAAAAAGAAGGGAATACAAATAGCTCTGCTATATTGTATAATTCTGGCAAATCCTCTGCTGGCACATAACCTAAAAATACGATATCTTTTTGAAGGTCGAGTTGCCTAATTAACTTCAGTAACCTCTTTCTATCCCTTTGATACTGTGGATTCCCCGCTTTCAACAGCTTAACATCACTAAATTCATCCTTTGTTTTAAGTTGGTAGAATGCCTTAATCAATCCATCTACATTCTTTGTTGGCGTCTCTGAGCTTATATGAAGCACATATCTGTGCAGGGGAGAAAGTCTATATTTTTGATAGATATTCGAGGAGACACTTCTATCTGGTCTAAATCGCTCACCACTTACCCCTTCGTAAACAACAGAAATCCTCTCTTCAGGGATTGAACAAAACTTCATCAGATCCCTCTTGGTAGACTGAGATGGGACTATAAAGGATTCCGCCTTTCTAAGTCCAGAATAGAGCAATTTACTGAGCAACCAATACCCTGGATTTCGCGGATATACTTGATGAATGATGTCGTGGCAGAAAACAATTTTTGGCCTTAGTTTTAAAAAAGAGAGATTTTGATTGGCTACGAGATAAAGGTCATATTCTGGTATTTTTTTCTGGATGCGGTAATAGAAAAAAAACCTGTGATCAATTGAAAATCCTTCCGGTTTAGCAATGCATTCTCTAGAGCTAGAAGTAATTTTTTCAAGTTTTCTCTCTTTAGAGTTTAGAAAAATATGATCTATTCTGCATTTATCATATAACTCATTGTAAATCTCAAAAGCATAGTTCCCAAAGCCCGTGCCTGGGGGATGGTTATTTAGCAGAGCTATTCTCATCGTAATTTCACTTCTCTCCTATCACCTTCTTAGATTCTTGATAATACTTTCCAGCAATCTTTTCACAAGAATAATTCTCCAATACATACTTCCGTGCACCTCTTCCGATCTTTTCTTTTGCTATATCGTCTTCTAATAAGCTGATAATCACATTAATGAATCCTTGAATGTCGTACGGTTCAACGAGAAACCCATTTTTTCCATCTTCCACTGCAGCCGTTATTCCTTCCAGCCTGGAAGCAACAACGGGAAGAGCAGCAGAATTCGCCTCCAGAGCTACAAATCCCAATCCTTCTATGTCCCCCTCAACTGGAATGTTCGGCATTATAAGTAGATCCGAGGCATTATATAACATCTTTAGAGTCTGATCTTTCACTTCTCCTAACAAAAATATTTTTCCTACTAGGCCATTTTTTTCTATATCTTTCTGAATCCTACTCCTTAGTTGTCCCTCTCCTACGATGAGATAAATCGAGTTTTTTCTCCTCCCTAAGACTTCTGGAAAGACTTTACCTACGAACCAATGAAAACCCTTCCTTTCCACCAGGCGCCCCACGCTAAGGAGAATTTCTTTATCCTGGAGGTCAATCTTAAGTTGCTTAGAGAGAATTCGTCTTATTTCTCCTTTCTCTTCACCAAGATAGAATTCGCCTACCTCGACACCACCGGAGATTACCACCACTCTTTCTTCAGGAATCCTCCGCTGAAGACATTCCTTTCCAGTGTAAGCACTTCTGCAAATTATTCTATCTAATCGGGCCAGGCACCAAGGAACTAGAAACTGATAAAGCCAAAATCTCCAGGTAATATCTAACCCATGAATAGTCACTACAACAGGTACATGGAAGAGTTTCTTTAGTATCAGTCCCAAAGGAGAGAGAAGACCATCTCCCAGATGGATAATGTCGATTTTCTTTGCAAGGAGGATATAGGAGGATTTTACTAAGAAATAGAAAAGAAAGAAAGGTAGCCACTTTTGAGATTTGTTCCAGGAGATGAGTTCAAGGTCAGCAAGTTTTCCCAAATGGAGAGAAAGATAGAAATTTATCTTTTCCATACCACCTTTCATAGGCGGATATTTCCGAGTCAAATATAGAATCTTCATCTTCTACTTTCAATTCTTACCTAATCTTTCTTTTGTAATCTAACTATTAAATCTGCCAAGAGTCCCAATACTCCGATAATCAATCCGGTCAAAAACAACATAATATCCGACTCTTTTATGCGATGCAGAACTGTTGCATCATAGAGAGTCCTTATGATTGCACCAATTAATATTAATGCTGTCAAGGGAAGAAATATTCTTAAAGGATTAAAATACATCACCGTTCTAATAACCAGTAAAATAAAATTATAGGTATCCTTTATGGGATGAATGGTCGACTTGCCCTTTCTTTTGTAGTAGTCAATAGGAACATACTTAATAGTATATCCGTTAGCCAAGAAAGCTAGAGTTATAGTACTCACCCAGGAGTGCCCATCTGGTAAAATAGCAAAGAATTTGCGAGCCAAATCCCTCTTGAATACCCTTAGTCCAGAATTCAAATCGGGTATTTTTGTGGCGATTAAATAAGAGGCTAGTTTGCGGATAAACCATCTTGCTGGTCGACGAATTAAAGGCCAGGTCACATTCTTCCCAACTCGAGCGCCTACAACCATATCGCAATCCTTGATGTAGTTTAAGAGCTTGGGGATATCCTGATTAGGATAGGTGCCGTCTCCGTCGGTCATAACGATAATTTCTCCTTTAGCTTTTAAGATGCCGGTCTTCCTGGCTGCTCCTACCCCTCTATTATAAGAGTGCTGAATGAGTTTTACCTCTTTTTTTGCCTTTATAATTTGAGCAGTTTTGTCAGTAGAACCATCATCAACTACTATTATTTCATATTGATAGTCAGGCTTTTCCATTGTCTCAACAATCACGTCAATGTCTTCTGCAATGGTTTTTTCTTCATTAAAAGCAGGAATAATAACTGTTACTTGACAACTTCTGGTCATACTTTCACCCATTCTCGTTCCTTTGTCTATCTTCGGATAATGGTTCTTTCCCTATCCTACGGACAAATGTTAACAAGGCAATTATAGATAGGAAGAGGACCGCCTCCCAGACCATAGCTCTAATATTATGTAAATCAAAAAGGTCAGATAAAAACAGGTGATGGATGTCAGAAAAAAAAGAGAAAGATGAAATAAAATACTTTTGCGTAAAAGGCCAAAAAAGCATTACTCCAAAAGGGGTGCTACTATCAGCAGTTAAGAAATCAATAACTACATGACCGAAGTATAATGAAAAAAAGATTGCAAAATCCTTTTTTGTTCGAAATCTGGGTATCATATACATACATAGAGCAAATAAAAGCGAGAAACCCAGAGTATGACTAATCCCATGATGGAATCTATTGGCACTTCCCATAAAGATTCCTGGTATAAAATCAAAATCAGGCGCATTTGCCGCAAAAAAATAGAGAATTATTTTTTTCCAATCTCCAATCAATTTACAATTCTTATTGCAAGCTAAGTAAAGTGCATATCCAGCTAAAGAATGACCAACAGGAGAACACATTTATTGCTCCTGATAATATCTACTAGCCAACTGACTTTCTGGCAGCGTAGATTACACCCCCTATTATCCCAATAATCAGTATCATACCAAAAGCCAGCCAGGATAAGGCTATACTTATCGACCCTTCCACACCTATTTTACCGAAGAAAAGCACATAGGCGTTCTCTCTTACACCGATTCCGTTGATAGACACCGGTAGAAAAAGTATCAGAAGAACAAGAGGAATTATAATGAAGAAATAGAGCATAGATACATTTAAACCCAGAGCTAATCCTATGAGGTAATAATGAGCCACTGCGGCTACCTGTAATGCAAAACCGAGAAGGAAAGTGACCAGGAGGTCCTTTCTCTTGCTTTTATATAGGTTAAGAGCCTGATAGACTTTATCTATTTTCCCTTTAATTCTAGATAGACCTCTAAAATCAAAAATTTTTCTAATCTGGCGACTCAAAGTTGCATTAAACAAACCCAAAAACAACAAAAGGATGAGGGAGAAAAAACCTATGAGCACCCAAAGAAGAAAAGTATCACCTATAGTGTGAAACCCAAATACCAGGGCAAATGCAGCGATTGACAAAAGAGCAAGGAACCCGGTAAGTCTTTCTATTAAGATAGCCGTCATAGACACTGCTGTGTTCTTGCTGTATTTGGAAGTATCGTAAACACGCACTATATCCCCTCCTATGGTACTGGGGAGAAAATTGTTAAAGAATCGTCCCACCAGTAAAGAGGAAATCAGTGTCTTAAGGGGAATATGTATATCCTGAGTAGTTAAAAGAAGTTGCCATCTGTAGCCACTAATGAGGTTACCTACAAATATAAGAGAAAAAGCCAGAGCTAACCAAAATAGATTTACAGAGTTTAAAGAGGAAAAGATAGATTTAATATCGACCTTGTATAACAGATAGGTAATTAGGATTCCACTAACCACAACTCTAAAGAATAACCACAAGAATTTCTTCACCTATCTCTAACCGTATCCTCTCTCTTTCCCCCGCGTTCTTTCATTACCCTGGCTGGGATGCCAAAGGCCACTGAACGTTCCGGAATGCTTTCAGTAACCACTGAGCCGGCCCCAATTATGCTGCTTTTTCCAATAGTCACTCCATCCAAGATTATCACACCTGCACCAATCATGACTGAGTCTTTCAGAATTATACCCCTGGAAATCCTCCCTTGAGCGGAAGGAAGTATATCATTCTTCTTCATACTATAGGTGCCAGCGGAAAAATGGGAAAAAGAACCAATCTCTACATTGTCGCCGATTTCAATTTTTCCCCCAGGTGCTACCACTAATTGAACAGAAGGAGTTATATTTACATTAGAGCCTATTCTTATATCACCATTTTTGCAGGTAAGAGTGGAATTTCTTCCAATGGTAACTCGATTTCCTACAGATATCCCCTGATTATTCTCTCCTTTGGCATCCAAGACACAATTATCATCAATTATTACACTGTTGCCAACGTTTATCTTGTGGGGGTGTCTTAAAGTGATATTCCTTCCAAAAATAACATTATTACCTACCGTTTTCAAAAGGCCTTTGTAAAATGTTTTCCTTAACAGCAAACCTGCTGCACCCGGAATACTACCAAAAAAAGCAGTAATTACCTCATATTTCAGCAATTCTATCAGATTCTTTTTCCCGATAAACGTTTCTTGGTAGAGTTCTAAACTCGACTTTCTTGAATTGAATATCTTCTTATGTAAAGCGGGTCCTCGATCCAAATGAATTCCTCCTTGTTTATAAAAAACCATTCTCTTCGAACCACTTCAAACTCATTCTTAAACCCTCATCTAAACTCACTTTAGACTTGTAATTAAGTTCCTTCCTGGCTTTTGAAACGTCAAAAGAATAGTTCTTAGTAAAAAAATCCATGCTTCTGCGGGAAAAAGGTGGTTCAGCGCCAATTTTCTTGCAAATTATTTCTACCAGAAAACCCAAAGCCCTCATCGGTGAAGCTGGAAAATGAACTCTGGGTGCCTTTACTCCTAAGACTCTAGCGAAAGCACTTATTAATTGTTCAACTGTCACTGCCTTCTCATCCCCAATGATATAGACTTGTCCAACTGCTTCTTTAATATCAGCACAAAGCTCTAATCCCCTAATAAACTCACCAACATATACCGGATGTCTCAGGGTCTGCCCATTGCCAAAGAAGGGAAATCTGCCTTTCTTAAGAGCTTTAAACAACCTGAGAGTACGGGGACATCGCGGTCCATATACCCAAACTGGCCGTGCTATAACAACCGGAACTCCCTTTTTAAAATACTTAAGAGCTATCTTTTCTCCTTCTGCCTTTGTTTTCTCATAAATAGTATCCGGATTATAAGGATAGGTTTCGTTGGCAGGAGGGTTATCAATATTACCCAGCACCCCTACGCTACTACAATGGACAAAACGCTTTAAATTTCTCTTTAGACAGGCCTCGAGAATTTTTTCTGTTCCGCCAACATTCACTTCCCGGTATTTTTGGTCAGACACCCCTACCGCAAGGTGAATACTTGCCAGATGATATACAACCTCTACATCTCTCAAAGCTTTTTCTAGTGTTCCCTTATTCCTTAAGTCACCTTCTATAAATTCCATGCCTTCCAATTTCTTTAAATAACGAATATTGTGCTCCCCCCAGTCTAATACCCGCACTTGATGCCCCTCTAAAACCAATTTTTCTACCAGATGACTTCCAATAAACCCTGTCCCTCCAGTAACAAGAATATTCATAGACAATAATTCCCCCTTTCAACTCCCCGCACAAACTAGGAACCTTGAACAAAACGCCTCATATGTTTCCTAAAAGGAGAAAGTAAATTAACGATAGACTCCCCGTAACTTGAATCAAAAATCTTATAAGCAATGGCTTTTTTAAGAGAATGTTTCTTATAGACATTAAACCCAAACCATCGACTACACTTTAATATCTCCTGGCGAGTAAAATGGGACATTTTCAATATTGTATCTTTCCTGGAAACATAATTATCAGGAATCTCACTATCATCATCCAGATATCCCTTAGCTTTACAAAGATCGTAAGCTTCTGTCCCTGGGTAGGGAAAAAATACGTAAATAGTTAACGCATCGGGATTAACCAGGGCGTTTAGCCTGATGGTATCTTCAAATGATTCTCTGCTCTCCCCCGGCAGTCCCACCATATTAAAAGCCTTAGTTTTTAATCCTACCCCTTTCGCATTTCTGAAAGCTTCAATGATTTGTCGATTACTCATCTTCCTCTTGAGCACTTTTCTTCTTATCTCCTCATTACCCGATTCTATACCGAAAATAACCATCCTACCACCGGCATCTTTTAATTTACCAAGCAATCCATTTGAACCAAATTCAATTCTGAGATCAAAATCAAAGGGCAAGGCTATCTCTTTTTTATATTTGATACAAAACTCATCAATGAGCTCTTTTTTCAACATAAAAATCTCATCATCAAAGCAAATCTCCTTAAACTTATACTTTTTCTTAAGTCCCTTGATTTCATTTATCACATTATCTACACTTCTGAATCTCACATAAGTACCGCTTTGAGCCTTGCCAAGTCTTGCGTTGGAACAATAGGTGCAATCAAAAGGGCATCCTCTTGAGAGCATCACTCGCAGTTGTGCCATACCATAATGATTGATCGATTTTTGAAAATTGAACAAATCCCGATCCTCAAAAGGAAGTTCATCTAAATTTGCAATAAAAGGCCGGCAAGAATTCTTATAGATCCTGCCGTTCTTCTTGGTCCATATATTTCTTATTTTGGTGGGGTCTTTACCTTTTTCCAATGCTTCTACCAGCTCTAACATTGGATATTCTCCTTCGCCGATACATATTGCATCCAGACCAGATACCTCCTCCAGGCACTGCGGATGAAGAGTTATATGCGGCCCCCCACAAATAATAAATATATTATAAGAACGAATTTCACTAATGATCCTCTTTATAAACCTGAATTGTTCTGCTATACAATAGAAACCAACTATATCGGGCTTGAATTGACTCATCTTATTAAGAAAAGACTCTATATCATATTTTGGCGACATATGATACAAATCAATCTGATTGTATCCATTAGCCTTCAGAGTAGCCGAGATACTGGCTAATCCATGTTGAAAACCCAAAAAACCCATTTTCTGATTTATTTCCGTGAAAACAAATAGAATCCTCACCTTTTTCCTCCCTGCCTTCTTCAAGGGATTTTTATACCTTTTTAGCTACTACTGTCACGCAATAGTCTTTTCCCAGGAAAAGCAAACTATCCAACTTAGATACCAACAAAAGAAAGGGATGAGCTAAAGAGAATAACTTGTAGGCTATACCATGAGTAGTTAAATCTTTTTGAGAAGTGGGAGCTATAGCAACACCCTTCATGCCCTTTTTTAAACGAAAGATGTACCCATAATTAATGGCCAGCTCTATCATTTCGGTAAAGAATTTTGAATAGCTTCCTCTCTCTATAACCTTGAAGCCTGCTTTCTCTACAACAGCCTGTAGCTCATTTAGAGTATATCCCGGTCTAACATGTCCATACCTTTCAGGACGCATCCCAAGCATATACCTTATCCTATTACCCAGAAGTTTCTTGTGCTGATTGGGACAAGTAACATAGATTGTTCCTTTAGGCTTCAATATTCTGTGGATTTCCCTCAAGAAATCCTTTTCCTCGGGTAGATGCTCTAAAACATCTATTATAACAATCCTATCGAAAATACTGTTCCTAAAAGCAATACCGGCACTACCTAGCGTCAACACTCTTTTCTTTAGAAGCTGTTTCATAACCGGTGGGTTCTTTCCCTCCAGATCCGCGGTTATCCATCTACCTCCATGCTTTCTAAAGTAATAACTAAGCCCCCCTGTATTATCCCCATGACATATATCCAGGCACATCTCACCTGTGCTAATTTCCCTGATGAAGGAGAGAAGATGACGCAATTTTAAATTTTTCTTAAAAGCTTTTTCAAAGACTTCCAGCTGCCAGGTCCTTTTCATATCACGCTCCTCCTTGATTATTATTGCTCTTTTCTCCGGGAAAGAAAAACCTTTAATGCTTCATCCCATTTTCGCATATCGTCCATTCCTATCTTCTCCAGGGCGTAGTTCCTCAACACGGAATAGCGAGGACGTTTAATCTCCGAAGCAAACCTTTCTGCCGAAACTGCTTTAAGATTAACTTTCAAATTATAGAATTCAAAGATTTTCTCAGCAAACTGATGCCAGGAACAAGAGCCATTATTAGTAATATGATAAAGACCAAAATAATCCGTTTGAATAAGATCCCTTATTTTCCGAGCAAGGTCCAGAGTATAAGTGGGCGTAAGGACCTCATCATTCACTACCTCAATCTCATCTTGTTCTTTGGCTAAGTTCAGCATAAGGTCGATAAAATTACCGCCCTTAGCTCTGCATTTAGCTGAACCATAAAGACCTGATGTTCTTATAATAAAATGTTTGGGACATAAATACTTTATATAGTACTCTCCGGCTAGTTTTGATATCCCATAAACATTTAGAGGTCTGGGAGAATCTGATTCAATATACGGCTCCTTCTTTTCACCATCAAAGACATAGTCTGTACTGATATGAACAAGAATTGCTTTATTTTCCCTGCATGCAATGGCTAAATTCTTCGTTCCTATACTATTAATTCCAAAGGATTTAAGAGCATTTTTCTCACAATCGGAAATTCTATGGTAAGCAGCGGTGTTGATAACCAAATCTGGCTTGTACGCCTCTAATGCGTTTTTTACTGATGCCCCTTCTGCTATTTCAACATCTTTGTGAGTTAATGGTATAACATTCTCAGAAGAAAACACCTTAACTATATCACTCCCCAACTGGCCATTTGCTCCGATTACCAAAACCTTTATTTTTCTCCTCCTTGAATTAACATTGCACAATCTGAGAGTTTAATAAAACCAATTCTAGAATATCGAATCTGAAACCTTGAGAATCTTTTCAGCCTCTTCCAGAAAAGTCGTCCATTGAATATTATAGTATCGAGGATTTAGAAAATCGGTGTAATTGCATTTATTTATCATTCTTACCATATTCTTTACCGAATCCTCTACACTTAAGGTAGCATGAAAATCCAACAGGGATTCTATTTTCTCGGTAGAAACTCGATAACTACGTATATTTTGTGGAGTATAGTCAACCCCTATCTCTATTTTGATTCCTGTATCCTCCAGGGCCTCCCGCACTCGGTAGGCAAGTTCCGATATTCTGTAGTTATTATGGGATATATTAAAAATTTGACTTTTCACTTTATCTTCGGGGGCTTCCAAGCAAATAAGGTAAGCCTTGACAACATCGCTTATATCAATGAGTGGTCTCCACATTTCGCCTCCCCTGAAGATGGTAATTTTCTGCTTAGTTAAAGCATCTTTGACAAAAGTATTCACTACTAAATCGTATCGCATTCTATAAGAGAACCCAAAAATAGTGCCTTTTCTTAGGATGACAGGGCAGAAATCATTATCAGCCATCTTTAGAAGAATCCTTTCGGCATCATATTTTGATTTAGAGTAAACAGCATTGGGGCTCACTTTTGCCTCTTCATCTTGAACTATATCTTCTCCCCCAAAACCAAGGTCGTATATAGAACAAGAAGAAGCGAAAATAAATCTTCTTATGCCTCTCTCTTTGGAAATCTTTGCTAGATTTTTGGTAGCTACAACATTCATCTCATAATTTGCCCTGGGATTGTACTCTGCCGTAGGATCATTTGAAAGTCCCCCTACGTTTATTACAGCATTTATCCCTTCAAGGACAGAAGAATCTATCTTCCTTATATCGCCCTGAATTATCTCAAGGCGGTCTTCTATATCCTTTATCCCTCTGTCTCCGTAGTAGAACCTGTCTAATACTCTCACTGCATAGTCTTTATCCAAAAGTCCCCTTGCCAACATACTACCTACATATCCAGCTCCTCCCACTAATAAAATCAATTTATATCCTCCTCATATTGCCATTTAGCCAAATATTAATTAGCTTGAAAGCTATCTTCCCCTAACTTCCCACTCAACTCCAAACGAATTCGGCGAAACTCTTACTTCATCAGGATTATCTCGATTATATACCTCACTAGCAGTGCTAACCATCTGGGTATCGTCCTCTAAGGACATCCATCCATGATAAACCCCGGGGGGGACTACTAAAAGAGAAAGATTTCTGGAGCTCAATACAAAGGTATTCATCTCTTCATAGGTAGGACTATCTGACCTGTCGTCTCTAAGGATGAACTTAGCTGCTCCGTGACTAATAAAAAACCAATCCCATAATACTCTGTGTTTATGAAAAGCTCTAATCACTCCTCCTGCAAAATTTCCCACCAAATATACCTGACCAAATTTGGTAAAATGACTGTCATCGGCTCTTATTATTTCAATAAGATAGCCTCGATCATCAACATGGGCAATTAATTCTGCTAGTTTTACATCTTTAATCATCCGCACCCCATCCTTTCCCTTTTTGAGATAGAAGAACTTCTCACCTAAAAACTCTCCTAACGATTTTATTGTATCCAATTACATTATCTTTCAAAAACCTCCCTAACTCAGTTATGGGCATTCCCAATAGTTTTTTCCTTCCTGGCCTATCACACCTATCACAGGGTACAACGTTCTTATATTGTTGTCCACTCAAGTTTTCCCGAAGCAGAATTTCCTTAGGTCCATCCCAAATCTTTAGTAAAGAAGAGTCTTTTACATTCCCCAGGATTAACTTACCATGGAAATCCTGAGGGCAAGGCAAAACACTTCCATCCCAGAATATAGTCAAAGAATACCAGGGAAAAGTGCAACGAATAGAGCCTTTATTGGAATTAAACTCTTTTATATCATATCCACCGGCCCAGTTATGAGGTTTTCTTACTACAAACCGCTCAAGAGGAAGAGAGTTAAATCTTTTTTTAAATTCTTTCTTTGCTACTTTTTCCATATTGCCAGATGAGGAGTCTGAGAACTCAATGACAGTAAAGGTTGTATAAGGCGAACTATTGCCCAGTTCTTTTTTGATAGATAGAAAACCAAGAATATTATTCAGAGTCTTATCAAAATTAGCTCCAATTCTTATGTCCTCATAGACTTTTTTCTCATATCCATCAAAAGAAAAGGATAAAAAGTCTAAACCTGAGTCTAATATTTGGCGACTCCTCTCCTCATTCAGTAAAGTGGCATTAGTATTTAATCTTGTATAAAGTCCCTTCTCCTTAGCATATTTTATCATTCTAAATATCTCTGGATGCAATAGGGACTCTCCTCTGTGGAATAGATTTATGTCATGGGCAAACAGGGAAGCCTCATCAATTATTTTTTTGAATATATTGAAATCCATAAAACCTCTTTCGCTTTTGGCAAGGTTCTTGTTAAGACACATAACACATCTTAAATTGCAGTGACTGGTAGGTTCAACCCACAGACGAATTGGGGCAGGGATATTTCTGCTTCTTTTTGCGTTATAACTCCCGTACAGACCAAATAATCTTCTCAATTGAGCGATTTTTTTCAACCCTTGCCTCTTACCAAAAGCTCTTCATAGATTTTTATTATTCTTTCACCCATGCTTCTCCATGAATACTTCCTGCTCACTCTTTCCCTCAATTTCCTCCCTAAGCTTCCTCTTAATTCCTTCTGTGAAAGTAAACCCTCTATTTTTTCCGCAAAGGAAGCCGGGTCTCCCAGCTTAGCATATATACCCCAATCACCTAGAATTTCTCTATTAACTCTGGTATCAAAAACCACAACTGGCAGCTCGGCAGCCATATAATACAAGAGCTTTCCGTTCCATTCTGTTGTGGAAAGTTTTGGAGAAACTGCAATATCTGCCAGGGAAAGGTATTTGATGGTCTCCTCATAATTCACCCGCCCCGTAAAAGTTACAAAATCTTCTATTCCTCTTTCCTTAGCTATGTCTTTGTATTTGTCTATATCCGGATATCCCAGTATTAAAAAATGAACTTTTTTGTTCTTTTTAAGCAACAGGGGGATTGCTTCTAAAAGACTATTTATGCCCTGGTATCTATTCAAGAGGCCTTGATATATTATAATTTCTTCACCGTCGTCCGGAAGAGAAAGTTCTCTTTTTCTCTTTGATTTATCATAGCAGTCAGGTTTAAATCCTTCTGTATCTATTCCATCCTCTACTATATGGAACTTGCTCCTGGAAACTGCAAACTCTTTTTCTAATAGTTTAACTGAATCCAGCGAACTAATTATGATCGCATCTGCTGAGTTATTAATAAATTTTTCCATTCTTTTAAAAAGATAAAAAAAAGCGTTCTTCTTTTTCAGAAAACCGTGCTCCACAATTTCTCCAGTCAGACTTCCCTGAAAATCAAAAACCAGCGGAATACTCTCAAGTTTTGCAACAATATTACCTAAGAAAGCCCCTTCATGAAGATGAGCATGGACTATATCTGGTTTTTCATATATACCGTCCCCTAATAGCTTCATCAGAAGAAGGATATCCAGATATAACTTATGATAGGAAGGCCCCGCCTCCAATTTTTTGTACCAGGGAATATTGATTATTCTCCTGATATCAAGACCAGGAAGATTTCTACCATTATGATACGTGTATATAGTTACCTTATTTCCCATCTCTTGCAATATACGGGCTTCTCCGTATATGCGAACATGGCACCCCCTATCAGCAAAGAACGGAGTGGGAGCAATCATAAGAACTTTATACATCAAATCACTCTTCCTATAAGATAGTAGTATAGCGGTTCCCGAAAGACCTCGCACCTGGCCAGGATGAAAAAAGTGCAAAGAACGAATAGAGCATTCAGTTGTAGCACGCGCTAAAACCGCTCAGCTAAGAGCTTTCTGTCAAGGATAAAACAACTTGACTTTCTCCAAGAAGCATCTTTATCTAAGAATCGGAGGTTGCCACTGTGAAGATCCATTTCTTGATTTCTGTTCGCCCAAATTATCTTCCGACATAAAACAATGATGTGGTGTGGTGCGTGGGTGGTTACAAATAGTATTTTTAGACCCAGGTGATCTATCATGGAGATAACCAATCCCGTGGTAAAAACGTGATGGTGCAGACACCGATTATTGAAATTGTCTCTCGATCTGGTAACAAAATTCTCAAAGGTTCCTGCTTGCGGATCCATTGATAAGTCATGTAGCTTAAGTATCTCTGTCAGATGACTTAAATCATGCTCGTCTACTTCATTTTCATAATCTTGTATCAAGTGACTCAGCTTTGTTACCGGTCTATTACGGTCAAAAGTACCTTGCTTGTGTGGTACAACGAGTAGCAACACACCTTCATCTTTCAATACTCTCTTCCATTCGAAAAGGGCGCCAAGAGGATTAGCAACATGTTCAAGAGTGTGAGAAGAAATAACACAATCATAAATTCCATTCTTGATACCTTTCAAATCTGTGGCTTCACGTATGAATTGACGACCTAACCTATTTCTTGCATACTTGAATGTTAATCCCTCGCTTATCTTGTGTTCCCAAACAGTCTTGGTGGAGAAATTACAGCTATCAATAGTTTTCGCTTCCCTATATATCGGCAATATCGATTTTGGTTGAAAAATTAAGCTGTGGCCGCCTATTTCTAAGCAATTTTTCCCATGAAAACAGGCTTTAATTTTAACAAAACTAGAGATAGGTTTCTCACCAACAAGACGATTGATGACCGTCTGTAAAATGGCGAAAAATCCTCTACTTCTTATCACCTGAAGAGTCGTTAAAACCGCTTGTTTCCTAAATATTTTCATTATTTACTAAGATTTAAAATGACAATTCCGGAAACAATTAAGATTGAGCCCACTACCAGATTAATCACCTTTACTTTCTCACCCAGTAAGAAATATGCTCCAGCCATCACCAAAACATATGTCAGAAGGGCAAACGGATAGACAAAGCTCAATTTTAGCCTGGTAAGAGATATAATCCAGCAAAGAGCACTAAAAAAATAACAGAACAATCCAATCCAAATATAATGGTTCTTAAGAAGAGCTAGAATATTAGTATCTACAACAGCTCCCTTTTTTAAGAGAATCTGTCCCCCAGCAGCCAATAAGACCGCAATTAAGATTAAGAGATAACTATTCATTCCTATTAACTGCCTTTCTCCGCTTTCTTTTTCTTAAAAGAATTAGCTGGAAAAGTCCATAAGCAGCAATTAAATCTATATAGGGCATCAGGGGAATTCTGAATCTTGCTGCTCCGTGTTGTCCCACTGTTAAGGCATTATACACTATTATCAACAAAAAGAGGAAAAAGATAGCACTCAGGTTTTTCTCCTTGCTGGTTTTACACAATCCGTATCCAGCAAAAAAATATAGAAAGAGTAGATATAACAAAAGAAAAGGTAAGTATAAAAGCAGCTTCCAATTCTGGATGAAGTATCTGCCTAAATCTGCGGAAGCCTCAAAAAAACTTTCAGTCAGAAGACTCTTCCCTTTAGCCATTGCTATTGATTCATCTAAGGGTGCTCCAAATATCCTCCCCGGAAGCAAAAAAGTAGGGGTAGCAAATATCTTCAATGCTCCTATCAAATGTATTTTAGCGTAGAGACCAGGATCAGCAAGTATTTTCTCTACAGCCAGCTCCTGGTATATTTTAGCTTTTTCGAATGGAGAAGAGACACCCTTCTCGACAAACATCCTATCCGTCTCTTCTTGCATCTCTTTTCGAATAGCATCGAGATGTTCATACCCTCCTCTCTTATATGCCTCCAGGTAGGCCGCATTATAGAATAGAAGGTTACCTCCTTGAGTTATAGAAAGACTCAAGTTGTCATAGACAATATAATTACGGATTGCCCAAGGGCTAACCGCTGCCAAGAAGATAAGAATAAAGATACAGTAATTAAGTAATGCCTTTATAATCTTCTTTCTGTAGATTACAATGAAAAAAAGTACCATCGCAAAGGCAAAATAGAGAATTACCAGTCGACAGAGAGCTGATGCTCCCAACAGGATGGCAGAATACACCAAATATTTTCTTTTATCCTCCTTGTGGAATTTAAGGATAAAATAGATACTGGCAAGGAAAAGGAAGGTAAAAAGCATATCGGTCATTATGAGATTCCCATAAACGGCTGTGGGAAAATCTAGAGCTAAAAGTAGCCCAGCAATAAAACCCACACCTCTTCGGATAAACACCTCCCCAATGTAATAAACGAGAATACAGGTTAGTGAACTCAAAATAAGTTGAAATATTATAGCTACATTAGGCTTATGCCCGAATACAGAGTAAATCCCGGCTAGAAACAAAGGATAAACTGGAGCTCTAAAGGCATCGGTAGGCGTTCTAACCTCGAAAAGTGGAATCCTGTACTCAGGAGGAAAATAGAAGGCCGGTTCAGACTGGTAAAACCTATGATTTTCTACCAGGCTCATTGCCATACCATCATACTCATAAGAATCAAGCATAGTAAACATTCTCTCTTTGTGAGGGGCAACAAAAGGAAAGACTGAGAATCTAATGGCCAGTGCTAAAAATATTATCAACAGAAGCTTCTTATTTATCATATTTTGGTCTCTCTCGGGAGTCTAATACTTCTTTGACAAAATAAATAGACTTATTTTGTGATTCATGGTAGGTCCGGGAAATAATCTCACCTAAAAGACCCATACTGATAGACTGTCCGCCGATAAGTATAAAAAGGATAGACAAGTATAAAAAGGGATTTCCGGTCATATCTACTCCATAGGTAAGCTTCATAATGACTAAGATTATTCCACAAACAAATCCTGAGAATATGGAAATCAAGCCAAGCTTACCAAATATCTGAATAGGTCTGCTAGCAAAGCTAAGCAAAAATTTAACCGTTAGTAAATCCAGAAAGCCCCTGTTGATTCGCGAGAAAGCATACTTGGACTTTCCATATTCCCTGGAATGATGTCTCACTTTAACCTCACATATAGAAGCCCCTACCCAACTGGCCAGAGCCGGAATAAATCTATGCATTTCACCATAAAGCTTAATATCCTTAGCTATCTCTCTTCGATAGGCTTTCAAAGTACAACCGTAATCATGTAATCTTACCCCGGTGAATAGGGAAATCAACCAATTGGAAATATGGGAAGGCAGCTTTCGGCTTAAGAAAGGGTCCTTTCTTTTCACTCGCCAACCACTCACCACATCAAAACCTTCCTCTATTTTACTAATCAATTGAGGGATATCTTTTGGATCATTCTGCAGGTCAGCATCTAAGGTAACTATAATCTCGCCTCTTGCATAGTCAAAGCCAGCTGAAATAGCCGCTGTCTGTCCAAAATTTCGTCGAAAGACAACCACTTCAATCTTCTTATCTCTCTTATGGATTTGATGAAGAAGAGTGGGGGTTTTATCTGTGCTTCCGTCATCAATAAAAATTATCTCATAATTTTTTCCCAAATTATCTAAAACTTGCTTTAATCTGGCATAAAGCAATTCAATATTATCTTCTTCGTTAAAAACAGGTACAACTACAGAGATGTCCTCTCTTTTTTCTCTTGAAGTATTATTCAATACACCTCTCCTCTTATTTCCTCACCCTTAATCTTAACTTGGGAATTTCACTTACTCAAAATGACTTTTTCATTTTATTATGGCAATCTTGCCTGATTTTCTTCCCCCAGCAGTATTGGTAGCAATCCATAGGTAAATACCTCTGGCTAACTGCTCCCCATTCATATTTCTTACATCCCAGGCCCAACTGTATTGCCAGCTTACATCCTCTTCTTTTACCAGTCTGCCGGTGAGAGTAAAAACACGAATCTTGGCATCACTGGTTAATGCACTAAAGTTAATCTGATTATGACCTTTCAATAAACTAAATGGATTGGGATAGACTATCAAATTTTCCAGATTAAGAGGAAGGACTATACTTGGCCCAATCCTTTCGTTTGTAGGGTCGCCAATTGCCGAGACTCCATTATCGGCATCATAAGCCTCAAAATAATAACTATAGCCTGTCCCCGCAGCCAGTCCTACTTTTGTGTAGGAATAAACCCTACCATCTCTATAATTAGTATCACCAGAGTTTACTGCGCTCATATTAAAGGGACTACCCATCACCTCAAACCCGTCCTTTAGAATGTGAACCTTGGGATAGCCATTCTCAGGAGCATAATTATTCTCATCTATATATTTTACTCGATAAACAAAACTTGTAGAAACATTTCCTTTTTCTGGATCTAATCCATCTGACTCATAATTGGCCTCCCCTGTCCAGGAAAGAAGAGCAGGGGCCAACAATCTTAGCCGACCAGAACCATAGATATTATCCTTACCTGGAACTCCCATATCAACTGCCCAACCTTCCAGAGCTGATTGAAGCTGGTCCGCAGTAGAACTGGGAGATCTAGAAAGAATCAAAGCAGCAGCTCCGCTTACGTGAGGAGTAGCAGCAGAGGTATACCCTCCTGTTCCCCAGGTGAAAGAAGATATATTAGCAGGACCCATAATATCCGGTTTTGTTCTACCATCATTTGTCGGACCTTGCGCACTGCGGGAGCCTTGAGGGCCACTGAGCCAGTCTTCTTTATTGATATAGCCTACTGCTGTGGCGCCGTTAGCGTCAGCTGGTGGCGAGATACTATGTTGAGCAGTTTGATACTCCAAGGAACCGGCAAAAACTTTCAGCTCTTGATCTCCGGTAGCGCTGTATTTTTTAATCATAAGATAATAAGTACCAGATTCAGCACCATCAAGAGCGATCCGCTCCATCGGAGGTTGAGTACCAGTCTGTTTTGTCGTTGAAGAAGCCACCAAATTCAAACTGGAATCATATAGATAAAGGTCGTAGTCCTGATTTGTGACTGGCCAACAATCCCAGGTAAGATACACATCAAAAGGTATATATTCACGATAGATATACTCAAAAGCATTCATCTCATCCCGTGGGGCAGTGCGAAAATCATGCCAGCTATCGTTATCAGTGTCAGTGAAAAATGCCTGATAGTGAGAATGCGCTGAATTACCAGCGGCATTCACCCAAAGAATACCATTGGCTCTGGCATCATCTGCAATCTCGCAAATCAATCCTGTGCCATCGGTAAAATTTGTCCCGGGCCAGCCCCAGGAATGGTTAATGATATTTATATTATCATTACCGAAGCATTTATCTTTAGCATTCTCAAGATCAACCTCATCCTCTATTTTTGCTAGATAAAGTCGGGCCTCAGGAGCCATATCGTAGACAATTTCAGCTACAGCCGTTCCATGGGTTCTACCGCTCTCGAAATTGGTGTCTGTATAATTTCTGTGAATAACATTATCAGGTAGTTCATTATGATTTATGGAGTTAGTAAGATTGTGAAATCCAATATCGATAATTGCTACCCTTACTCCTTGGCCTTTGTAGCCTGATTGGTGATAATCTGAAGCACCGACTAAATCGACTCCTTCGCTGGTCACTCCTAGAACAGTTCTCTTAATGTCTAGCTTTCGGTTATCAGAAGAAGAAAGAATTGTTCCGACTTCTTCTTCCCCCATTGTTGCAGGCACAGGTCTATAGGGAAGCCTGATAAAGGAAACACTCTTTACTTTGTTGGCAATTTCTTCCAGACGAGACACAGGAACTCTTGCCCTCATCAAATGTTTGGAAACAGCCTCAATTATAGCTCCATAGGAAACTAAACTTACTTGATCAATCATCGAGGCATCTTCTCCTGGCAGTGGCACTAAAATAACCCTTACTTGACCATTTTCAAGAGGAATGCTCCTTTGTTGAGCGAACTCCTGCAACGCTATTTTACTTTTAGAACACTTCTCCGCTAGTTTCCCTAAAACACTTTCCAGTTTAGGGTGATATTTTTCGACTTCCACCTTTTCACTTACATCCATAGCCAGGAGGGGAACTTTGATAACAAATGCCATAATAATCGTAAAAACAATAAGATTGAAGTTTAGACGTAGGCTTCTCACCAGCTAATCTACCTTTCCTAATCTGTTTTCTCAAAATACTCCAGAGAAAAAGCCAATCCTAATCCTACTATCAGACCTACCACTGCTGCCACCAATATATTAAGGAGCTTATTGGGCTTTACGGGGGCTCTTGGCTCCTCTGCCGCAGCTAGAATTTCTGTATTGTACATCTTTGCAGAATCTATTCTCTCAAGCCTGGTTTTTTCCATCTGAGCTTGTCTCAACTCTCCCATAAGAGCATCGTATCGCTGTTCTTTGGTTCTCTGAAACTCAGTTTTTTCCAGTTGAGTTTCCCTTATTTTTTCTAAGAGGTTATCATATCGTTGTTGTTTTTCAGTAATATTGCTTCTATAACTTTGCCATCTATTTCTCATATCATTTAAACGACCTATCAATATATTTGCTTCTGCTTCTAAAAGGGGTTCTGAGTCGTTCATTTTATTCTCTATTTCCTTAGAGACTATTTCCAGGGATAGCTCTAGTTTTTCAATCTCTTTTTTTGCTGTGTCAATCTCATTTTTCATAAGCAATAGCTGATCATCCATCCCCCTAATATTATCATCGTATTTAGCTAAAATTTCTTCTTTGCTCTTATCAATCTCATCTAATTCCTCATTAATCTGTTTAGTCTGCTCATCATATCTAGCCAGAATCGCTTCTTTGCTCTCATATAATTTCTTTATCTCTTTATGCCTCTCCAAGAGTCTAGTTCCTATATAATTGGCTATAATTACTGCCTCGCCAGGACTGTTTACATCCACTTTTACCTGGACTAAATCCCCTGTTTCCCTGACTGGCTCTACCACAACTTTCTTGCGGAATTCTTCAAGAGTGTAAGGCAGTCCTAGATCTCTTATTGCCTCTATCAGAACTTGAGGCCCTTTCAAAAATTGAGAGGCGGCAATGGGACTTTCGATGAGTTCTTTTTCGAAAGTATCTACATCTATAATATCTCCAATTTTTATACCTAACGTCGCTTCATAAACAGGTGGCAGCACGAAACTAGTCACTGCACTGGCTATCACAGCTATAAAAAAAAGCAATAAAATTGTCTTCCTTCTTTTTTTAATTACTCTTATATAATCTCTTAAATCTATTTCCTTTTCTTCCATGACCATCTCCTCTCTTATCCCTCTTTCAATTGCCAATCATAGGGAATATCATTCTTATGAGGATCCAGGCGATACTCGTCAGGTTCTTTATAATTATAGGTCTCAGTAGGGGTATTTATCACTATAGCCTCTTCTTCCCCTATACATTTAAAACCATGATAGACCATCTTGGGAATCTGCAGAAGACCGGGTTTATGCTCTCCCAGAAAAAATTCGTTCACTTCGGCGTAAGTGGGAGAATTCTTTCGCCCATCATATAGAACTATCTTCATCATTCCCTTGACTACCGCCATATTGTCATCCTGCTTCTTATGATAATGCCAGGCTTTTACCACCCCTGGATAAGCAGTAGTCATATACACCTGACCAAACTTTTTGAAGAGCTCATCATCGGCTCTTAGTATTTCCATTAAGCGACCCCGCTCATCAGGAATCACTTTCAATTCCTTCAATTCTACCCCTTCAATCATTCTCCTGCTATCTCCTATTCTCGTTGCTAGTCGCTAGTTGCTCGTATCTCGTGCCCCCTTGCTCTATTTCCCACAGTGAGTGGTTAATTGGTGAGTGGTGAGTAGGTCTGAATACTCGGAACTCGCAACTTACATCAACTAAATTAACCAATTAACCATTTAACTAATTAACCAACACAATACGCATCACGCACGACGCATCACGAATTCTTATCCACTATTTGGCTGGAAAAATCATTCGTAAGAAAATCCCTGAGAGCTTCTTTCCACTCTCTCATACCATTCCCCAGGCTTAACCTTAAACAATAGTTTTCCAAAACAGAAAATTTAGGTCTGGGAGCAGGACGAGCCAGTTCCTCAGAAGTTATGGGTGTCACCTTTACCCCTTTTATTCCGGCAAGTTTGAGTATCTCCTGGGCAAATTCATACCAGGAACATCTTCCTGAATTAGTAATATGATAGGTTCCGTAGAGTTCAGTTGCCACTAATCTTTTTATTTGCTGAGAGAGGTCTTTAGTATAGGTAGGTGAACCGACCTGGTCATCTACCACTTTAAGGACAGACTTCTCCCGGGCTAACTTAAGAACAGTAGTCACAAAGTTCTTTCCCCATCGCCCATAAAGCCAGGAGCTCCTCACAATAAAATACCTTGAGAGAAAAGATTTGAGGTAATTCTCTCCCGCCAGCTTCGATTTCCCATAAATATTCATTGGAGCGGGAACATCAAATTCATCATAGGGAGTTTCCTTGTCTCCCCTGAATACAAAATCAGTGCTTACATATAGTACAGGTATGTCCAATTTCTGGCAAGCAAGAGCTATATTGCGCGTCCCCAGAGCATTGACTTTATAAGCCTTATCTGCATCTTTTTCACAGCCATCTACATCAGTATAAGCAGCAGCGTGGATAACAAAATGGGGAGTCAGCCAGTAAAAGAGCTCTTTTACTGCTTCTAAGTCAGTTATATCTATTTTATTTACAGAAGGGGAGGGTGAACAGGGAAAATCTCTTCTATCCAGTCCTGTAACCTCGTATTCCTCCCTTAGAGTCTGGTATAAGTCTATCCCGAGCATCCCGCTGATTCCGGTAATGAGAATCTTCATATACTTTCCCGCTCCTGGTACTGCTTGCAATAATATTCCTGGAACTCCTTATCCTTTGTTTTTATTTTCTGCCACCACTTCTTGTTACTCTGGTACCATCTGACAGTCTCTTTTATTGCCTGGTGAAAATCATAGCTCGCCTGCCAGCCAAGACTCTTTATTTTACTAGAATCAAGAGCATATCGTCTATCGTGAGCAGGCCTATCTTTAACCAGTTTAATCAGACTGGCTGGCTTATTCAACAGACTCAAGATGGTTTTTGTTACCTCAATATTAGTCCGTTCATTATCTGCGCCAATATTGTATGCCTCTCCTATCTTGCCCTTATGAAGCACCAAATCAATAGCCCCACAATTATCAAGGACATATAACCAATCCCTGACATTCATACCGTCTCCGTAAAGAGGAAGATATCTATCCTCAATAGCATTGGTAATAAAGAGGGGAATTAACTTTTCTGGATGTTGAAAGGGACCAAAATTATTACTACTACGGGTTATCATAGCGGGGACTTTATGAGTGATGTAATAAGAACGAACCAGTAAATCAGCAGCAGCTTTGCTGGCGGCATAGGGGCTGTTAGGTCTTAGAGGATCTGTCTCTTTGAACGACCCTTCCTCTATACTTCCATATGCCTCGTCGGTTCCAATCTGAATGAACCTTTTTATGGACTGTTTTCTGGCTGCTTCCAGAAGAACATAAACTCCATAGACATCAGTGGTGACAAAACTACCTGCTTCTATTATGGAGCGATCTACGTGACTCTGGGCAGCAAAATTTAATACAATGTCTACCTGAGAAACTATCTTCCCCACCAGTCTGTTATCACAGACATCGCCCTGAATAAAAAGAAGGGGATTGACCTCGAGCTGCGAGCGAAAGATTAAAGAAAGTGAGTCTAAATCCTCTATGGTTCGATGAGGATATTCAGTCTTATAGTCTTTCTCTAAGAATAGGTTCTCGGAATTTAAGAACTCCTTCAGATTATCTAGATTACCGGCATAGGTAAGTTTATCCAAGACGAGCACCTTGTAATGAGGATATTTTTTGAGAATATGCTTTACAAAATTACTTCCGATAAAACCAGCTCCACCGGTAATTAGTAACTTCAATGACTACCCCTCTCTAAAATATAGCGCATAGCGTTTAGCGTATAGAAAACCCTACACCCTAATACCCATCTGTGAACCGCCAAAGAGATCCACATCACGCACGATAAGATACGTTCATTGTATTCGGATTGCTTCGCTCACTTTGTTCACTCGCAATGAAAGCATACTAAAAAGAATTGCTGAATCTAGGCTAAACACTCTCTAGGAGGCTGGTGAAAAAGTGGTTTTTTGTAGAGGTTTCATTTATGAAACCCGCTTTACTAAGCGTCCGATAAATCGGATCCCTACAATATGGGGGTTTTTCACCAGCCTCCTAGCTATACTGGTAAATTTTCAATATTTAGATTCACTAAATCTTCTAATGGGAAACGCTTGGTTACATCCAGGATCTCAATTCCAATAATCTTTCTATCCCTATCGAAATCTATAATAACACCTTCTTCAATCTCCTTAACGTGAGCAACATAATCTTCGTGTATTTGCACATATAAAGCATCGGCCTCTTGATCGAACTCTATACGCATCTCTCATACCTCCTCATGCGTTTTTATCTACTACACTGATTATCACTATTTCATCCGCTTCAATAACATAGCTTACTTTTAACAGTCTTTTTCCTAAGGATCTAAGAACATTTACTCTTTTTTCACCGCAGGGTTCTGTTCTATCAGGCACTTCTAATGTCTTTTTAATCTCTTCCTCAGAAATTTTTCTCCACTTCATACGCCTTCTTGCATGACGAGTATACTTGACTTTCATTCACTTCAATCACAACTTTTGAATTTTACCCTATGGTTTTGCATTTTTCGCTTTGCGTTTTTCGTTTTTTACTATACGCTATACTAGTGAATCGTATTTCGTGAATGGTGAATCGTAAAATCACATATCCTACACACTCTCTTTACCCTGTCCCTTTTTCTAGGATGAGTAGAGGTCCGATTTATCGGACGCTTAGTAAAGCGGGTTTCATAAATGAAACCTCTACAAAAAACCACTTTTTCACCAGCCTCCTAAATAGTTCCTACCTCACTACTATCTCCCAGCATAAAGCGATAGGCTTTAGGTTTCAACATAGATTTGCTAATTACTACACTCTTTCCAATAAGACTGTCCTCTATACGAGCTTTTAAACCACTAATTTTACACTCATCCATAACGATGCTGTGCTCTATTTCACTCTCTTCAATCAACGTATTGTAATATACTGAGGTAAAAGGACCTATATAAGAGCTAACTATCTTACATCCTTTAGCTATTGCTACTGGCCCTCTAACAACGCTGTCAACTATCCGGGCTCCCTTCTCTATCCTGACCTTACCGGATATTCTTGAATTCCCGTCTATTTCTCCATCTACTGCTGCTTCAAGGTCACTGAGCATTATCCTGTTGGCTTCCAGGAGGTCTTCTGGCTTACCTGTGTCTTTCCACCAACCATTAATAATATGTGAATGGACAAGATAGTTCTTATCAATCAAATATTGAATAGCATCGGTTATTTCCAGCTCATTCCTCCAGGAAGGTTTAATATTCTCTACTGCCTCAAAAATATGGTGGTCAAACATATATACTCCCACCAGAGCCAAATCAGTCTTGGGCTGCTTGGGTTTTTCTACCAATCTCACCACTTTGTCTTCTTTAAGCTCAGCTACCCCGAATTGCCCAGGATTTTCCACGTGGGCAAGAAGAATCTGAGAATGAGAACTTTTCTCTTGAAACTCCTCTACCAGAGATTTAATTCCTTGTTTTATTATATTATCACCCAGATACATAACAAAGGACTCATCTTTTAGAAAATTTCTGGATATTTTTACTGCATGAGCTAAACCCAAAGGGGCTTCTTGCTTAATATAAGTAATCTTGATATTCCATCTCTTTCCTTCTCCTACTGCCTTGCTTATCTCCTGATAGGTATCCCCTACTACTATACCCACATCCCTTATTCCGGCTTCCTCTATGGCTTCGATTCCATAGAAAAGAATAGGCTTATTAGCCACCGGGATAAGCTGTTTGGCTGAGGTATGGGTAATGGGTCGCAGACGAGTCCCCGCTCCTCCACTCAATATTAGAGCTTTCATTCTAGTCACTCCAAATTTGATTCCTATATCCAAAGTTCTGTATTAAGAACTCAAGAAATACCTCAGGACAATTTCTTCCGTCGCCATTCTCGTACCTCGTATTGCGTATATCGTATATCGTATTGTGCGTAATACGCATCACGCACAACAGAGCTGGTGAATCGTATTTCGTGAATCGTGAATTGTCAACCAAACCCTACAATCATTTATTTCCTTGTTTGCGATTCACTATTCACCATTCACTATTCACGATTTTGCTCCTATAAGGCTCCTTCAGAAAATGTTCTTCGGTAGACCATATAATTTCTAGTTCATCAAGAGACTTTATAACTCATAATCTAGGGACTAACGAACAGTCTCTAGATGACTCACACGTTTTTCAATGTCAGCGAATTTTTCCTCTAGAGTTACGATACGGTGGTCCAGCTCAGCATAGGAGAACTTTACGGCTGACAAAATCTCTTGATGTTCTTCTGCATTCTCTTTGCGGAGTCCATCTATTCTCTTGTTCAGTATAGCATGTTCTTCTGCATTCTCTTCACGGAGTCCATCTATTCTCTTGTTCAGTATAGTATGTTCTTCTGCATTCTCTTTGCGGAGTTCATCTATTCTCTTGTTCAGTATAGTATGTTCTTCTGTATTCTCTTTGCGGAGTTCATCTATTTTTTCATTTAAGAGACTATATCCTTCAGCTACTAGCTTAATCTCATCCTTTAAATCTTCCGCCACCACATCAAAGTGCCGTTTTATTTCCTCTGCTATTTTA
>Ga0315533_1000241_pt1 | contig 50322 bp, 53 predicted proteins | sample SalMarSW160130MG_FD_203081 | JGI IMG/M metagenome (GOLD analysis project Ga0315533, IMG submission 203081) | Salt marsh sediment microbial communities from the Plum Island Ecosystem LTER, Massachusetts, United States - Salt Marsh Sediment SW1601-30 ...
TATGCAGCTTAGAGATGTCCCGAGAAGCGGTGGTACAGAGGCTTCTGGCCAGCGAATCCGGGGTGGATTCTAGAAAGGTTCGTCTTGGGCGCTTTGGTGAGAAGGATGAGATAAAAATTATGGAAGCTAGTGGAATCCTATCCGAGGCGCCGATTTATATTGATGATTCGCCTCAACTTCGCGCTTTGGATATAAGAAGTAAGGCACGACGCCTTCACTTCGAACGTAACATTGACCTGATTATCGTGGATTATCTGCAACTGATACAAGGCGATGGCAAGAATGAAACCCGGGTCCAGGAAATTAGCAAGATAACCCGTGCCTTAAAAACTTTAGCCCGGGAACTGAATGTGCCCATACTAGCGGTGTCCCAACTCAGTCGAGCCGTAGAATGGCGAGCCTCCCATGTACCTCAGCTTGCTGACTTGCGCGAAAGTGGCAGTATCGAGCAAGATGCTGATGTCGTTCTTTTCATCTATCGAGATGACATGTATTTTTCTGCCGAAGACTGGAGCAAGGTGCATGATATTGAAAAGGAACCTTATCCCCGCGGCATCGCCGATATTAACATAGCCAAACACCGTAATGGTCCTTTAGGACAAATCAAGCTGCGCTTCCTGAGCAGGGTTGTCAAATTTGATAATTTAGAGGCTGAGCTGATTTCTGCCTCTTAAGGGTGAAAAGATGCCTGACCGGCAATTATCAAGCTCTCAAAGGAAAACAGATTTTATCTCCTTGCCTGACTCTTTCTTTACCCAGGCGATACCTAAAATTCAAGACCTGGCTGAACTTAAGATAGTGTTGTATGTCTCTTATCTTATCCTGCGAAAGCAAGACCATCCTCATCTTGTTACTTACAAAGAACTGAAGGCTGAAAGCTGTCGGCTGTCAGCCGAGTTAGATGAGGAGACACTTCGCCAGGCTTTGAACTCGGCTGTAGAGCACGGTACTCTATTACACTCGACCTTAAATATAGATGGAGTGCTCGAGGATGTTTACTCTCTGACCGCTGATAGCCATCAGCCGCCGGCTGTCAACATCTTTGCTCTCTACGAGCAGAATATCGGCATGATAACGCCAATGATTGCTGAAGAACTTAAGGAAGCAGAGAAGCTTTATCCACCCCAGTGGATTGAAGAAGCCTTTAAGGAAGCAGTTACGCTGAATAAACGTAGTTGGAAATATATCGCTCGCATCCTTGAAAGATGGGCTAGCGAGGGTAAGGACAGTGGAGAGCATAGGAGAGACATTAAAAAGGATGGCCCAGACAAATATATCAAGGGCCGATATGGACACCTGGTCAAAAGATAACGTTCCCCTTCCCTCGATAGAAGAAGGCGCAGGTGAAATCTGCCCTGTTTGCAAAGGGGCTGGCTTTGTTCATCCTGCTCTGGATTCAGGGCAAGTTGATTTCAGCCGGGTGGTACCCTGCCGATGCAGTAAAGGGGAGCTGAGAAAGAAAAAAACCGAATATCTTGAGAAATACAGCAATTTGGGTGCCCTGTCGCAGCTTACCTTTGACAATTTATCTCCTGAAGGAAAACCTACCCGTCATTCTGAGAGAAGCGAAGAATCCCAAGAGCACTTTGCTCAGGTTTACCAGGCTGCCAAAGCCTTTGCTGATAATCCCGAGGGTTGGCTGGTATTTTTAGGTCCTAGCGGCTCTGGTAAAACACACCTGGCTTGTGCTATTGCCAATCACCGTCTCAGCTTAGGGAAGCCTGTATTTTACATCGGTGCTGCTGACCTCCTTGACCACCTCCGTTCCGCTTTCAGCCCCACAAGTGACATCACTTATGACGAGCTGTTTGAGCGAGTAAAGAATGTGCCTCTATTAGTGCTTGATGACCTTACTCTGGGAAGCGCTACTGCCTGGGCTAAAGAGAAGCTAGAGCAACTCCTGCATCATCGCTTCAATGCCAGGCTGGCCACGGTAATCATCACCGATATACCGCTAGAAAGAATGGATGAACGCTTACGCGGCCATCTTGCCAATAATGAATTCTGCCAGGTATGGACGATTGAACCGGCACCGCCCTTGGAATCCCAAGGTGGCTTAAAATTAGAGCTATTACGAAATATGACCTTTGATAATTTTGACCACAAAAGGATGGAACTTCCCCTGGAACAGCGGCAAAATTTGCGCCAGGCTTTCAACTTAGCAGTAGAATTCGCTCGCTCACCAGAGGGCTGGCTAATATTTCAAGGCGTTAATGGCTGTGGTAAGACTCATCTGGCAGCAGCTATCGCTAATTATCAGCTGGCGCAAGGGAAACCAGTCTTCTTTGTGGTTGTTCCCGACCTTCTTGACCATTTACGTTCTACATTCAGTCCAGATAGCAAAATATCCTATGACGAGTTTTCTGAGCGTATCAAAGAAGTTCCATTGCTGATACTCGATGACTTCGGGGAGCAATCGGCCACGCCCTGGGCTCAGGAGAAACTATATCAATTGATAAACTACCGTTATAATGCCAGGTTGCCAATGGTGGTCACTACATGTCTCTCTTTAGACGAGATTGAAACACGAATCAGTTCACGAATGGTGGACCCAATGATAAGCCTGGTATTCAACATCACCGCTCCCGATTATCGGGGCAATGTAAAACCTGTACGGCAAGCTAAACGCTACTGATTTAAGCATTTCATAATTACCCTCTGCTCCTGGCTCGGCTGAGAATGAAATATCCCCTCCACGATTGTTTAGTCTCATGAATGGAGAAAACGAAGTTTTCGGAATGAACTAGTATAATGGATAGAGTGAATGATGAGGCTTGCAGGGGCTCTGAAGTGCCTTTGAGGGCATTGTGGTGCAAAGCGACAGGTGGTGGCGGGTCGCTCGCGACAAGCCACTGCGAGAGAAGAAGAGGGAAGAAGCAAGAGAAGAGAAGATATATGCATAATTACTAATCCCGTTAATGGCCGTTCTAGTGTCGGAAGTTGAGTTATCAAATAGTTGTAGTGATTTAATTGCGATGCCTCTTGCGTGTATGGTAAAGTTAATACATCTTAATAAATAATAGGTGTGAAAGTGTGGGCGGTTAGCTCAGTGGTTAGAGCGCTTGCTTCACACGCAAGAGGTCACTGGTTCAAGTCCAGTACTGCCCACCATAAACTCTAGTAAAAGGAGGTCAAAAAATGGACGAAGGCAGGGGAGGATTGCTCAGCGCCGGGGGAATCTTAAGCATCATAGTGGGGGCATTTGAGGTAATTGGTGGAGGGATGATGGTGGCTTTAGTAAGCCTCAGGATGCCGCTCAGGCTGTGGCTTTTTTCATTTTTGCCAGGCGGCGTTCCACGCTTTTGGTTTGAACATAGTATGGCTGACGTCCCAATTTGGTGGATGATTACGGGAGGGCTCCTTCTTGTTCTGGGTATACTAGCCATAGTAGGTGGCGTCTCGGCCATAAGAAGGAAAAGTTTTGGCCTGTCCTTAGCCGGGGCTATCTGTGCCCTTATTCCCCTCAATCTATTGGGGTTATTGGCAGTTATTTTTGTCTCCCTGGGAAAGAGAGAATTTTAAACAGAGGATTAGATGCCGAAGTGGCGGAAAGGCAGACGCGCTACGTTCAGGGCGTAGTGCCCTTAAGGGCGTGAGGGTTCAAATCCCTCCTTCGGCACCAGTTGAATGGGGTATATATGCGCCTGTAGCTCAGCTGGATAGAGCGCAGCCCTGCGGAGGCTGAGGTCGCGGGTTCAAATCCCGCCAGGCGTGCCATGGGCGGTTAGCTCAGTGGTGAGAGCGCCTGTCTTACACACAGGAGGTCAGAGGTTCAAGTCCTCTACCGCCCACTCTTGCTAGTTTTTGCTATATTTTAGTTAAAGTTTTGCAAACGCTTGAGCCTAGCATGGAGCCATTGAGGCTAAGCGATTCAGTTTCCCTACTTGATTATGCCTAATAAGAACGTTAAAGAGGATTATGAAGAAAAGCTGGCTGACCGATTTGTCAGTCGGGTCGCTACTTCTTATGTTTGTTCTAGACAGCGCATTGAGACACCCCCTCCGAGACGGCTTGAAAATCAGAAAATTCCGGAGTTCAAATATACCGATGCTCAGACAGGGAATACCTTGGTACTGGAATTGACGACCTTGACTGAAGACGACGAAGTTATGCAAGATATTAGGCTTGCTTGGAGCTTTGCTGATAAACTCACGATTCAACTCTCGGCAAAACTACATGGCACATTTCACTTGCAACTGGCGGTGGAAAGCGTAGACGACCATCTGCTCAACGAGTTAGCGGTAAGTATCCAGAATATGGCAGAAAGTCTCAAGAAAGGTTTTACTCATAGCAGCCAGCAACCCATTCCCTATAGTCTTAGTAAAGAAGATGACTCTGGGTCAGAGTTGATTCCCTTCTTGTTTAGAGACAGCGTGTCAGACCTCGATGAAGCCAAACTCAAAGACCTCCTCTTAAAAGAAGTCAAGGAGACAGACCTGAAGTTTGAGGGTTACGAAGGTAGTATACGAATTCTCTTAATTGACATTTCATTCTGCATTGGTAAAAAATTTGCTAGTTTCTTCCTCTGGGATGTCGCGGATCAGCAGCTTAATAAAAAGATCGAGCACACTTATACAAGGGTAGACGCTGTCTATTTGTGCAAAACCATACAAGCATGGCGTGGGGATGGCAAACCCATACCACTACATGGATACCAATCTGGCATTGAGCGACGCCGGGTTGTTCCCAAAAAGAAGGAGGGTCTACCTCAGTATCAGGAATTAGGCTATTGGGATTTTTGGCCTATATACTCTAAACCTTCTTTATCTTGTCCGCTACTGCCCACTTTTGGATAAGGCTTGACCTCGTTGGCCCTCTTAATTGTTTGATAAACCACAGGTGGCCGAATAAAACTTGACATTCTTCAAACACTTGTATTACACTTGTATTACAAAGAGGCTAGATTGATTTTTATAACATATCCGCTAATTTGGTCTCAAGCGGTAGTTGATAAGATTTGGCAAAAACATCATGTTACCCCTGAGGAAGTTGAGGAAACAATTTACGATGATAAGCCGATTTGCCACAAAGGTACATCAAACTCATATTGTGTATACGGGCAAGCCATGTCAGGACGCTATTTATTCATAGTTTTGGGGAGGAAAGGCAAGAGAGCACAATACAAAGTTATCACAGCCAGAGACATGCAGGATAAAGAGAAGCGGTATTATCGCAAGCATCGAAATTGAGCGATATCAAAGTAGAAATGAGAAAGGAGGAAAAAGGAAAAGTGGAGAAGGAGCTTTTACCTCAGTTTGAGACAGAGGAGCAAGAAGCGGAGTATTGGAATTCGCACAGTCCCCTCGACCTTGCTGCTGAACCCAAAGCTCAAAAGGTGCGTGTGAGGGGCGCTAAAGACAGGCCGATAACGGTTCGCCTTGATAGCGAAAGTCGCTCCAAACTGGACAGACTGGCTGCTGAGCAAGGGCTGGGGCCTTCTAGCTTTGCTCGACTCATCCTTATGTCAGCAATTGAGCAAGGAGGTAAGCTGCCAAAACGCATAACTTTAGATGAACTCAAGCATATGCTGGAGGAAATTACACCGCGATTGACAAAAGACCGAGCCGACCTTCTCGTTAAAGAAGCAACTATAGGTGACCCTGATAATCCAGCCTTTCTTATTCTTAATCAGTCTCAAATAGAGGAATGGGGAGAACTTGGTTTGCAGGCTATCTGTGCATTGCTTGCCAGGTATGATGTCCAAGTCATCAATCAAGAGCACGCTAAGTATAAGGAAGTGAAAACTCTTGTGCAATCATGCAAATAATAAGGGAGGTAGATCGGTAATGGCAATACAATTCAGCCCCACCAAACTAGAAAAACCAGTGCAATCAAGGCAATCCACTCAGTTTAGCCTCCCTCGAATAGATGAGAGCTACTTTGAAAAATTGGCTGCTTTTGGCCTTGCTTGCCTTGCGGCTGCGATTGTGGGCAAATTAACCATGGCTGCTTTAACGCCGCAGTATAAGAAAGACATTCGCCGGACACTCTAGACCAGTAAGAGTAAATTGCAAAAGCATGGCTCATAACCAGAGGTTCAAGTCCTCTACCGCCCACCATAGGTAATGATATTACCATTCTGGAGATACAGGTAACCCGTTCCTCGAAACTCTTTAATCATTATTTCAAGTTCAGGGTTCGGCATTTGAATTACCTTGTCCTGTAAGGTGGTATTCCTCTGGGCCGGTAACCAGGTGCCTATTGACAATAAACTCACCGAGGGCTACACTCAGCCTACACGTATATGTTGACCTCAGAAATGTTGTAAAAAGGAGCTAAATCATGTCAGCGAATATATGAAGAGAACGCCAAGATGGATAGGATTGCCGAAATCCTAAATACGAAAGAAAGGAGGTGATAAAGATGGCGGAAATCCCGAAGGACGTAAAGAAGTTGCTATTCGGCATGGGCATTAAGTGGCATGCAACTGTTTCAATGATTATGAACTCGGTTGCCCTCGTTTGCCTTCTATTAGGTATTATAGCCGCTGCTATCGGTGGAACGCTGGGATTATCAGCTGACCACTGGCTTTTAATAGCTATTGCCTTGATTGTATTTGCCTTATCAGCCTGGTTGCTAGCCTATCATGCCGCCCGGGAAGGGTACGGAAAATAGGGTTTATATCCTTATTTAAATAAACAGTAAAGGGGGTGATAACCGTGATGGAAATGTGGACGGGACCTGAATTCACCAAGCGCAATCGCGGTCGCATGGGAATCATGGGCAGTATTGCGACCTGGCTCGGCGTTGCATTCGCTATAGTCGGAATTATTAGCGACGCAACTCGCACTATTATTGGGTTTTATCCGATATCCTGGTATCTATTGGCAATCGCCAGCTTGATATTCGGCCTGGGTTGCTGGCTTGGCTGGGCAGTTGGCATTTATTTACACGCCAGGGAAACGGAAAAGGAAACGGAAAGTAAAGAGTAAGGCGATCCTGATTTCACAGTCGTAGATTGTCTTATGTAGTCTTGCTCATGATTGGCATGGGTGTATGCCCCTGGGCATTGGTGTTAACTACGCCTTTGACTACACGAAAGGCAGTAACACTGAAATCATGGTCACCTTTCTTCTTCTACAAGCTGCTTCTTAAAAACTGCCAACCATTGCATCTGAGTTGCTTTCTCAGTTCCTGATAGTCTCTTCAAACAAACCAGTTCCCAGCCCTCTTCTCCAAGAGAATTTAAATACCCTGGTTTTACTATCTCTCTAAAGTTGTATTTTTCTACATGATACTGCCACTTGCTCATTTAATCGTACCTCCTACTTATACAACTTAAGCATACTGTATCGCCCAGGCGCAGTCAATGGCTTGGAAAGCTCTGTCTTGCTGTGATTGACACCCACTACTGCGAGGGATAGAATTTTGATGAATTATGAAAGCAGTCGTCAATTGGCTCTTAGACAAGATAATTGTCCCAATACTATTAATGGTCTTGGCTCCAATTGTTACGAGTATTGGTTCTAAAGTCTCTACAGGTAATTGGTTCGAGTGGTTTGCCACCACATCAGTCCTCGTCTGGGTCATCTTGGCAATCATTTTCGTCCCTTGGATTGTATTTGCTATTCACCGTCGCATCAAACACTTACGAAAAGAGGATTGGTCGCCAGTATCCCTAAGATTTGCACCTTCTGGGGGTTGGAGAACCATCGATACGATTAAATATGCTGGTGTTATCTGGAATATCCGTGTTCCTGTCATTAATTATACTTTTAAACGCAAGGAGGTACTAACTTCGCATGACCTAGACATAGAGACACCTCCCCGATGTCCCAACTGCGGAACCGAGCTCGAGCAGGTTCATAGTTTTTGGGGGTGGTATGTCTGGAAATGCGTGGGTTGCGGATTCCGTAAACACAATCGTGAAAGTTATTACAAAGAAGAAGAACGGGTGAAGAAGATAGCAAAAAGGCAATTTGAGATGCATCAGTCCCAAACAGGGGACAGGCAATAAAAGAACGAGAGACGGTTAAATTTCTTTGTTCTTTCTGATAAAGGAACACCGTCTCCATTCTCCCTCTCATCATAGCTCTATTTGAGGGGAAGGTTAAGGAAGGGGGCATAGCTAATAATGGGAGCTTGATAGGCAGACTGACTTATGTTACCTTGTCAGTAACGGGATAGCTCCTATGGATGAACTAGAGAAACCCAAGAAGAGTGCAGGTGATGTTATCCACGCTATTGCCAAAGCTGGCATCTCAGCGATACCTATTGCTGGTGCACCTGCTGCTGAAATCTTTGCTTTAGTCGTAACTTCGCCTCTGGAAAGACGCAGAGATGAATGGATTGAAAGTATTGGTGATGGGCTTAAAGAACTTGCTCAGAAAGTGGAAGGATTCAAGTTTGAGGATTTAGCCAAGGATGAAACATTCATTACTACTCTTACCCATGCTTCACAAGCAGCGGTTAGGAATCACCAGAAAGAGAAGCTAGAAGCACTGAGGAATGCCGTTCTAAATGCTGCTCTCCCGAATGCTCCTGAAGAAGATCTGCAATTGATGTTCTTGAACTTCGTTGATTCATTCACACCTTGGCACTTGGTGATTCTGAAGTTCTTTAATGATCCAAAAGAATGGGGGCAAAAGCATGGTGTTTCTTTCAGGGAAAAGCTTTCTATGCGTAGCCTTAGTCAAGTCTTGGAAGAGACTATTGCAGACCTCAAAGGAAAACAAGAACAGTACCACCTATTTGTGAAGGACTTATTCTTACGCGGGCTGATGACTACTGAATCACTTGACACGCCGCTGTATAGAAATGGTGTAAATGGTGTACTTGCTTCACGCACAACTGCTATGGGGAAGCAATTTCTGATTTTTATTAGCTCTCCTCTGGAATAACAATTGCGAATTTCAAGAGTTAATCAGGAGATACATGGCTAAAAGCATCACAGACCTAAAAAATGCTGTTAATGACAGTGCACAGATGATATCCAATCAACTTCAAGGTGTTGAATCTAATTTGTTAGGTGCATTCATTGCTGTAATCGCAACTGCATTCATTTCTAATGCTCTAGGGATTATTGAATACTGGGCACCAGCTTCATTTATTTTAATGTGGATTATAATGGTTAATTCATTTGTCAGGTCGTACATACCACCATTGTTCAGAAAACGATACAGACCAGAGTGGACTTTAAGAAATTGGGTATCAACAAGCCAATTTTTAAAGGAATTATTCAAGCAATTATTCTCTGAACGAAATGTGTTCTTATTTATAACAAGGTGCAAGAATCTTGTACCGATACTTAGAGCTATTGGTATCATATTCTTTATTTGTTTTATATCATTGGTCAAGCTTGCTAAAGGAACTATTGGAACCTCTAGTGGCATCTCTATCACCATTCCAATTATTACATCGCTATTCCTTATCCTCTTGCCTATTTTGTGGCATGTGGCACTACCAAAAATTGAAAAAAGTGAGTTAAAAACAGCTTTTAGTAAAATTGGTGAAATAGGTCGTTTCTCTCTGTTCAGTATGCTGTTCGGGATATTTTTCTGGATTCTTTTCACTTCGTTTGCCGTCTTGGTACTGCCGATATGGTCGCTAGTAAAGCTTTCCCCAATGTATGAGTATAATTTAAGTGCCTCAGGGTCATGGTTTATTGTTCTTATTCTTGTATCAGTAACTGCGTTAACACTTATGAATTATTTCAGTGCTAGTATGGTTAGGAAAGAAATGACTATTGCATTATATAACCTCTCAAATATATTGAATCGCATAAATATAAATGAAATAGCTCCCAGTCAAACAGTCAACGAGAAACTCTATAATGAGTTGGAAAGCGACTATGTTAAAGCAAAACGCTACGAAATATCAGCCGATGATACACTTATGGTAAATTTCTACAGTCTTGCCCCGAATGAAATGTACTTGTTGAGCATAGACCAAAAGCAATCTGAAGCAAAGCGTGAGACCTCTGAATAGTCCTCCAATGTTTGAGTAGCAATATTACACTCTATCTATGGTCTTTAAGCTACTAGCTTATCATCACTTCATTCAGGATTAGTGACTCTTGTGGACTGGTGCTCGTCTCTAGCCTTACTATCTGGTGTTATGACTTAGTAGTCCCAGTAGAGAAAATACAGTCAGGCTTAAAGTTCTGTGTTGCTAAGAATCACCAACCAGCATAAGGTCTTGATAGAGAGTTGGAGAAGGGATTATAATATGCCCGCACAGCATGCTGGGTTACCTGCAACCAACTCCCCATAGGGGAGGGGTTGTTTTAGGCAACGATAACGCTGGAGGTGTTTAAGATGAGCAACGCTAAAGAAGCCAAAGTCAATATTCGGCGAATGGTACGTAGCGACATTCATGAGGTTCTGGCTCTTGATAGGATAATTAGAGGCTCGAGGCGCGATGTTATCAGTTATGAAGACATAGCTGCCGCTGACCCCGGGACACCGCCTGACTTGAGTTTTGTAGCTGAGGTTGATGGTAAAATAATTGGCTTTTCGATCAACCGGTCGATGTATCTAATGGTACCGCTTACTGAAGTGTGCATTATTCACGCTATATTTATTCACCCTGATTATCAGGGGCAAGGCATTGGCCGCAAATTAGTTCAGGCGGTCCTGTATCATTGCCAAACCGAAGGTATTGGCACGGTTCGTGCCCTCATTCCAAAAGATAACAAAGAGGTGCAGGACCTCTTCGAGCGGCAAGGTTTCCAGCGTAGCCATATTGTTAATTTTGATAAGACCTTTGAGAGTTAGGTAATTCGAGACTGCCTTTCGGGTTCGTCCCTCCCTGTACGCCGCAGACCTGCGCTCACCTCGCCTATGTTGTTCACTGAAAGTTGGGCAAAATTCTTCATTCGCTGAGATTCTTCGCTTCGCTCAGAATGACAAAGGAATCGCTCAGAATGACACGCAAGTGAAGGGCTCAGAATGACAAAGGAATCGCTCAGAATGACACGCAAGTGAAGGGCTCAGAATAACAAAGGAATGTTATTCAACAATCACTGGCTGGCCTGGTTTGACAGGAATAGCCTGAGTGTGCTATGTTGTTGAGCTTGGCTAACAAAAATCACTGAAAGAACTATTTAGAAGCTGCGTAACCCACCGGGGACTAAAAAATGAGGTATGCCGAGACAGGAGTCAATTTAGAAATTGACCTATCCCGCGGAAGCATCGAGAGAGAAGCAAGTGACCCAAGATTAACTGAACTTCACCTGGGGGGTCTAGGTACTAACGCCAAGATATTATGGGATAGGGTTCCCCCTGAAGTTGACCCCTTTTCTCCTGATAATCTACTGATATTTAGCGCCGGTCTTCTAGCGGGCACACCTGCCACCGGAGCTAATCGTACCATTGTTTCTACCATTTCTCCTCAAACTTTGTTAATGGCATATTCAATAATGGGAGGATTTTGGGCACCAGAGCTGAAATTTGCCGGTTATGACAAAGTAATCATTCGTGGCAAGTCCCCCAATCTGGTTTATTTGTGGATAAACGATGACAAAGTGGAAATACGTGATGCCTCTCACCTGCAGGGTAAAAGCTCTCTTGAAACTGCAGAACTTATTCGACAGGAGCTGAAGGAGCCGAAAGCCCAGGTGGCTACTATTGGCCTGGCCGGTGAAAACAGGGTCTATTTTGCTTCCATCGAGCAGGGCAGGTCCAGCGCCAGCCGAGGCGGAATAGGCGCCGTTATGGGAGACAAAGGGTTGAAGGCGATAGCTGTTCGCGGGAAGAAGGACCTTAATATTGCTCGACCGGATGAGTTCATGGAGCTCTGCAACGAAGTGCTGCAATATATACAATTCCGGCGAGACAACCCGATTAAGGGGGTACCGCCCATTTTAGCCGGGATTGGCTCACCCCAGGAGATGGCCATCCACGATGAGCAGTGGCACACCACCAGTTTCTCGTGGGGGAATGCCCGCTACCGGAGAAAGGATTTTTGGACCAAGGAAACCGCAAAGAAGTGGAGGAAGATTCAGGACAAAGCGGTGGAGCGGTTAATAAGCTGCTATAACTGTCCGATGAAATGCGGGGCAGTGATTGCGCACCCATCACTAGGACTTTCCAAATACATGATGAAATGCTACTCGAAACTTACTTATGTGATGGGGGCTATGACAGATGACCTGGAGTTTGGTTTTAAAATTGCTGGAGATGCTCAGGGATATGGAGTGGATGGGTACACAACGCCCCAGGTTATGGCCTTCGCCATTGAGCTTTATGAAAATGGTATTTTGACCGACAAGGACCTGCCCGGATTCCCGTCCAAAAACGAGGAGAGATTCTTCTATTTACTTGAAAAAATCGTTCGGCGGGAAGGGATTGGAGATGTTCTGGCTGATGGTGTTTACCGGGCAGCTCGTCAAATTGGCAAGGGGGCAGAGGCTTACGACCATAATACTATTAAGAAACAGGAGCAGATCCCTATCAAGCTGGGAATGTTGAACCCCGCTTATTACATTATGTGGTCAACTGGCGAGAAGGCAAATATTACGCAAATCGAAGGACAGCTCCCCCAGGCGCCTTTTCCTACCAGAGAGCTGAGGGAGGAGTTTGTAAGAGATTGGGTCCAGGTCCCTACCGGCAAGGAGGAAAGGTTCAAACAATTTATTTTGGAATGGGGAGATGAAGGCAAGGGATTACCATTTTGGCCACCTATCGATTTAGTTTGTGAACTTGTTGAGTGGCAGGAGACGATGCATTATATTGACGACGCCACCGGGATTTGCGCTGGTCTGTCCTCATTCCCTCTTAAGCCTCCCTATCATATCCACAATCTACCGCATGTAATCTCATCAGCGACCGGGATGGATATCGATGAAGCTAAACTATGGCAGATAGCCAGAAGGAACCGAACTTTAATTAGAGCCATTAACGTCAGAAGAGGCATGAGGAGAAAGGACGAACGTCCTCCCGACGACCATTGGAGGAAGCGATTCCCCGAGTTTGAAGCCAAGGTCCATGATGAGTATTACAAATTCAAGGGATGGAATAATGAAGGTATTCCGACCAAGGAGACTTTAGACGAACTCGGTTTGGATTACGTTAGCCAGGACTTTGAACAAAGAGGGGTTTATAAGGAGGAAAAAGTCAAGGTAACTAAGCAGGATTCCCCCAAAAGCGAAAAAGCGAAGGTGGCTAAGAAGGGTTCTCAAAAAGGAAAAAGTCAGGGTAGTAAACAATGAAACAAGTCAAGGTAATCAAGATTGACGTTGATAAATGTAATGGTTGCCGGGCGTGTGAGGCAATCTGCTCCGCCTTTCACGCTGCGCCCAAATATAGCAGCACTAACCCGGAGAGGTCTCGGATTCGGGTGCTTTTTGATCCACTAAAAGATATTTATGTTCCGGTAATAGCCGGTGAGTATACTGAAGCCGAATGTAATGGCAGAAACATTTATACGATCAACGAAAAGGAATATGACGAGTGTAGCTTCTGCAGAGCTTCCTGCCCATCCAGGGAGCTTTTCAAAGAACCTGATTCCGGTCTCCCTCTAAAGTGTGATATGTGTGAAGAGAAATCGCCACAAGAAGAGCCGTTATGTGTTCAGTGGTGTATAAACGATGCTCTGACTTATGAAGAAAAGGAAGAGGAAGGGGAAGAAGAGGAAAAACCGGGGGAGATGGAGATAGGATTAGAATCATTAGTGAAAAAATATGGAGTGAAGACGGTAAGGGATACCCTTGCCCGAATAGCCAAGGGCTAAAAATTAAGGCGAAAGAGAAGGAGTAAAAGATAACGGAGATTGTAGCCCCCTTCAAAGAGGGGATAGATGCGATAAAAGAGGCAGGTGGGGAAGCCTTCAGGTTTTGTTATCAATGTGGATTGTGCGATGCTGTTTGTCCATGGAATAGGGTCAGGGCCTTCAGTATGCGCAAGATGGTCCGACAGACTGTGTTTGGTTTGCCTGAGATAGAGAGTGAAGACATATGGCGTTGTACTACCTGTGGAAGCTGCCTTCAGCGGTGTCCGAGGGGAGTAGAAACGATAGATGTTACTCTATCTTTACGCAGGATTGCTCGGGGAGCAGGAATTTCTCCTGCTCCCATCCACACCGTAAATGTAAGCCTGAGTGCTGAAGGCAACCCCTTGCGTGAAGCACGAGAAAAGAGGGCAGATTGGGCAAAAGGTCTGTCTGTAAAAACGTTCACCGAGGGGACAGAAATTTTGTATTTTCCCGGCTGCTACCCCAGCTATGACCCAAGATTAAGGAAAGTAGCTGTTGCCACCGCCAATATCCTTAACAGGGCAGGGGTAGATTTTGGGATATTGGGTCCCAAGGAGAATTGCTGCGGAGAAAGTATCCGCAAGACAGGTGATGAGGAACTATTCAGGCACTTAGCCAGGGAAAACATCAAAACCTTTATCGATAATGGAGTGAAGAAAATCCTTGTTTCTTCGCCCCATTGCTACCACACCTTCAAAAACGAGTATCCCGAATTTAAGGTCAACTTTGAGGTAATTCATATCTCCCAATATTTATTCGAGCTTATTAATGAGGGTAGGCTTGAGCTCACCAAGGAGTATGGTAGGAAAATTACTTATCATGACCCATGCTACTTGGGTCGGCATAATGGCATATATGACGAACCCCGAGAGGTCTTGAAGAAGGTACCCGGCTTGGAACTGATTGAGATGGCTGATTCGCGGGAAGATAGTCTCTGTTGTGGAGGAGGAGGGGGCGGGATTTGGATGGACGTTCCAAAGAGCGAAAGATTCTCTGACCTCAGATTAGAGCAAGCTATTGAGGTTGGGGCTGAGGTGCTGGTTACTTCCTGCCCATATTGCATCACCAATTTTGAGGATAGCAGGTTGACCCGAGAGGATAGTGAAGTCATAGAGATTAAAGATATTACAGAAGTTATTCAAGAGGCGATTTAGAGAAGCAAAGAGGCTAAACATGGGGGAAGCGATTGGCGAATTGGTGGTGGAGGGTGTCGCTCCAGACGTATTCTGCGCTCGCTCTCGACCGTTAGTACCCATAATCAGGGGCATATCAGACCTGATATGAATGGTAGAAAATGGAAAAAGAACCAATTGAAGGACAGTTTGTTGATAGTCCCGGAGAAAGTAATATCGGCGATGTTATGGTTGTTGGTGGAGGCATCAGCGGTATTCAAGCCTCCCTTGACCTGGCTGAAATAGGCTTTAAGGTTTACCTGGTTGATAAATTGCCGTCTATCGGCGGCAAGATGGCCCAGCTTGATAAGACCTTCCCTACCAATGACTGCTCTATGTGCATCGAATCTCCTAAGTTTATTGAATGTGATAGGCATCCCAATATAGACGTCCTTACCTATACTGAGGTTGACAGGGTGGAGGGGGAAGCCGGAAACTTCAAGGTAACCCTGATTAAAAAACCCAGATACATTATAGAAGATGAATGCCGGGGTTGTACTACCTGTACTGAGTACTGCCCGGTCAAGATTCCCGATAAATACAATCAAAACTTATCTGATAGTAAATGCAGCCATATATACTTTTCTCAAGCAGTTCCGCTTATCACCTATATAGACCCTGAAAGCTGCCTTTTCCTCAAAGACGGGAAATGCAACATTTGCGTAGGAGTCTGTGAGAATAAGGCCATAGACCTTCATCAGAAGGAGGAGAAGGTAGGAGTAGAGGTAGGGGCGATAATTCTGGCTCCGGGCTGTGAGGCCTTTGACGCCAGGTTGAGGGGCGACTATGGCTATGGAAAGATGGAGAATGTGGTAAGCGGTCTTGACTTTGAACGGATATTATGTTCCACCGGTCCTTACGAAGGTGAGATAAGGCGCCCTTCTGATGGAAAGTACCCGAAGAAGATAGCCTGGATTTCATGCGTCGGTTCCAGACAGGTTATCCCGGGCGGCAATAGCTATTGTTCCGCCGTATGCTGCACCTATAGCCAGAAGCAGGTGATTCTGGCCAAAGACCATGACGCTGAGATTGAGGCTACTATATTCCATAACGATGTCCGGTCATTTGGCAAGGACTTTGAGCGATTTTATCAAAGGACAGAGAACCTTCCCGGCATCAGATTTATAAGAAGCTACGTATCAATAGGCAAAGAGCTGCCAGAAAGCAAGAATGTAACCATAAAATACTCTACTACTGATGACGGAGTGAAGGAAGAAGAATTCGACATGGTGGTATTAGCCGTTGGCTTGAACCCTCCTGATGATGTGGAGGGATTGGCTGATAAGTTCGGCATCGAACTCGATTCTCACAGGTTCTGTAAAACTAATCCGGTTAATCCTCTTGAGACCTCCCGCCCGGGAATCTTTGTCAGCGGAGCCTTCCAGGGTCCTAAAGATATCCCCGAGTCGGTTATGGCCGCCAGCGGGGCTAACGCCCTTTGCAGCCAACTCCTTGCCTACCGGCGAGGGAAGCTGTCCAGAGAAAGGGAATATCCACCGGAAAGGGATGTTTCGGGAGAGGAACCAAGGATAGGGGTCTTTGTCTGTCATTGTGGAGCCAACATCGGGAGAGTGGTGAATGTTCCTTCGGTAGTAGAATATGCTTATACCTTACCTAATGTTGTCCACGCTCAAGAAGACCTGTTTACCTGTTCTACCGATGCTGCCCGAGAAATAGCCGATGCCATCAGAGAGAAGGGGCTCAATCGTGTGGTTGTTGCCGCCTGTACCCCCAGGACACATGAGCCGCTATTCCGAGACACGCTTCGTGAAGGGGGAATTAATCCATATTACTTTGAATTTGCTAATATAAGGGAACATTGCTCCTGGGTCCACTCTCGAGAAAAGGAAGCCGCCACCCAAAAGGCAAAGGATATAGTCCGGATGTCGGTAGCCCGGGCTGCCCTTTTACAGCCCTTACAGGAATTTGAGTTGCCGGTCGACAAAAGGGGGTTAGTTGTCGGAGGAGGTATAGCCGGCATGACCAGTGCCCTGAGCTTAGCCAACCAGGGATTTGAGGTTTACCTGGTGGAAAAGGATACCGACTTGGGGGGGATAGCTCGAAGAATTCATTACACCTTGGACGAGATGGATGTTCAAGCCTATTTGAGCGATCTTATACGCAAAGTTTACCAACACCCCTTAATTCATGTATCTACCGATGCTACCATTACCGAGGCTTCCGGTTATGTGGGGAATTTCATAACCGAGGTAAAGTCTGGAGGAAGGGTCAGGGAGATACACCATGGAATAACCATCATCGCTACCGGTGCTGAGGAATATAAACCCACCGAATACCTTTACGGGCAGGATGATAGGGTATTTACCCTGCTGGAGTTAGAGGAGCAAATCGCCAAAGGGGAAGCCAGGGTGGTTAACGCCGAGAGCCTGGTGATGATTCAGTGTGTAGGCTGCCGAAACGAAGACAGAAATTACTGCAGCCGGGTATGCTGTAATAATGCGATAACCTGCGCCTTGAAACTAAAAGAGATAAACCCCCAGATGGATATCTACATTATCTATCGGGATATGAGAACTTATGGGTTTGCCGAGGACTATTATCGGGAAGCGGCGGACCGGGAGGTGAAGTTCATCCGCTATGAACCGGATGATAAACCCCAGGTGGAAGCTACCCAAGAAGGTGGCAAGCAGATTCTAAGGGTTACCGTGCCCGACCCTATTTTAGGTAAGAAGATTGCGCTGGATGCTGATGCCCTTGCTTTAGCTGCCGCTGTTATTCCTTCAGCAACCAATACTGAAATATGCCGGTTATTCAAGGTACCTCTGAACCCTGATGGTTTCTTCCAGGAAGCCCATGTAAAACTACGGCCTGTTGATTTTGCTGCCGATGGCGTTTTCCTGTGTGGGACGGCTCACTATCCCAAGCATATACCAGAATCGATTAGCCAGGCTTACGGAGCTGCTGGCCGGGCGGCAACTATTCTTTCCAAGGATTCAGTCACCGCCTCCGGTGCTATTTCTGAAGTGAATGAGGATGAGTGTATAGCGTGCGGGGCTTGTATTTCGGTTTGTAAGTATGGTGCTATAGAGTTTCATGACACGCCACAAGGCAAAAAAGCCAGGGTTATTCCTGTCCTCTGTAAGGGGGATGGTCTTTGTAATTCAAAGTGTCCAGCGGGGGCTATTTCCGCGAAACACTATACAGACGAGCAAATCTTTGCTGAAATTGACGCCGCGGCTCCGGCTCTTGTAGAAGTCCACTAATGAACATAGTAGGGTTGCTCTTTAAGAGGGAGCTAAAGAATAGCTATGGGATACGAGTTTGAACCAAAGATTTTAGGATTTTTGTGTAACTGGTGTTGCTACGCAGGGGCGGACCTTGCTGGAGTTTCTCGGTATCAATACCCCACTAATATGAGGATAATAAGGGTGATGTGCTCCGGCAGAGTCGACCCGGCATTCATACTCCGAGCTTTCTCAAACGGAATGGACGGGGTGTTTGTCGGCGGTTGTTGGCTTGGCGAATGCCACTATGTTACGGAAGGAAATTACGCTGCATTGAGCGTGATGCATATATGTAAAAAACTATTGGAACAGATAGGGGTGAACCCCGAAAGGTTAAGGCTTGAATGGGTATCTGCCTCTGAAGGAATCCGTTTCGCCGAAGTTATTACCGACTTCACTAAGAAGCTAAAGGAATTAGGACCTCTGGGGATAGGCGAAGGAATAGATGCAAATGGATTAAAGTTAAAATTTGAAGCGGTTAAAAGTTTGGTCCCTTACATTAAGCTGGTGGAAAGGGAGCGGCTGAGAGTACATTTTGAAACAGAAGATGAATATGACAAGTTTTTCAGCAGTGAAGAGGTAGATAGATTATTCCGTGAATTAATTGTAGATAAATTGACAATAAGCCAAATTTTGTTACTCTTGCGAGAAAGACCCCTTTCAACTGGAGAAATCTCTGAGATTTTGGGCTTAAGCCCGTCTGAAGTATCGAGATACCTTAATAGTTCAGCAAAAGAAGGATTAGTCAGGTTCGATGAAATCCAGAAGTGCTTTGTTCCCGCCTAAGTTGAGAGAGCAGGAAGAAGATTAGGTGAAAGAAAGAAAAAAAGTTAAGACAGCGGCCACGGCTAACGGTAAAATCGATAAGATTATAGATAAATATCAGGGCGATGCCAGTGCGCTAATACAAGTATTACTGGAGATTCAGAGCGAGCATCATTGGCTTCCTAAGGAAGCATTAGACAAGGTCAGCAAGAAATTAGAAGTGCCTTTAAACCAGATACAACATGTAGCTACCTTTTATAAAGCCTTTAGTTTAGTTCCTAGAGGGCGACATGAGATTCAAGTATGTATGGGCACTGCCTGCCACATTCGCGGTGCGCCACGCATCCTCGACAGAGTTCAAGACCTGACTGGAATCCGACCTGGCGAAACGGACCTGGATTTGAAGTTTAGCCTGGAGACTGTTAACTGCCTCGGTTGTTGCGCCATGGGGCCAGTGATGGTAGTTGATGGGAAGTACCACGGAAAGACAGTACCAGCCAAGATAGAAGACGTGTTGAAAAACTATGATTAAGGGAAAATTATGCCAAGGATAAACTCGCCTGCTGGATTGGAAGAACTCAGGAAAGACATCCTGTCGAAAAGAGACCCTAATAAACCTTGTATTACACTCTGTTCTGGAACTGCTTGCCATGCTTCTGGTAGCAAAGAAGTTGCTGCGAGCATTGAAGAGGAGATTAAAAAACAAGGACTAAGTGCCGAGGTAGACTTCAGGAAAACTGGTTGCCATGGCTTTTGTGAAAAAGGCCCTATTATAGTTATTCACCCTGAGAAAATATGTTACTTACAGATAGAGCCTGAGGATGTTCCTGAAATTATCTCCCAGACTATAAAGGAAAAGAAGGTCATAGAGCGTTTGCTCTACACCGACCCTAATACCAATGAAAAGATAATTCATGAATTTGAAATTCCCTTCTACAAGAACCAAGAGCGGCTTGTTTTCGGTTCTAACGGAGAGATTGATCCTGCGAGCATCGATGACTATCTGGCGCTCGGTGGCTATTCTGCTCTAGCCAAAGCCCTTTCCCAGATGACCCCTGAGCAGGTATTGGAAGAAGTTAAAAAATCCAATCTAAGAGGGAGGGGAGGTGGTGGCTTTCCTGCCGGCAGGAAATGGGAGGAGTGTCGCAATGCCCCCGGTGATATAAAGTATGTGATAGTCAATGCCGACGAGGGAGATCCTGGAGCTTATATGGATAGGAGCCTTCTCGAGGGGAATCCCCATTCAGTTCTTGAGGGGTTGACCATCGGAGCCTATGCCATCGGCTCCCACGAGGGTTATATTTACGTTCGGCAGGAATATCCCCTGGCAGTAGAGAACGTGGGCATTGCTATCCAGCAAGCCAAGGAACATGGTTTCCTCGGGGACAATATCTTTGGCTCGGGTTTTGATTTCACTGTTAAAGTGCACCGAGGAGCTGGTGCTTTTGTCTCCGGTGAATCGAGTGCTCTGATGACGGCAATAGAGGGCAGGGTCGGAGAGCCCAGACCGAAGTATATCCACACCGCTGTCAAGGGCGTGCGGGATAGACCCAGCTGCCTGAATAACGTTGAGACCTGGGCTACCGTGCCCCTTATTATCAACAAAGGTGCTGACTGGTTTACTCAACTCGGAACTGAAGGCAGCAAGGGGACGAAGATTTTCTCATTGGTAGGTAAGGTAAATAATACCGGCCTTGTGGAAGTACCCATGGGTATAACCCTGAGAGATATTATCTATAAACTGGGTGGTGGTATCCCCGGAGGCAAGAAATTCAAAGCAGTACAAACCGGGGGTCCATCCGGAGGATGTATACCTGAAGAGCAGTTAGACATGAAAGTCGATTTTGATGAGCTCGCCAAGGCTGGCTCGATGATGGGTTCAGGTGGGATGATTGTAATGGATGAAGATACCTGTATGGTTGATGTCGCCAGGTACTTTCTTGATTTCCTCTCCGATGAATCGTGTGGCAAATGCGTCCCCTGCCGTGAAGGTATCAGGCAGATGCTTAAGATTCTGACTAATATCAGCAAAGGAAAGGGGAAAGAGGGCGACATCGAGCTTTTGGAGGAGCTATCCGAGGTGACCAGAGATGCCTCACTTTGTGCTTTAGGTAGGACTGCTGCTAACCCGGTTCTAAGCACGATACGCTACTTCAGAGATGAGTATGAGGCACACATCAAAGAGAAGCGCTGTCCGGCTTATGTGTGTAAGGCGCTAATCTCATATTATATCGACTCCGAGAAGTGTCAGGCTTGCATGATTTGTCTCAGGCAATGCCCCGCAGGGGCGATTGCAGGTGGTAAGAACCAGATACATGTAATTGACCAGGAGAAATGCACAAAGTGCGGGACTTGCTTTGAAGTTTGCCCCCCTCGCTTTGGTGCGGTGAAGAAGATTTCTGGCGAGCCTGTCCCGCCTCCTATCCCTGAAGAAGCAAGAATGATAGCCAGAAAGAGTAAAGAAACATGAGTGAAATCACTTTACAGATTGATGGAAGAAAAGTTGAAGCCAAGGAGGGGATGACCATTTTGGAGGCGGCACAAAGTGTAGGGATATCTATTCCTACACTTTGCCACCACGAGAAATTAGAACCTTATGGGGCTTGCCGAATTTGCACAGTAGAAATAGAAGCTCGCGGCAGGACAAATCTCGTTGCTGCCTGCCTTTACCCGGTAGAACAAAATTTGGTAGTAAGAACCAGGTCTGAGAAGGTAGATAAAACTCGCAAAGTGCTTCTGGAGCTGATGCTAGCTCATGCTCCAGATGCCGCAGGATTGCAGGATTTGGCTCAAGAGTATGGAGCAGACAAGGCCCGTTTTGAAAAAGAGTCCTCATTTTGTATTCTCTGTGGTCTATGCGTAAGATACTGTGCCGAGGTCAAGAAGAAGAACGCCATCGGGTTTGTCGACAGAGGAGTAAGACGAGAGGTAATTTTCATCCCAGAGATAGCCTCCAAGGAATGCTGGGACTGCAAAGAATGCTTTCCGCTTTGCCCTACAGAGGCGCTACAGGCAACTTTCCTCTTGACTAAAGCTCTAATGTCTCCTTCGCCTCCTTGCGCCCCCGAGTCAGAAGAATAGGCAACATCTGAACCTAGATGCCATGCCGGGTAATCTTTGTAGAACCCTCCTCAAGTCCAGCATGAGTACCTTCATTACTTGGCATCAAGGAAGCTTTTTACCGAGTTTCTCGAACGATTAGCTTTGCTGTTAGTCGGGTAGAAAAATTTCTCTGCCCTTGCTATAATTGCACTTTGCAAATAGCTATAGTTCTGGCGGCTCACATAGCTGCCCACCTCGGCTAAGATTATAGTCTTCCGCTAACTATAAGGATTGAATTTGGCGAAGAAGTCTGTCCTGGTAATCGGTGGTGGTATCGCTGGTATCCAGTCTTCCCTTGACCTAGCCAATATGGGGTTTCAGGTATATCTTGTCGAAAAGACACCCAGCATTGGCGGTAGAATGTCCCAGCTGGATAAGACCTTCCCTACCAATGATTGCTCCATGTGCATCCTTGCCCCCAAGATGATTGAGGCGAGTCGGCACCCCAACATCAGGCTGCTGACCTATTCCGAGGTAGAGGAAGTGGCCGGGGAACCCGGAAAATTCAGGGTTAAAATCAGGAAAAAGGCAAGGTCTGTAGATGAAGAGAAATGCACCGGTTGTGGTGATTGCTGGAATAATTGCCCGGTAAGATTCAAAGCCTATATTTCTCAGAAGAATGGTGAATAGAAGTATGACCACCGAAGAAATTAGCCGGATTGACCAGATTATCGATAAGTACGAGGGAGAAGAAGGCATCCTCATACAGCTTTTGCTGGATATACAGCAGGAACTGAACTGGATTCCTAAAGAGGTGACAGAGCGAATCAGCCAGAGACTTAATATCCCGCAGAGTCAGATATATCGTGTTGCCAGCTTCTACACGGCAATGAGCCTGACGCCCCGGGGCAGGCATCTGGTTAGCGTCTGTATGGGTACTGCCTGCCACATACGCGGTTCACCACGGCTTCTGGATAGAATCACTGATATTTTAAAGATACAACCCGGGGAAACCTCCCCTGATAGGCGCTTCACTCTGAAGACGGTTAACTGCCTCGGCTGTTGTGCTTTAGGACCGGTGATGGTGGTTGATGGAAAGTATCACGGCAAGATAGCACCAACCGAGGCAGGGGAAGTGCTGAAAAGCTATGATTAAGGGGAAATTATGCCAAGGATAAATTCGCCTGCTGAATTGGAAGAACTCAGGAAAGACATCCTGTCGAACAGGGACCCCAATAAACCTTGTATTACACTCTGTTCTGGAACTGCTTGCCATGCTTCTGGTAGCAAAGAAGTTGCGGCGAGTATTGAAGAGGAGATTAAAAAACAAGGGCTAAGTGCCGAGGTAGACTTCAGGAAGACTGGTTGCCATGGCTTTTGTGAGAGAGGCCCTATTGTAGTTATTCACCCTGAAGGAATATGTTATTTACAGATAGAGCCTAAGGATGTTCCTGAAATTATCTCCCAGACTATAAAGGAAAAGAAGGTCATAGAGCGTTTGCTCTACACCGACCCCACCACCAATAAAAAGATCGTTCATGAATCTGAGATTCCCTTTTACAAGAACCAGGAGCGGCTTGTTTTTGGTTCCAACGGGAAGATTGATCCTAAGAGTATTGATGACTATCTGGCGCTCGGTGGTTATTCTGCTTTAGCCAAGGTCCTTTCCCAGATGACTCCTGAGCAAGTGTTGGAAGAAGTTAAAAAATCCAATCTGAGAGGTAGGGGAGGTGGTGGATTTCCTGCCGGTAGGAAATGGGAGGAATGTCGCAACGCCCCTGGTGAGATAAAGTATGTAATCGTTAATGCTGATGAAGGTGACCCCGGGGCCTACATGGACCGGAGCTTGCTTGAGGGTAATCCTCACAGTGTGCTGGAAGGTCTAATCATTGGCGCCTATGCCATCGGCTCCCACGAAGGCTATATTTACGTTCGACAGGAATACCCCCTGGCCGTAGAGAATGTGGATATTGCTATCAAGCAGGCTGAGGAATATGGTTTCCTTGGGGAAAATATCCTTGGCTCGGGTTTTGATTTCACTGTTAAAGTGCACCGAGGAGCCGGCGCTTTCGTCTCTGGTGAATCGAGTGCTCTGATGACGGCATTAGAAGGCAGGGTAGGAGAGCCCAGACCGAAGTATATCCACACCGCTATTAAGGGCATTTGGGATAGGCCCAGCAACCTGAATAATGTTGAGACATGGGCTACTGTGCCCCTTATTATCAACAAAGGTGCTGATTGGTTCCGGGGCATCGGGACGGAAGGCAGTAAGGGAACCAAGATATTCTCTCTGGTGGGCAAGGTGAACAACACCGGGCTGGTTGAAGTGCCGATGGGGATGACGCTTAGAGAGATTATTTTTAATATTGGTGGCGGGATTCGCGACGGAAAGAAGTTCAAGGCAGTCCAGACCGGCGGTCCCTCAGGAGGTGTTATTCCGGAGAAATTTATTGACCTCCCCGTAGATTTTGACGAGCTCAGTAAGGTGGGCTCAATGATGGGTTCGGGCGGCATGGTTGTAATGGATGAGGATACCTGTATGGTTGATACCGCCAGATATTTCCTCAATTTTCTTGCCGGTGAGTCCTGCGGGAAATGCGTCCCCTGCCGTGAGGGCATAAAGCAGATGCTTAACATACTGACTGATATTACCGAGGGAAGAGGGGAAAAGGGAGATATTGAACTCCTGAAAGAGGTCGCCACGATGGTCAAAGACTTCTCGCTATGTGCCCTGGGTACCTCGGCTCCCAATCCAGTACTGTCCACTCTGCAATACTTCCGGGACGAATATGTTGCCCATATTGAGCAGAAACGCTGTCCCGCCTATGTCTGTAAAGCGCTTGTCTCTTATTATATTGATCCTGAGAAATGCCAGGCTTGTATGATTTGCCTCAGGCAGTGTCCTGTCGGGGCCATAAGCGGTGGCAAGAATCAAATTCATGTTATCGACCAGGCAAAGTGCACCAAGTGTAACACCTGCTTTGAGGTTTGCCCGCCCCGTTTTAGTGCGGTGCGGCGGCTTTCTGGTGAGCCGGTGCCACCTCCGGTTGAGGACAGGGTTCTAGTAAGAAGAAAAGGTTAACCATGGTAAATCTAACAATCGATGGCAAGGCAGTAACGGCTGAGGAAGGGACGTATATCTTACAGGTTGCCCAGGCCAACAATATTGACATCCCTACCCTTTGTTATCATCCGGCGCTGGAACCCTTCGGAGCCTGCCGTCTCTGTACTGTAGAAATCACCAGCCGGGGCCGAAAAAGGCTGGTAACTTCCTGCAATTACCCCGTTGAAGAGGGTTTGGAGGTCAGCACAAACTCAGAGGCAGTAATAAAAGGACGCCGGATGATATTGGAGCTGCTCCTGGCCAGATGTCCCAACGTACCGTTGATTCAAGAGCTGGCCAAGAGTTATGGAATTGAAAAGCCGCGGTTTAAGCTGGAGGACGATAACTGCATTCTCTGTGGTTTATGTGCGCGTATCTGCGAGGAGAGAATGGGGGTAAGCGCCATCAGTTTTTCCGGCAGGGGGCTGGAACGGAAGATAGATACCCCCTTCCATGTACATTCGGAGATATGCCAGGGCTGCGGTGCCTGTGCCTTTGTTTGTCCTACCGGAGCCATTAAACTGGAGGATATCACCGATAAGGAGCCCAGACCGATTCTCTCTGAATTTAACGTCGGGCTGAGTCCAAGGTCAGCCATCTATGTACCCTTCCCTCAGGCAGTACCTAAGGTTCCGGTGATTGACCGGGAGGTCTGTATTCATTTTCTGACGGGCAACTGCCGAACCTGTGAAAACTTCTGCCAGGCCGGGGCGATAAACTATGACCAGGAAGATGAAATAATTGAGGCAGAGGTTGACGCCATTATTCTCGCTTCCGGTTTTGACCTCTACGACCCCTCGGCGCTGGAGGAGTACGGATACGGCAAGGTCAAAAATGTAATTACGGCCATGCAGTACGAGCGCATGATCAGCGCTTCAGGGCCGACTGAGGGACAATTGCAGCGACCATCCGATGGGAAAACACCAAAGAGGCTGGCCTTTATTCAATGCGTCGGTTCGCGGGATACCCATCATAAGCTGTATTGCTCCAGTGTTTGTTGTATGCATGCCACCAAGGAGGCTATTCTGGCCAACGAGCACTATCCGGATTTAAAGGCCTTCATCTTCTATACAGATATGAGAGCAGTGGGCAAAAGGTTCCAGGAATATATCGCCCGGGCTGAGCAGGAGTATAATGTGACCTACATCAGAAGCCGCCCCAGTAAGATTACGGAAAACCCGGACAACGGGAACCCTATTGTCTGGTACGAGGAGACCACCACCAGAACCAGAACCAGCATGGAGGTAGATATGGTCGTGCTCTGCCAGGCGTTGATTCCGTCCGGTAGCACAAAAGATATAAGCGATATGCTGCACCTAAGCCTGAATGATTATCAGTTTGTCGACATTCCGGATAGATTGTTTCACCCGGTAGACACGGAAATACCCGGAATCTTTGCCTGTGGCTTCTGCCAGGCACCGCAGGATATCCCGGATTCGGTGGTCCAGGCATCGGCGGCCGCGGCCCGGGCGGCAGAATTCTTGAGCAGGAAGGACTAAATGGCGGCACCTCGTATTGGAATTTTTATCTGCCATTGCGGCACTAATATCGGAGGGATTGTGGATGTCCCCCAGGTAGTAGAGTATGCTAAGAACTTGCCCTATGTGGTACATGCCGAGGCTAACATGTACACCTGCTCCGAGGAGGGTATCTCTTCCATAAAGCATGCCATTAAAGAATATGACCTCAATCGAGTGGTGGTGGCTTCATGTACCCCCCGAACCCACCAACCGCTGTTCCGTAATGCCTGCGCAGATGCGGGACTGAATCCTTACCTGTTTGAGTTTGTCAACATCAGAGAACATTGTTCCTGGATTCACATGAAGAACCGGCGGGAGGCCACTGAGAAGGCCAAGGAGCTGGTAAAGATGGGGGTAGCCAAGGCCCGGTGGCTGGATGCTCAGGAGGAATTTGAATCTGAAGTTTACCCGGCAGCCATGGTCATTGGCGGTGGCGTTGCCGGAATGAGCGCCGCCCTCAATCTGGCTAACCAGGGTTTCGAGGTGCATCTGGTAGAGAAAGAGCCAGAACTTGGTGGGCGGTTGCTCAAACTCAACCGGATTTTCACTATCAATAAAGACCCCAGCGAACTGGTCGAGAGTATAGTTAAGGCGGTGGAGGGTCACTCCAAGATAAGGCTCCATATGCCGGCTGTGGTCAAGGCTGCCAGCGGATATATCGGTAATTTCGATATCAGCGTGGATGAAGGTGGGAAGGAGGTCAGCTTCAAGGTCGGGGTGATTATCGTGGCCACTGGCGCTCAGGTGCTCAAGCCGGAGCTATATCGCTACGGGGAATTAGCTAATGTGCTTACTCAGCTTGACCTGGAGCAGCGGCTGAAGGACGGCAAGCTGGGGGAGTTCCAGAATGTGGTGATGATTAACTGTGTGGGGGCACGGATACCCGAACGGCCCTACTGTTCGAGGGTATGCTGTATGACTGCCATCAAGAACGCTGCCTTGATGAAGGAAATTAACCCGGAAGCCAAGGTCTACGTGCTGTATAGAGACCTGATGACCTATGGCGTGGAGTTTGAGGAGTACTATAGAGACGCCAAGGAAGCCGGCGTCAGGTTTATCAGATATACCCCGAGTAACCTCCCACAGGTTATCGGGGCAGAAAGGGTTGAGTCGGTAAAGGCATACGATGAATTAATGGGTATGGAGCTGGAGCTTCCCTGTGACCTGCTGGTTCTGGCTACTCCTCTGATTGCCAATGATGATAATGAAGAGCTTTCCAGAATGCTGAAGGTGCCGATAGGCGATGGGGGCTTCTTTCTTGAGGCTCATATCAAGTTGCGCCCCGTTGAATTTGCCATGGATGGTATCTACGTGGGTGGCTCCTGTCGGTGGCCGGCGGATATTCGGGAAAGTATCGCTCAGGGATATGCCGCCGCCTCAGAGGCAGCGATTCCTTTGAGGCAGGGCCTGGTCAAGGTTGAGGCAATAACAGCTACGGTCGACCCGAAAATCTGCAAGGGGTGTGGGACCTGTGCTCTGGTATGTCCCTTTGATGCTATCGAGCTGAAGGAATCTGAAATAAGAGGGCTTGAAGGCAAGATTGTCTCCGAGGTTAATACCGCCCTGTGTAAAGGCTGTGGGCTTTGTGCTGCAGCCTGCCCTAATGGGGCGATACAGCAAAGAGGCTTTACCGATACGCAGCTACTGAGCATGGTTAATGCCCTGAGCGGAAAGAGATAAAGTTGCAGGATACTAAAGAAGTCAAAACCGAATTTAAACCGAAAATCCTCGCCTTCTGCTGTAACTGGTGTGCCTATGCCGGTGCCGACCTGGCCGGCGTCTCCCGTTTCCAGATGCCAACGAACGTGCGGGTGATAAGGGTGATGTGCTCCGGTCGGGTACCCCCGGAACTGATAATCAGAGCTCTGGCCAATGGTCTTGACGGAGTAATGGTGCTCGGCTGTCATCCTGGGGAGTGTCATTATTCAGAGGGCAATTACCTGACCCGAAGGCGGGCGCATGTCCTCAAGAGGCTACTGGATTATATCGGCATCGAACCGGAAAGGTTTCAGCTTAGGTGGGTATCGGCCGCCGAGGGCGCCAAATTCTCGGCTGTAGTCAAGGAGACGACAGATAAGATAAAGGCGCTGGGTCCCAACAAGTGGGTAGACAAGAAATGAAAGCAACCTCGGAAGAAGTACAGACCAGAGTTAAGAAACTGTTTGAAGATGGCAGCATCGCCCATTTTATCGGCTATGAAACAGGCTCTGATAGCCTGCGTGTAACGCCGTGCTTTCTGAAAAGCGGGCAGGCGGCTTCCCGGTTGGTCTGGAACCCTCTCTGTGCCAATAACCTCTCCAAATACTTGCTGGATTTCAAAAACGTTGAGGGGAAGGTGGGTATTATGGTCAAGGGATGCGACTCCCGGTCAGTGGTGGAGTTGCTCAAAGAGAACCAGATCGACCGGGATAAGGTCTTCATCGTGGGTGTCCCCTGTAGCGGTATTGCGGACAGGGAAAAGTTGTTGGAAGTGCTGGGTGTCTCGCCAGGTGAGGTGGTCGCGGTGGAGGATGACGGTGACGCCTTCTTGGTTACCCTCAAGGACGGCAAGCAGCGGGTGGATAAGGAGAAGGTACTACGGGGTGAGTGCCTAGTCTGTAAATATCCTACTCCAATAGTCTACGATGTGCTGCTCGGAGAAGCCGTCTCCAGCCTGCCCTGGGTGGGTGATGATTACAGTCTGATTAAGGAACAGGAGGCGCTCTCTTCAGAAGAAAAGGCACTCTACTGGAATAGGGAGTTAAGCCAATGTATCCGCTGCTATGCCTGCCGCAATATCTGTCCGGTCTGTACCTGCTCGGAATGTATCTTTGATAAAAAGGCGCCGCGCTGGATTACTAAAGCGAACGATGTCTCGGAGAATCTGGTTTATCACTTAGTACGTGCCTTCCACGTTGCCGGAAAATGTATTGACTGCGGTGAGTGTGAGCGGGCGTGCCCGATGAATATTCCACTGAGGAGCCTGAATAAAAAGGTGGAAAAGGACTTACTGGAGCTATTTGACTATACCGCCGGGATTGACGTTGAGCAGCAGCCACCACTGACAACGTATCAGGTCGGTGACCTTGATGAGTTTCTCTAGGGGTTGATATGGTAAGTCAGACGAAGAGTAGAATAATCGAGAAGAACAGGCTGACCGAACTGCTGGACAAACTAGCGAAGGACTACCATTTGCTTGCGCCGGTGCGGGAAAATAACGTTTCCTTCCGGCATGTGGAATCGGGCAGCGAGGTCACGCTGGACTACATCAACACGGTGCTGTCTCCCAAGAACGCTTTCTTCCCGCAGACGGAGACCCTCTTCCGGTTTTCCAGGGATGATAGCCGGGGGTTCGGGATAGAGCCAGGTACCGAAGCAGACCGTGAGCAGGTAATCTTCGGCATCCGTCCCTGTGATGCGCGCAGTCTGCGCCTCATGGATATGGTTTTTAACGGGCAGTACAAGGATAGTTATTACCTGAACAGGAGGGAGAAGACAACCCTCATCGGTCTTGCTTGTTTCGACCCCGCCGAGACCTGTTTCTGCCCGACCTTTGACATAGACCCCGCTTCGGGGGAGGATGTCGATATACTGTTCAGCGACATCGGCGACCGCTATCTGGTAGAGGCATCCACGGAGAAAGGGGCAGCCCTGCTTGACCGGTTTGCCGAATTCTTTACCGAGCTTCGGGGGGATGAGGAACAGCTCAGAGAAGCCAGGAAAGCTGGGCTTGCCGGGATGAAGAAACTGGATGTCAACGCTATCGCCGATAAAATGGCACCGCTTTATGAAGGCGATTACTGGGATAGTATCGGCATGAAGTGCCTGGGATGTGGCATCTGCACCTACCTGTGTCCGACATGCCACTGTTTTGACATCGCTGATGTTAACCTGGATGAGGGCGGAGAGAGGTTCCGCTGCTGGGACAGCTGCATGTTCCCCGAATTCACCCTGATGGCCAGCGGGGAAAACCCCAGACCGAACCGGAAGGCGAGGATACAGCAGCGTTTCTTCCATAAATTTAAGTACTTCCATGACCGGAATGGTGAGTTGGCCTGTGTCGGTTGTGGCCGGTGCCTCAGGTACTGCCCGGTCAACATAGATATTACCCAAATAATAGAAGATGTAACCAGTGGGAAAGCCGGAAATGAGTGAGAATATATATCTGCCGTGTATGGCGACCATCCAGAGCATGAGGCCAGAGACGATAGATGTCACCACCTTTATGGTGGCTATCGATGGTTCGGATGGGACCGGGAAATTCGAGTATAAGTCCGGCCAGTTCGCCGAGGTATCGGTGCTCGGCGTGGGAGAGGCACCGATATCAATTAGTTCTTCGCCGACCCGCCCGGAGACCATCGAGTTCAGCATCAGAAGAGTTGGGGAGCTGACCAATGCTCTCCACGAGCTTGAGCCCTTGGATAAAATAGGTATTCGCGGCCCCTTCGGGAATTTCTTCCCCCTTGAGGAGATGGAAGGGCAGAACCTGCTCATCATCGGTGGCGGTATTGGGCTGGCACCGTTGCGCTCGGTCATCCTCAACGTCTTCGATAATCGGGCAAAGTACGGCAAGATTGATATCATCTACGGCGCAAGGAGCCCGCAGGACCTCGTCTTCACCAGCGAATATGAAGAATGGCAGGAGGTGGACAATACCAGACTGCATCTCACCGTTGATCGTGGTGATGAAGAGTGGAAGGGGAATGTGGGGCTGGTGCCGACATTCCTGAAGGAAATCAATCCTTCCCCGGAGAATACTACCGGCATTACCTGCGGACCGCCAATAATGATTAAATTTGTTATTGAAGCCCTGCATGAACTGGGATTCTCCGGCGAGCACATAATCACCACTCTGGAGAGAAGAATGAAGTGCGGCGTCGGTAAGTGTGGACGCTGTAACATCGGCAATAAGTACGTCTGCCTGGATGGTCCGGTTTTTACCCTTAAACAGCTAGAGGAGATGCCCAGCGACTGATGAAACAAGAAAGAAAAGCTATTGCCGGGAAAGACCCGCTGGCCAAAATCATCGACGAGAAGAAACTATCCTTCTGTGTTGAGTGCGGAAAGTGCGTTGCCAGTTGCCCAATGGCCGAGTTCTATGACAGGTTCTCCTTCTTGTTCTCTGCCCGGGGCATTATCAAAAAGGCGCTGCTGGGGCTAGACATCTTAAAGGACTCGAATATCTGGTTTTGCTTGGAATGTGATGTTTGTGCCCAGCTGTGTCCGGCCGGTGTCAAGTATGCAGAATTTGTCGAAGATATAAGGCAACTCGCCATCCGCGAGGGTATCACCGAGAATTCCGTGGTTTGCCCGCGCTGCGGGCGCTACTATCTACCATTACCGACCGTAGAGCGTCTGAAGGAAATACTGGCCGAGACGGGCCTCGCTGGTGAGTTTACCGAACTCTGTCCGCAGTGCCGCCGGGATGATATGGCCGAAAAACTGGCGTTCCCCACGGGTCTGGTGAAGTCCGGGGTGACCCGGCACCACCAAGATAAGAGTCTCTGAATGGAACTATCGTTGCCCAACAATATGCTACGGGCTTCTGAATCCAGTTTATCCAACTTCCCGTAACATGACCCGTGCGAATATTGACACGCTTTCGAAGACAAGGTATTATATTCACCTTGATGTATACCCTGAGGGTGCTTGCCTGTCAGAGGAAATCCTGAAGAAATGTCCGCTCTTTGACATGCTACCGATTTCTTATTGCAGAAAGTATTAAAAAGGGGGAAACAAAATGAAGGTCAACAAGGTTTGTGTTGTGGGCGCTGGCGTCATGGGTAGTCAGCTTGCTCAGCTCCTGGCTAATAACGGTTACGAAGTGTCAATGACGGATATTGAAGACAGGTTTGTCCAAAATGGCATGAACGCCATTAAAGGCAATTTAAAGAAGTATTTTGTCGACAAGGGCAAAATGACCCAAGAAGAAGCCGACAAAGTGGTTCATCGTATTGAAGGTACTACTGACCTTAAACGAGCGGTAGAAGGAGTTCAGGTGGTGATTGAAAGTATTCCTGAGGAGATGGAGCTAAAGCAGCAGATGTTTAAGCGGCTGGATGAGGCGTGTGCTCCGGAAACAATACTCGCTTCTAATACCTCAGCACTTAGTATTACTGCCATAGGTTCGCTAACCCGGCGACAGGACAAGGTGATAGGGATGCACTTTTTCAACCCGGTAGCGGTAATGAAATTGATTGAGATAATTCGTGGAGTCAAGACTTCGGACGAGACTTGCCAGGTCATTAAGGAAATGTCAGCCAAGCTTGGCAAGGAGACGATTATTGTCAATAAAGATGTCCCAGGTTTCGTTGTGTCCAGATTGTTTCTCGTGTTTTGTAATGAGGCGGTTAAGTTGCTTGAAGAAGGTGTAGCCAGTGCTGAGGACATTGATAAGGGGTGCCAGTTAGGACTGGGGCATGCTATGGGTCCATTTAAGTCACAGGACATAGTCAATGGGATACCGGTCGGATTGCACTCCCTGGATTATATGCGAGATGAGCTCGGAGAGTGTTATAGGCCTTCTCCATTATGGAGAAGGAAGGTTAAGGCTGGTGAATTAGGTGTAAAGACGGGTAAGGGCTTCTATGACTACAGCCAGCAGCAGTGACAGCTCTGGGATTGCTCTCAGCAATTAAAATTAAATAGCCTTTGATATAGGAGGTCAAGAATGGCTGAAAGGAACGCTTGTGTAGTTGGAGGCGGCATGTGCAAATGGGGTGTTAGGGAGGCAAGTTATATAGATATGGTTCAGGAAGCAGCCAAGGAATGTCTGGGTGATATACCTGGACTTAAGCCAACGAGTATTGACGGTTTGCTTTTTGCCTCCACTTTTGTTGGCAGGCGTTCTACCCAAGCCAATACAGCTCCTGTTGTGGCTGAGAGACTGGGGTTAAAACCGACTTCTATCTGCGCTAGGGTGGACGTCCTTTGTGCGGGTGGAAGCACAGGAATTCTCCTGGCCAAGGGACTCGTAGAGAGCGCAATGTCTGACGTAGTGATGGTGGTAGGCTGTGAAAAACTTTACACTCCTGAGAGATGGCAGGTGCAATACGATGAGATTGCTGCTATAGACCACGACTGGGATGGGCCGCAAGGTATCGGACCTCCGCCACTATGGTTTGCGATGATTGCCAAGGAACACATGAAACATTACGGGACAAAAAGGGAGCAATTGGGGATGGTTTCCGTAATAAATTATGATTACGGTTATGCTAATCCCAAAGGTCACTTTCAAAGGAAGCTGACGATGGAAGATGTCCTCAATGCAACTGAGATAGCCGCTCCTCTCGGATTATATGATTGTTGTCCATTGACGGATGGCTCTGCGGCAGTAATTATTGCTTCTGAGGAGAAGGCAAGGGAGCTCAGCGATAGGCCACTCGTTTATATCCTTGGAGGAGCTCAAGTGTCGCTTCACAGCGTAAGTGCTAACTGGCCCGGAGAGCATTTAGGAGATTGGCCACATTTGAGGCTGGCCGCTAAAAAAGCCTATGCAAATGCGAAAATTAGCTCTGATAAGGTCGATGTTGCTCAGGTACATGATTGCTTTAGCATTTCCGAGATTGTCGAGGTAGAGGAGCTAGGATTCTGCAAAAAGGGAGAAGGTGGCCCTTTTGTGGATTCAGGGCAGACAAAGCTGGGGGGCGCCATCCCCACTAATACTGATGGTGGTCTGCTTTCCTGCGGGCATCCCTTCGGGGCAACCGGGGTTCGTCAGGCTATAGAGATATTAAGGCAACTTCAAGGAAGAGCTGTACACCAGGTCAATAAAGCAGCAATTGGTCTTACACACAACTTGAGCGGCTCCAATGTGGAGCACACGATTGTTATCTACGGCAGAGAGCCCAGAAAATAAAGGAGGCGAAGGATGGCAACAGCATGGATTCCTTTCTTGGAAGGAAGATATTCTCCTACACTGGATATTTGGCCAATCGAGGCTAAGGAGTTTAACCGGATATACAAATTCTACGAAAACCTTCGGGAAGGCAAGTTTACAACAACGAAATGTAAGAAGTGTGGGCGGGTGGCATATCCGCCTCGAGTTATATGCCCTGAGTGCTACTCTGACGAGCTTGAGTGGATCGAGTTGCCAAAGAAAGGCAAGGTGGCAGTTGTCGTAGAGAAATGGGGAGGGGTCCCCATATGCTACGAGCCACCCTTAATTGATGCCTGGATTGACCTGGGTGAAGATAGTCCGGTAAAGCACATACTCAGTCGGATGATAAACTGCCCCCCAGAAACTCTCAAAGAAGGTGATGAAGTTCAACTTGCAGTATTTGATGTTCCAGCCCACCCGATAGAACTCAGAAAAGAAACAATAAGGGCAGAGAGGGTATTTTTTGCCTTTGAGCCCGTTAAGAAATAGGCTAAGTACTGAACAGAGGGTGCCCTTGCCTCACCCTCCAGAAATTATAACTAGTATATGAAGCTCATCTCCGTCCTTAACTGGCTTAGCCAGTTCCTCTGGGTAGGAGCTTTCCATGTTAACATAGATTTCAACGAGTCTATTTAACTTACCATCCTTTTCAAACAGCCATTGCCTGAGCTCAGGAAACCGGGCAACTAACTGCTCAAGACACTGACCAACAGTGCTCCCGTTCACTTCAACCACGTCCTGACCATTAGTATGCTGAGATAAGAAGGGATGGATGTTTATCTTAACGCTCACTGCTTTCCTTACCTTTCATCCAGCATTCAAGGAGTTGAGTGCTGGACTAATCACCCTCGCCCCTCTAGTACCAGTGCTCTAGTTTCGACGAATGGAAGGCTCCCTTGAGCGACCTTGCTTGCCAACAGAAGAGCGAGTCTTGCCATTGACGTGATACTTACGCAGGTGGTGTTTCTTTTGCGTGGGGTCTTGTACTATACAGAGGCTATGGCTGCGGCGACCTTCCGCAGTGTCCCTGAGAATTTGTCTGCCATTGCTACCTGCTTCTCAATGCTCTGCTCACTGGCATCCACATATTGTATGGCATTTACTTCACAGAACTTGACACAAAGGGGGTCGCCATCACAGAAGTCACACTTTATTACCTTTTGAGCTATGGGATCAAATGACATACCACCAAAGGGGCAGATAGCAACACACATCCGGCAGCCAATACATATATCATAATCAACCATTACTCTATTTAGGTTCTCGTCGCGAGAAATAGCCTTTACCGGGCATATTGTCTGGCAGGGAGCTGATTCACATTGTTGACAGGTCATGGGGACATATCGTCCCTCTTGCTCCCACTTGATTATTTTTATCCGACTTCGGGCAGGATTGACTACACCTTCGTGTTTTACAGCACAAACCTGCTCACATATTCGGCAGCCAGTGCACTTTTCATAATCTATCACCAGAACCTTTGCCACGAAATAGTCCTCCTTAGAGCATTTTGCAGATGCTAGAGCATATGAGATGGTTCTTTATCTATACCCAGTTTCTTCAGGGTCTCCGGGCGGGGAACTCCATTCTCATCCCAGCCATGATGCTCGTAGTATTCGTCTATCATCTTGGTGAACTTTTTTCTGTCTATCGTCTTGCCACAAGCAGCAGGTACACCTCGTGTAGTTGGCTCGTCATAGTATCGGTCAGCCAACCAGTCATGCTTTCGGGTTAGACCTTCCCTGATGTTGAACAGCCTTTCTATGGTATAACACCTGTCGGCAACGTTCCAGATATCCAGCGGAGATAGCTCTAGCCCCGTGTTGTAGTAGAGTAGTTTAGACCACTCCTCAAAGTTGGGGAAGTTCGGACCGAGGAATATCGTGTGGTACTTACATATACCCAGGCAATCCACTGCCTCGTAGCACATCTCTTGCCATCTTACCATCCAAGGTTTCCCGTCATAGTCTTGCCAATGTGAGGTTAGCGGGCCATCATAGGGAACTGGCTGACTATATATTCTTCTCAGCACTGGTTCTGGCAACCCGTAAAGGTCAATTGCTGGCCTGCTTCTCAAGTGGTCAGAACCTCTTGAACCGGTGGCTATACCCAGTGCCAGAGCCGGGGTTGCTCTCTCATCTGAGTGAAGGTTGCTCATACCTTTGACATGAATTAAGTATTTAATAGAACCTTTGCCTATTTTCTTGGCGGCTCGTAGCGGTCCTTCAGCCAGGATATCACCCAGTCCTTCTCTTCGGGCAATACGGTGTATCATCTCATTAAGTGCTTCAGCATTACCGAACCTTAGTTCCAGACCACCGGTATCCTTATCAGTAAGTATTCCCGCTTCATACAGTTCCATTGCCCAGGCAATCATGCTTCCTGCCTCCAGACAGTCTATACCATACGCATTTAACAGGTGACTACCTGATAACAGGGCAACCAGATCGGCACACCCTGTCTCTGCGGTTAAGGCACCCTGCACTGTATACTCAGGCCCCTCATCATAAACACCAGCATATTCACCTGACGGAACAATATATTTGGCTCGGCAGTGAACCTGACAGCCAAAACAACTGGCATAGCCGGTCACATGTTCATCAATCGCTTCAGGCTCAATAGCATCACAGTTCTCAAATTGATTAGTCTGGAAGTTTCTAGTCCTTATTCCGCCCCAGGAATTAGTTGCTCCCCAGATAAATGGCGTGCCTAATCTGCCCTGTGTCTTAGATACCTTGGCAGATACTACCATGTCAATTATATGCTTATTATATTCCAGGGCTTCAACGGGGTGCGCTATTTTTATATCCATAGTACCTCTCACTGCTATTGCCTTGAGGTTCTTGGAGCCGAGGAGTGCACCCATCCCTGTCCTGCCGCCGGCATTTTTAAGTCCGGTCATAACATTGGCAAACCTCACCAGATTTTCACCGGCTATGCCAATGGTTAATATCTTTATATCTCTATCGCCTAGTTCCTCCCGAATAATTTGTTGGGTCTCACTGATATCCTTTCCCCAGATGTTTGAGGCATCCCTTATTTCAATTTCACCATTATGAATCCACAGGTAGACTGGTTTTTCGGCCTTTCCCTTTATGACCAGATGGTCGAAGCCAGCAAGTCTCATCTCCGGAGCAAAGAAACCGCCCATATTAGAGCTGCCAACGAAGCCGGTAAGCGGCGACTTGCCACCGATATGGGTTCTGGCAGAGGCAGAGGCCAGAGTATTGACCAGAATCCCGGCGCTAACAAAGGCCACATTATCCGGTCCCAGGGGGTCAACCCCGGGTTTTATATGGTTGTACATCAAATACATATCCAGCCCTCTACCACCGAGAAACTTCTTTCGCACCGCGATAGGAATAGGCTTTGTCTCAATTTCACCTGTAGTTAGATTAATATAAGCTATCTTTCTATTTAGAGCCATGTCTACTTGTTCTTCCCTCTCGTTTTAGTTTTAGCTTTATCTTTAGCTGTGGCTTCCATGGTCAGTCGCCTGTTTACATCCCAAACCGGTCCCCTTATCCTGGGAAAGTCTGGCCATAGCCAGGTTATGCGCCACTCGAAGCCGCAATGAGGACACTTATATTGTTTTGAACCCTTTGGTGGTGTAATCCTGTTCATGCAGTTCATACACCTGACCTGCCCTGTCGATCGACCTCTGGCTGTGATTTCTGCTGTTGTCTTTTGGTCCACGATAATTTTCTACCTTTTTACTTGAATTTTAGCCCTACATAATAGCAACCTCCATACAAATTGTCAAGCTCACCGGCATGTGCGCCAGTAACCTCTCATAAGGCCCAGACAGTCCATCTGTATCTCAAGGGGTCCACTCCCATGACATCGCTACTTGCCTGGGACATAACCTCTTCTCTGTGGAGCGCTACCCGGATGATTTTTGCGTGGTGATGATGGGGTTGGGCGACGGCTACTCTACAGTCTGTATCGCCCGCAACACCAGAATGGGGAGAAGCTGGTGGAGGAATACGCCTTGCTCTACTACAGGTACTCCTCCCTTGCCGAATATGCCTCCATCATCGCTTGGCTTCGGGAGCGCCAAGCCTCTCTGCTCAAAAAAAGCCTTCTGGAGGGGGAAGAGACTGGTGGCCGACACCGGGCAGCGCAACGTGATCCTCGAGTTACGGACTGGAGAGAAGATACAAGAGAAAAAGGAACTTCCCTTCCTCAGCCTGGAACCTCAGGTCACTATTATAAAGGCCGTAATTCGTAAGATACTAGTAGCTTAGTATCTACTACGCGGTCTACCTCCTCCGCCAAACCCGCCGCGGCCGCCGCCGCCGCCATAGGGCCTCCTGCCACCACCTTCGTCGCGAGGGCGTGCCTCACTAACACTGAGCGTCCGCTCCCCCAATGATGTTCCATTAAGCCCGTTGATTGCAGCCTGGGCCTCAGATTTCGTTGCCATCTCAACAAACCCAAAACCTCTAGATTCGCCGCTGTACCTATCCTTAATGATGTTTACCGATGTGACTTGCCCAAAAGCCTCAAATGCCTGGCGCAATTCATCCTCGGCAAGCTCGCGAGATAAATTGCCTACATATATATTCACAATATTAACCCCCTTTCAATTTTTATGGCCTTACCCTTCGTGCAGCCAAACTTTTTAAAACACGCTGAATTTTTCTGCTTCTAAACCTTCGGGGGTTGGGTTTGGTTCCAGCCCCCTTTGAATCCAGCTGCATTAAATTATTGCTGACTGCCCAATTTCATCTTGCTGTAGCACTCACTACAATATACTGGCCTGCCCTCTCGAGGCTCAAAGGGCACTTCACAGTCTTTACCACACTCGACACATACTGCGGGATGCATTTGGCGGCTAGATCTGTAACCGCCGGAGCTATCGTACTGGGCTCTCTTTGCTTCACGGCAAGCTGGGCAACGCTTGGGCTCATTAGTATATCCCCTACTAGCGTGGAACTCCTGTTCCTCAGCGGTAAAGGTGAATGTAGCACCACACTCAGAACATTGTAGCGTTTTTTCTGTAAATCCCATTGGACGACCTCCTTTCTTATAATACTTGGCTCGAGTTTCGGTCATCCAACGTTCGCAAATGAGCCCGGAAGAGCTTTCACAGAGACGTGATAACCTACGCTTATAACCACTAATTTAAGTATAATAAAGCGCTGGGAAAATTGCAACTATTGGAAGTCGCTGCCTGAGCATTTTTATCTTGAAGCATCACTAATTATAAAATTATAGACTGGCTGCGAGAGGTAGCATGGAGCAATGAGGGACGTGTATAAAGGAAAACTAAAGTTGAAATTCCTGGGATGTCTGGTAGGGATGGCAATCGGCGATGCTCTGGGCGCCGGGTGGGAAGGAAGGGGAATGTCCAGAAGCGAGGATATCGTTTCCCTTGCTGAGAAGCTGGAGCAGCTAATTTACACCGATGATACTCACATGACCATCGGCATTGCCGAATCCCTGATAGAAAGCAAGGGCTTCAATGGAGAACATATGGCACAAACCTTCATAAAAAATTATGAGGCTGAGCCGTGGCGTGGCTACGGGCCGGGACCCCCCAGAATTTTTTGGATGATAAAGAGCGGCGAGGCATGGTATAGCGCCGCAAATAGACTTTACCGGGGCGGCTCTTTTGGGAATGGCTCAGCCATGAGAGTAGCGCCAGTAGGACTTCTGTATTCCCGTAACCTGGAGAAGCTAAGGGAAATCGCTTACCAGTCAAGCTCCATCACTCATTCTCACGAATTGGGCAAGGAGGGAGCAGCACTCCAGGCTTGCGCTGTAGCCCTGGCTCTCAACACGCCTTCAGATGAAGATATTGACGAGGAGGCTTTTCTCTCCAAGCTCCGGAATTTCATCCGAAACCAGTTATACAAGGAAAAAGTAGCTCAAATAAGAGAGTTGCTTGGCGAGCAAGATAAGGCGAAGGTGGTCGCCGTGCTGGGAAATGGTATAGAAGCACCAAGGTCAGTGCCTACGGCTATCTATTGCTTCCTTAGGCAGCCTCAATCCTATAAAGATACCGTGATTTACGCTATAAGCCTGGGCGGCGATACTGATACTATAGCCGCCATGGCCGGGGCTATTTCCGGGGCATATCTCGGCATAGAAGCCATTCCGTCAGAGTGGCGGGCGAAGCTGGAAAACAGGGCCTACATTGAAACCCTGGCGGAGAATTTAGCCACTTTGGTAAATAACGTGAATGTCGAGTGATCCAATAGTTTATTCGCCGCCAGAATCCGGTAAGTTTACCGTGGTTTCAGGTTTATCTTCTATGCTCTGCATTTCCTTACCGCAACACATAAGTGTACCGCCACCAACCTCTATTACTTCCACCTTGTTGCCACAGGTTTTGCACTGGTATACCTCTCCGTAGTTTTTTACAGCCATGCTGCACCCCCTATTCTTTACCGATTGATTACTACACCAATGTCCAGAATGTGTGATAGTACAAACAACGTGCTATGAAGGTTTCAAGTTTCTCCGCACATACCCTTATTATTAGAGCCAGGAAATAGCTGCGTAAGTCTAGATATGAAACTCGACTATGTCGCCATCTTGAAGTACATGTTCCTTGCTAACCCTCTGCCCATCATACTTTCCTGAGCCCCAAACGACAGCATACTTCAAATTCTGACGGAAGTCCTTATGGAGGCTCTCAGCAGCTTCTTCCACTGTGCTGCCCCTCTCCAGTATCATAGGGTCAGTCGGGTCGGCCTTGCTGCCGGGGGTCTTGGTATAAACCCGGACGATATTCAGGGCTTGATAAATTGCTCTTTTGAACTCCTCCAGGCCGCCACCTTCCCTGGCTGAAATGGAAACCAGGGGAAACAGCTTAGCATATTGCGAACGCAAGCGCTCCCAATTCTCGTTTGAACCTGCCAGCTCATTCTTGTTCCCCACAATCAACATCCTCCTGGGATAAGTTCCCGGACTTGCTTGTGTAACACCATCTGGTAAGGGCTCTATTCTTGCTTCGCTTAGCCCTTGAAGAGCTGCCTCTGCTTGGCTTATTGGCTCCAGGGATAAATCTATTACAATGGCAATGAGGTCAGCGTTTCTAAGGGTATTTGCTAGTAGTACTCTCACTTCTTTGTGCCCGATGGGCGGTGTATCCACCAGTTGTATCTGGGTATCTTCAAACTTCATCATACCCGGAATAGGGGTTTTGGTGGTGAAGGGATATTCGGCTATTTCCGGAATAGCCTCGGTTACCGCCGCTAATAGCTGTGATTTCCCGGCATTGGCTGGCCCTACCAACATTACCTGTCCGGCACCCTCCCTGCTAATATAGAAGCCTGTTCTCCTGGCTGTGGCGTACTTTCTTTCTGCCTCCTGGGAAAACCTGGCAATCTTTCGCCTTAGCGCGGCATGAAGCTTATCGGTGCCTTTATGCCTGGGCATAATGGCAAGCATTGCTTGCAGGGCGGCAATTTTTTCCTCTGGCTCCCTGGCTGACCTGTATCTCTTCTCAGCCTCGAAATACTGTGGCGGTAAATTCGCTGGCATATAACTAATTTTAACATTATGCCCTTTCTACCAAAATATCTAGTGCTCTTTCCCTTCCTTCACAAAAAGAGGCTGGTTAGCTGTGATTTATCCCGCTAAGTAACTTTTAGTTTTTGGTGGTGGTGAAAAGTTTGTTAGCAAAAATGTTAGCAAAATTACAATTGGCGTCGTTTTTGCCATATATCTATGGCACTTTGAGTATCTAACTTACACGAAACAAATTGTTCAAACTCTCTTTTCTTTAGGTGTAATTTATGTGCTAGCATCCCGACTTGGGTATCATTGAGACTGCCGGACCAAGAGTGAGAGAGCTTACCAACCGTATATTGAGAACCTTGATAATCTAGGTAGTAATATATATGCTCACCGGAAACATCTTCTTCTGCACCCAATTTCTTTACAAAGGAACGCTTTACTGTACGAATATTCAAGCGGTCACCCAGTAAGAGGGATTGCCAAAGAATTATGTTAGCAATGAACGAATGTTTTCTAAAACTGTCTTGTCCCGAGGAGATAATTTCATCTCTCTTCGTTGGAGAGAATGGTATTTATCACGTATAGAAGTCAGGAAATCGAAATATGCTTTTTCTAACGTGTCACCAAAGGATTCCTCATCAATATAGCTCGATTTTATAACATAGCCATCTTGAGTCATTTCTTCGCGGACGGCCAAGTCATGTCTTAAAAGAAGGTCGGAATTTGGTAGACGTGTCTCAGCAATAATATTAAATATTGAAGAGGAAATAGGATATTTTACAATATTAGTATCGTCAACTTGACTGGATGCAAACGCACTATTGAAATTAGGAACAGTACTTCGGTGTATGACCTCGAAGGTAGTTACATTATTTTCATATTTAATAGCCATGATTCCCTCTGCTTGTTAATAGAGTTTCCAGAGAGACTCCCAGTCATCTATACTTATACTCAATGAGTTTAATACTTGCGTAGGAATTTGAATATTAACAGCAGTTTGCTTTTCGTGATTCATTATTTGCCTTCGTAACACAAAGGTCATTAGTTTCAAGTGCTCTAGGCTCATTCTTATTGTAGCTAAAGTTTCAGACTGGGGCATTTTACCAGGGGCTGGTGGTGTAGATGGAGAAAGCATAAAGTTTAAAGTAGCGCCATAAGGGCCTGTATTTAGTTGAAAAGAGTCAGAGTAAATATCAATAGATTCAGCCATTCTTATACCTCCCTAATGAGGAAATTCACGAGCTTAGCAATTCTAAAGTTTATCATATAAGATTTAGACTGTCAATTGGGTCTTGACAAGATTAAACAAATTTAGAGAGGCTGATGTTAGCTAAAAGAAAAAAGAGGAAACAGAGAATAGGCCGTGCAGGATTCGAACCTGTGACACCCTGATTAAAAGATACAAGAGGTTTATCCCTGAGGGTGGAAAGAAGTAATTCCTGATACCTTTTTATTGGCGATTTAGCTTCGATTTGTACTGCCAGGTCACTCTTGGTTTTTTATGGTGGTGAAAAGTTCGTTAGCAAAAGGAGTAGTTAAGTAGGCCAAATAACTTTCTTAGCCGCTTCGCTAGCTATGTCAACAAGTATATCCTTTAGTAGTGCACTGGCAGCTGTTGAGCCGGCTTTGGCTACTAGTTTCTTGAACCGCAGTGCAGATACTGTTGTTTGAGGAGTATCACTGACAATATCATCAAGACTTTTCTTAAGCAAATCTCGTTCGTCTGGAGTAAGTTTCTCAAGCTCATCTGACAAATCATGAGCAGCTTTGAGTTTTGAAGCCGTCCATGGATAAGGGGTGCCACAGTTGTGGCAGAAGTTAGGTTTTTTATAGCTGCTCTCGTCGTTTCTTATCGACAAGGAAGTGTAATAACTTCCTCTTATTTCTTTATTGCATTTGGGACAGGTTGTTATAGTCAAAGCACCACATTGACTGCAATACTTCTGACTATGTATTGGATTCGTCTTCAGTAATGGGGTTATCACATGTCCATTCATGCATATTTGAGCCACTTCGTAACAAGAAACTGACATGTTGTCTCCTCTCTTGAGAACATTTGCCTAAAGCAATCTATCTTGTTCTTCACCATTAGCCTTGCGTTTTCGCTAATCTTTGTTTTCCCATAGTATACATCATTTGCGAATGTTAATGCAATGATGAAATTGGTATTTTTGACTATTGACAATTGATTTAGCTGGTAGGCCGTACAGGTCTCGAACCTGTGACATCCTGATTAAAAGATACAAAAGGTATGTCCCTGAGCGTGGAAGTGGGTAAACCCTGATGCTCTTTTGTAGGCTGTTTAGCTTTGATTTGTACCGCTAAGTAACTTTTAGTTTTTGGTGGTGGTGAAAAGTTTGTTAGCAAAAATGTTAGCAATTTTGTTCATTTTGCTGTCCCAAGTCTAACCCTACCTGCATCTGTGCCCTTTCTACGAGGCAGACTGAAGAAAAAGGTTGACCCCCTACCTTTTTTAGACTCCACCCAGATTTCCCCACCATGAGCTTCCACCAGTCTCCGGCAGACCATCAGGCCGAGCCCAGCCCCTCTGGCCTGGTCGGGTCTGCTATTCTCAAGACGCTGGAATGGGCCGAAGATTCTGGCCTGCTCGCTGGAGGATAAACCTTTACCATGGTCGCTGACCCCTATGACCAAACGCTCCGGCTCTGCATTAGCGGAGACTTTTATCTGGCTGCCCGGCGGAGAATACTTGGTTGCGTTCTCGAGCAGGTTATAGAGGATGCGTTCGACTCTTAATGGGTCGGCGTTTATTAACTGAAGCTTGTCAGGGAAAGAGGTAACGAACCGGTGCGAAGGAGCCTGCCGTTTTATCTTAGCGAGTGTCTCTCTAACCAAGGTTTTAACATTGGTTGGTTCCGAATACAGAGACAATTGCTGAGCTTGGGCTCGTGAAAGCTCCAGCAGGTTTTCTATCAGGTGAGAGAGGGACTCGCTTTCTAGAAGGGCATCTTTGAGGAGTTGCTGTACCTCGTTTGGTGACAAGCGGTTCCACTCGGTGAGTAAAGTACTCAAACAGCCGCCGATTACAGTCAATGGTGTCCGCAATTCGTGGGATACGAGTCCAATGAACTCATCTTTAAGCTGCTCAAGTTTTTTACGTTCGGTGATATCGACAAAGGAAGCCATCATACAGAAGGGTTCGTCATCAGCATCGGCAACCAGGTTTGCCAAGACCAGCACATCAAAAGTTGACCCATCACTCCGCCTAGCCTTGGCTTCGCCCTGCGACACACCTTCCTTCAAGACTGCCTTCAGCGCCACACCAAACTCATTTTTATCTGCAAAGAAGTTGGTAGCATGCTTACCAAGCACCTCTTCTTCTTGTTCATAATCCCACATGCTGAGACAGGCAAGATTCACATAAGTCACAATGCCATCCAGGTTCGCAATAGCAATGCCACTGGCAGATGAAGTAACGGCGAAGGCTTTGACTATGAGTTCATTTTCCACTTGTTTGCGCTTGGTGATGTCCTGAACAGTTCCAAAACCGCCTTTAAGCTCACCCTTTGAATCGAACTCTAGTTCGGCCCTCTCGCGAACCCACTTCACTTCATCGTCCACAATGATACGGTGCTCAATGTCGTATGGCTCGCCGTGAAGAGCCGCCATCCATTTCCGGTCAACGTATTCCCGATCCTCCGGGTGAACGCTTGAGAGGAAAGTTTCATAAGTCATAGGCATTCCCTTGGGGATGCCGAAGATTCGGTAGGTCTCGTCGGACCATAAAAGCTGGTTGCGCCGCACATCCAGGCGCCAGCTTCCCGTATGAGCCACCGCTTGAGCACGGTTCAGGTCCTGTTCGCTCTCCCGCAATGTCTGCTCCGCCTGCTTGCGATTGGTGATATCCCTGGCGTAGAGACGCACATCACCAGTTGATGGTAACAGAACATATGACTGCTCATACCAGAATTCACCAATTTTGATATCACGGGTGAGCGTGTGCGGCTCCTTTTCCCTGAGTGCACGAAGCAGGAGGTCCCAATCTGTCAGAAAGGGATGCTGACATCCTTGTGACGGCAAATCGGGGAAAAGCGCTTCGGTAGCGGGGTTCAGGTATTTGATATTTCCGGCTATGTCCAGCTCGAGGATGGGATTAGGGTTAAGTTCCGGGAATGAGGCCAGGTGAGCAATTTGCTCTTTAGCCTGCTTGCAGATAGAGCTTTCGATGATATCCCATTGTCCCTCCTGCTTAATCAGGGCGAACTGATGGTTCTTGATGACATCAATTACGGCGGTGCCATCGCATTTGTCCAAGCAGTATGTGCAAATCGCCAACATTTTGTATTTCCCGATGACGTCGTTCACCTTCGCTTCATATTCCGTGAAAGCCTGCCACTGATTTCTCTCCAGCCAGAACGTGTTGCCCGTCAGCCGCAGCCCGGAGAAACCCCTGGCCAGGGCCTGCTCCAGCTTGCTGACCCAGCCCTCCAGCACACGGTCATCATCGAATGCGCCTCCCAGTAGATACCATTCGTTATATGGGATTATCTCTATCTGCCCCCGGCGCAGGTATTCGTGGAAATCGTTAACTGCCTTCATCATGGCTTCTTCAGCCTCGGCTACCATGAGGGGTTCGGATGTAATCCACATGCAGAATTCATTACTCTCCAGACCGGCTTTGAAGTAAGGGACAAGTATATCAATCAGGTCCTTTTTGGTCTTATAAAACTGGCAGAAGTGGGTACCCCAGGGTACGCCGCCAATCACATCAATACCGCTGTTTCTAAGTTCATCTTCCATCGGCATCCTCCTTGCATCAGCCTACTAATCAGGCCAACTGTTCATATTCTAGTTCTGCCTGGCTAGCCAGTCAACAAAATGCTGAAGAGGTGCTTTGACATCGTTAACATTTATTTATATGATTTGGAGTGAATAGGCATGCAAAGGGTCAGACCATGAAAAAGTTCCAGGTACTGGTAGTTGATGATGAGCAGCGTATTCTTAACTTCCTCAGCTCCAAGCTAAGGGCTTCAGGCTACGAGGTTCTTATCGCTAGCAATGGAGTAGAGGCTTTAGAGCAGGTGCAGGCGCAGGAGCCGGACTTGGTGGTGCTTGATATCTTGATGCCCAAAAAGGACGGTTTTGAGACATTAAAGGAACTCCGCACCTTTTCCCCGGTACCGGTTATCATCCTCAGCGCTAAGGGAACCAATGCAGACAAGGTGAAGGGACTCAGCCTTGGTGCCGACGACTATCTAGCCAAGCCTTTCAGCCCCGATGAATTGGTAGCACGAATTGAGGCGGTGAGGCGGCGTCTGTCACCAGATGAGAAACGGAAAATGCGTGACCAACTTTCTCTGGGTGATTTGGTCATTGATTTCAAAAAGCGCCTTGTCATTGTGCGAGGGAAAGAAGCTCGCTTGACCCGCATCGAGTGGCTTCTGCTCAGCGAGCTTGCCCAGAATGCTGGAAGCCTTATGCTTTACACTGACCTTCTCACACGAATCTGGGGGCCTGAGTATCGGGACGATTTACAGATACTGCGCACGTGGATTAGCCGCCTAAGAGAAAAGATAGAGAGTGAACCTAACAATCCCAAGCTCATTCGTACCATACCCAAGACAGGCTACATCATGGACCTGCAGTCCGCCTGAAAGTGCTTTCTGCCCGACCTCTCCAATGCTATCTCAAATGTCATAATTTTGTAACTTTTTCCACCTGCATTTTATGACTTTTCCACCGCCTGCTTTATAGAATATGCCTACCGAAGTACTCTTGGAGAAAATCAATGGTGATTGCATTAGCCCAACATCCGCAAACTCAGTCTTTAAACAGGACGGCAATGCGTTCCATTCTCGATGTTCATGAGCTTGTGCTCTTCTGCCCGGGATGGCAAACGCTGGATTGCTTCGAGTCCCATCTTATCGCAGCGTGGCATCGTCCAGAAATCATGAGCGAATAAAGAGGTGCAAAGAAATGAGCGTAAGGGCGTACATGTTACTTGATATTGTAGATAGGAGCTGCGAATACGCGGTTCAAATGCTGCGGAGCAGGGCAGAGGTTATTCTTGCTGACCGGCTGGAAGGGTATCCCAATATCATTGCCATGGTTGAAGCTGCAGACAGGCAAAGCCTGGCTGAAGCGATAATGCCGGTTCTCGAATGCATTGATGGCATCACCGAAGGCCTGAGTCTGCTGGTGACTCAAGATAGCGAGATTTCACTTGATCTCCTTACTTCAAGTGATTCCACACCACGCAAAAGGAGGGTGAGAAAAAGCTAACACTAGGAGAAAGACGACCAATTCAGAAAGGAGATAACACATATGCTTGTGGGAAAACGCATTGCCATTCTGGCTGAGGAGGATTTTGAAGACTCTGAGCTCACGGAACCGCTGCGAGCGATGAAAGATGCCGGTGCCAGAGTGTTGATTGTGGGCAGTGGCTCAAAGAAAAGTTACAAGGGAAAGAGAGGCTCGGCCGAGGTGACAGTAGACACAACCGCCGATAAGGTTGAAGCCAGTCAATTTGATGCCATAATTGTCCCCGGCGGCTATGCTCCGGACAAGATGCGCCTGCACCAGCCGATGGTTGATCTGGTACGAAAGGCGCACGCTGAGGGCAAAATAATAGCCGCAGTCTGCCACGGGCCCCAGCTTCTGATCTCAGCCGATATAGTCAAAGGGCGCCGTGTAACTTCATGGCCTTCGGTAGCGGTAGACCTGAAAAATGCCGGCGCTATCTGGGTTGATGAGCCGATGGTCAGGGATGGCAATATCATCACCGCGCGTAAACCTGCTGACCTGCCGAAATTCAATAAGGCAATAATCGAGGCTTTAGTCTGAATCAGGATATGTCAAAAGGAGGTCAAAGATGTACAAGAAAATTTTAGTTCCATTGGATGGCTCTAAGTTGGCCGAATGTGCACTTCCTCATGTGGAAGAGTTGGCTAAATGCTGCGGCACAGAGAAGGTAATATTGGTCAGCGTTACTGAGCGCGTTCAAGGCTATAGGGCCTTTGAGGACCCTAGCCAGCCGCTGGGTCAGCAACTTGCACCTGAAGCATTCGGCAAGAAAGAAAAGCAGGCACAGAGGTATCTTGGCAGAATAGCTAAAGCAATGGAAGCTAAGGGGATCAAGGTAGGTACAGAGGTGCTTCTTGGTGATCCTGCCGAGGAGATTGTTATTTACGCAAAACATCCTGGGTGTGACCTTATCGTCATGTCCAGCCATGGTCGCTCCGGTCTCAGTCGGTGGACCCACGGCAATGTTGCTGACAAGGTTTTCAGGGGCAGTCCTGCCCCCGTATTAATGGTCAGAGCGCCCGGGTGCGTACCCAGCATTTAAGCCGAGGAGCGATAACTAAGAGCACATAACGAACATAATAATATTTTGCCTGCCAGTGTTGCCAGGGAGCAGAGCCTGAATGCTATTAAGTGAGAAAGGAGGTATGTGATGGCCTACTTGCCAAATATTTACAAAGAATTTCAGCAGCAATTTCCTGAGATAGCCAAAGCTTATGACGAGTTGGCTCTCAAATGTCATGGCTGGGGTCCGCTGGATGAAAAGACAAGGCGACTGATAAAGCTGGGCATTGCCATTGGCTTGAGTTCGGAGGGCGGGGTAAGGTCACACGCCCGGCGGGCGCTTGCAGAAGGCGTAACCACCGATGAGCTCCGCCATGCTGTGCTTCTGGCGTTTACCACAGCGGGTTTCCCCACCATGATTGCCGCTATGAAGTGGGTGGATGAGGTTATCGACAAACATAAAAAGAGCTAGTCTGGGGGTGATTAATGCCTGTTGATTTTAATTTTATGGTGGGTGGAGAAGCCGGGCAGGGAGTGCAGTCGGTAGGATTCCTGCTGGCTAAGCTTTTTGCCCGCGGCGGTTACCACATATTCGCTGACCAGGATTACGAGTCAAGAGTAAGAGGCGGCCATAACTTCTTCCGCGTCAGAGTCAGTGACGGCAGGGTAGATGCCATTGCCGAAGACGTGGATATACTGATTGCACTTAACATGGACAGTATCGAATTGCACCAACCGAAGATGGTTACTCAAGGCATTATCATTTTCGATGGCGAAAAGATAAAGGGAGTCAGCGGTAATAACGGTAGCCTTTTGAGCATACCGCTGGAGAAGATGGCCGAAGAAAAGGCTGGAGACAAGCTCATGATTAATACCGTCGCCCTCGGTGCTGCCCTTTCCGCGGTAAGTTACGATCTGAACATGTTAAATACGGTTCTGGTAGACCGGTTCGGGAAGGGCGAAGTTGGCGATAGGAATATTGCAGCGGCAAAGGCGGGATACGACTATGTCCAGTCTGAGCACAAAGGCAACTTTCGTAAGATCAAGCCCCTCTCTGAGGCTAAAAGAATGCTGCTCACCGGCAATGAGGCAATATCTCTGGGGGCCATTGCCGCAGGATGCAAATTCATGGCTGCCTATCCTATGACCCCTGCCAGCTCTATCATGGAATATATGGCAGCCAAATCAAAAG
>Ga0315533_1000242_pt1 | contig 50017 bp, 65 predicted proteins | sample SalMarSW160130MG_FD_203081 | JGI IMG/M metagenome (GOLD analysis project Ga0315533, IMG submission 203081) | Salt marsh sediment microbial communities from the Plum Island Ecosystem LTER, Massachusetts, United States - Salt Marsh Sediment SW1601-30 ...
GAAGAGTGGGACTATAATAAAAATAATACCCGAATTCCTATCGGAATTTTTTATAAAATTCAAAAGCCGACATACGAAAAAAGTTTATTTAAAGATTTCGATTCCTTTAAGGGAGAAAACAAAGTCGATTTAAAGCAAGTATTAAAATAAACAATTTTAAAATGTTTAAAGTGGATAAAAATAAATGTCTTGGTTGCGGGTCTTGTGTTCAGGCTTGCCCTGGAGGGACAAAAATGGGGGATGACGATAAAGCGGAAATTATTAGCCAAGAAAAACTTGAAAAATGCGGAGGGGAGAGCGTTTGCCCCTTTGGAGCAATAAAAAAAATAGACAAAGCGTTACCTATGTACTCATCTCGTACAAAGGGTTTTTAATTTTAAGAAAATGAGATAAAATAGAGATAAAAAAGTCATTATAAAAATAACTTAAAATTATGACAATAATTTCGTCTTTAGAAAAAGACCAAGTTGAAGAAGCTGCTAAGGCAGTTTACGAAAAGTTTGAAAAAGATACAGGAAAAGTACCGGAATGGGTAAAAGTGATGGCTCATAACCCAAAGGTTGTAAAAGAATTTACCGAGCTTTTTAAGGTGGTAATGGGGGAAGGGTACATAGAACCTCTTTTAAGGTGGAAGATAGCTTATACTGTTTCCCAAACATTAAGGTGCCCTTTTTGTGTAGATGTGACAGGTAAAATGCTGAAAAGTCTAGGAGCTTCAGACGAAGTTTTAGAAAAACTAAGACAAGAGAAAGACCTCTCAGAAGAAGAAAAAGGAGTATTGGATTTGGTGAAAGAAGTCACCAAGAAAGCTACTTGTGACCCAGAACTTTTCAAGAGATTAAAAGAAAAATTTTCTGAGGCAGAGTTAGTTGAAGTTGTATCAATCATTGGCTTGTTTAACTATATCAACCGCTTCAACAATACTTTTTGTATTCTTCCAGAGTAATAATCTAATTAAATTAGTCTATGCAAAAGATAATTTTGGTTTTTTTTATTTTAGTCTTAGTTTTAGTGTTTGGCAATTTTTATTCTGCTTCGGCTCAAATTCCCAAAGAAGATAATGTTTGTGCAGTTTATTTCACCGGTGTTGGTTGCTCTCATTGTGCAAAAGCTGATCCGGTAGTTCTTGAAGATTTACCAGAAGAATATCCAAATTTTATTGTTATTGAGTACGAAATTTACCAACAAAGTGAAAATGCTCCTTTCCTTTATGAATATAATGAAAAATATAATTCAGGGTTAGGAATTCCTCTAATAATATTCAATGAAGATGAGTATATTATTGGAGATAGACCAATTTTAAATAAGGTCAGAAGTATTATTGAGAAAGGCTCCAATCCTTGTCCTTTAATTGATGGGGGCTTGGTTGATTTTGAGGAATTAAATCTCTCTGCTCTGCCGGGCTTTCCTAAAATCTGGACTAAAGATAAAATTCTAATAAAAACAGGATTGGGAGGAGATAGTAAAATATTAAAAAATTTATTAAAAAATGAGAATTTATCTGAGGTTCTGGAAAATGTTAATTTTGAAAAAATAGAACCAAAAAAAATCCCTCTTTCTGGAAAATATGTTGAATTTGAGAATGCTATAAAAATTGGAAATTGGATTTTCCAATGGAATGGACTAGAACTGGAAATTTCGGCTTACTCTTCAGAAGAAGAAATCCCTTCAGGAGAGGAATTACCATCCCAAGAAACTAAACCAAAGCTCACTTTAGCAAAAATTTTGTCTCTGGCAATTATAGATGCTGTAAACCCCTGTGCTTTGGCGGTTTTAAGTTTAATGTTAATTGCTATCTTAACTTATAATCCTACTAAAAGAAAAAATATTTTATTAGCTGGCTTAGCTTTTACGGCTTCAGTTTTCATAATGTATTTGATTTATGGATTAGTGATTATTAAATCTTTTCAACTTATTCAAGCTTTAACTTCAGTTAGAGTTTTACTTTATAAAATTTTAGGGTTGGGAGCAATAATTTTGGGTTGTTTCAAACTTAGAGATTTTTTCCGGGGAGGAGTTTGCAAAGTCTCACCGAGAGTGAATAAAATTATTTCTAAAATAACCAGTCCCAAGGGAGCATTTTTAGTAGGGGCTTTTGTAACCATTTTTCTACTTCCCTGTACTATCGGACCTTACATTATTTGTGGCGGAATTCTTTCCGCTATGTGTACATTGAAATCTCTTCCCTGGTTATTGCTTTATAACTTAATATTTGTTTTGCCGATGATAATAATAGTTTCGGTAATTTATTTTGGTTTGTCAAATATTGAAGATATTTCAGGCTGGCAAGCAAGAAATATAAAATATTTAGATTTAGTTTCTGGTTTTGTCATTTTAGGGTTAGGAATAGCTATGGTTTTGGGATTAATCTAGGTAAGATGAAATGTCAAAAAATTAATTTTTACTTTAGTAATTTTAATTTTGGAGACAGATTTCTATCTCCTCTCTTTTAGGGAAAAGAAGTTCACCCTACACTATTTACTATGATCGAAAAAACTAAAGAAATGTTCCCGGATCAGAATATCTATTTAGTGTTAGGAGGATTTCATTTGGATGGAGTTTCTGATTCAGAGTTAAAAACTATTATAAAAGATTTTAGAGAACTCGGAGTTCAAAAAACAGCTCCCTGTCACTGTTCAGGAGACAGATGCCGAGAATTATTTAAAGAAGAATATGGCGATAATTTCATCGGGAACGGAGTTGGTAAAGTAATTAACATTGAATAAAATGACTTGTAAGTGGAATAATCTTTGTCCTCTGAGAAGATTAGAAAAAGAGGGAAAGATAAGTGATAAATGGAGAAAGGAATATTGTGAAACTGAGAATAATTGGAAAAATTGTAAAAGATACCAAGCCGAGGAAAGAAAAGAAATTCATCCTGATAATATGATGCCAGATGGAACAATGATTGAAATAGAAATTTAAGGAGACCCGGTCTCCTCAAGAATCTCCTCAAATCAAAAATCTTTTAGCGTTTGGATCAATAATGATTATATCAGCTCATATTTATTCAGTAAAACAAAAGTTTAAGAAATTAAACTTAGATTAAAATGGACATAGAGCAAGAACTAAAAAAAATTAAAGAAGAGATTATAAATTGCAGAAAGTGTTCTTTATATAAAACAAGGAACTATCCGGTGATTGGGGAAGGAAACCATCAGGCAAAAATAGTATTTGTAGGGGAGGGGCCAGGATCCTCAGAAGACCGGACTGGGTATCCATTTTGTGGCGCAGCCGGGAAAATTTTAGATGAGTTATTAAACGCGGTAGAGATAAAGAGAGAAGAGGTTTACATTTGTAATATATTAAAATGTCGTCCACCGGGAAATCGCGATCCTCAAAAAGAGGAAATTGAAGCTTGTGTTCCTTATTTGGAAAAACAGATTGAAATTATCAAACCAGAAGTAGTTTGTCCTTTGGGGAGATTTGCAATGGAATTTTTAATGGAAAAATTTGGATTAAAAGACCAAATTCAAGGAATTAGTAAAATTCATGGAAAAGTTTTTGAGTCAAGAAGCCTTTTTCAAAAAATAACTTTAATTCCTTTTTATCATCCAGCTGTAGCAACTTATAACGCAAACATGAAAGAAGTTTTAAAAAAAGATTTCCAAGTTTTAAAAAAATTTAAGTAAAAAAATCATGGAAAGGGAAAAAGCTTTTAATTTATTAAAAGAGAATTTAAAAAATCAAAACTTAATTAAGCATTGCTTAGCTGTAGAAGCAGCAATGAGAGATTTAGCTGAGCATTTTGAAGGAGATAAAGAGAGATGGAGGATTTGCGGTTTGTTGCATGATATTGATTATGAAAAAACTAAAGGAGATCCAGAATCACATTCTAAAGTAGGAGCTGAAATGTTAAAGGATTTAGGGTTTGATGAAGAAATTTGTGATGCGATTTTAACCCATAACGAAGCTCACGGAATTGAACCTAAAACCTTAATGGCAAAAACCTTGTATTGCGTTGACCCTTTAACTGGATTAATTGTGGCTGCAACTCTGGTTTTACCTTCTAAAAAAATAAATGATTTAAGAACCGAAAATGTTTTAAATCGCTTTAAGGAAAAAGCTTTTGCCAAAAGAGCTAATCGAGAAATAATAAAAAAATGTGAGGATTTGTTAGATTTGCCTTTAGAGAAATTTATTGAAATCACCTTAAATGCAATGCAGAAAATCTCAGAGGAGTTAGGGCTTTAAGGGTTGTGGTTGTTGACTTTTTTTGGAAAAGTGTGATAAAAATAGACAGAAGTTTTAAAAGAAATTTATAGAAAGAAAGGAAGCAAAAATGCCTGAAATAAGCATAGAAGAATTAGAAGAATTGAGAAGGTTGAAATTGGTAGAATAATCAGTTGTAACAGGATTAAAGGAAGCAGGTTTTTCGGATAAAGCCCTTGAATTTTTCGGGTATAAAAAGAATTTTTTGCTTGATGAGGATTCCTTAAAAAGAAATGCAGATGCAATCGGTGGGTTTACCGGTTCCTGTGAAGACCATGTGGATATTTATTTGAGGGTTGAAGAGAACACAATTAGAGATGTAAAATTTGTTACTTATGGTTGTTCTGGCGCGGTTATTTCAGCAGATGCTTTGGCTGAAATGGCGAAGAATAGGAACATTGACAAAGCATTCAAATTGAATGTTTCGGATGTGGTAGAATTTCTGAGAGAAGGATCCAAGAGATTGCCCAAAAATGTGTATGGTTGTTGCAGTATTGCAACCGGAGCATTAAAAGATGCAATTGCTCGTTACAAAAAACTAAGAGAATAAAGCAAAAAGTTCAAGCGACTCAATTTTTGAGCCGCTTTTTTCAAGGGCAATATATCTTCTTAGAGATTTACTCTATCTAAGTTTTTTTCTTTGTTTCTATGATTTCTAATAGAGTGCGTCCCTTGACAATATACCCCCGGTGGGTATATGATAAGTTCATTATTGTTAAAAACGTAAATATAAAAAAATACATGAGAAAAAATACTATAATCCAGCGGCTTAATATTGTTACGGGTCAAATTGATGGATTAGCCAATCTTATAGAAAAAAATGAGAATTGCCGCAAGGTAACAGAACAATTTTACGCGATTAATTCTGGCTTAAAAAAAGCGATGGAGCTATATTTTAAAACAAATATAGCCTCTTGCCTTCGGTCTATTAATTTAAAGAAGCGAAGAACGGTTGAGTTTTTGCTAAAAGAAATTATTAAAAATAAATAATCAAAAAATTATGTCAAAAATAATTGAAATTACAAGCGAAAATTTTGATAAAGAAGTTTTACAATCAGACCTTCCTGTTCTAGTAGATTTTTGGGCGCCTTGGTGCCAGCCTTGCTTAATGATGGCGCCTGTCTTAGAAGAACTTTCGGAAGAGCTTAGCGATAGATTGAAGATAGGCAAATTAAATACCGAACTTCCCGGGCACCAGATGTTAGCTATGCAGTATCAAATTCAAAGTATTCCAAATATGCAGCTTTTTAAGAATGGTCAAGCGGTGAAAGTATTTATTGGTTTGCGGGCAAAGCAGATTTTCAGAGCAGAATTAGAAACAGAACTTTAGGTCTAATTAAAAAATTAGATTAACTCCAATCCTATAAGCCAAATTATAAATTGAGGGGTTGTAAAACAAAAATATGCTAAAATCAAAAATTTCTAACGGGATGAAAAATAAAATATTTTCTAATACCATTAAAAGGTTGAACGAAATTAAGGATATAGAGCATTTAACCGACAAAGAAATTCAACTGCTTTCAACCCCAAAAAGAATTAATAACGCCCAACTCAAAATAAATGATATAAACTTGCCGGCATGGAGAATTGTCTTTAATGATTCTTTAGGTCCCGGCAAGGGAGGTATTAGGTTTCATCCCGATACTAATGAGGACGAAGTAATTTCTTTAGCTTTTTGGATGATGATTAAAGATTCATTGGCCGGACTGCCTTACGGCGGCGCTAAGGGCGGAGTTAAATTTAATCCTAAAAACGCATCTCCTCAAATATTAGAAACCGTCAGTAGAAAATATATAGACGCATTTTACGAATTCTTAGGACAGGACAAAGATATTCCGGCGCCAGATGTTTACACCAATTCCCAAATTATGGCTTGGATGCTTGATGAGTACGAAAAGAAGACAGGCCGTCATGAACCAGGGATGATTACTGGTAAACCATTAGAGCTACAAGGTTGCGTTTTGAGAGCAGATGCTACGGCTAAAGGGGGCTTTATTATTTTAAAAGAAACGATAAAAGAATTTGGGTTAAATAAAGGAAATTTAAAGATAGCCATCCAAGGTTTTGGTAATGCCGGGTTAAATCTTTCTAAAATGCTTCAGGAAGATGGTTTCAATGTTGTGGCCGTTAGTGACAGTAAGGGAGGCATTTATAATAAAGCTGGCTTAGATGTGGATCAGATTGTTAAAACAAAAAATCAATTAGGTTCGGTAATTAATTATTCCAATGGAGAAAAAATCAGCAATAAGGAATTATTAGAATTGCCGGTTGATATTTTGATTTTGGCGGCTTTGGAAAATCAAATTACTGAAGAGAACGCAGACAATATCAGGGCTAAGTATGTCGTGGAAATTGCTAATGGGCCAATTACTTATCAGTCAGACAAGATATTATTTGCAAAAAACATTATGGTAGTGCCAGATGTTTTAGCGAACGCCGGAGGAGTTATTGTGAGCTATTTTGAATGGGCTCAGAATAAAACGGGCAATATATTAGATGAGAAATATTTAAAAGAACTCTTGCAACAGAAAATGGTTGCTTCATGGAAAAAAGTATTTTCTCTATATAGAGAGCGCAAGAACCAAATAGATTTGAGAACCGCTGCTTATATTATTGCTATAAGAAGAATACTGGCTGCGGAGAGATTAAGAGGTCATTTAAAATAATTTATAAACAAATATGAAAAATAAATACCCTTTAATTATTATTGGGGTTGGTCCTGCCGGGTTAACATCCTCAATCTATGCTTCTCGCTATAAAATAGATCATTTAGTTATTGGCGAAGCTTTGGGAGGGTTAGCTTTTGAGGCTCATAAAATTTGTAATTTCCCCACGGAAGAAGAAATTTCCGGCACGAAGATTGTTGAAAAGATGCAAGCGCATGCTGAGTCCTTAGGTGCGACCTTGCTAATAGATAAAGTAACAGATGTTATTAGAGAAAATCAAGCATTTAAAGTTATTACTCAAAAAGGGGATATTTTTTTGGCAGATGCTATCCTTTTAGCTACTGGTACCGAACACCGCCGGTTAAATTTGTCGAATGAAAGTGAATTTTTAGGCAAAGGAATTTCTTATTGCGCGACCTGCGACGCTATGTTTTATAAGGATAAAATAGTTGCTGTCAATGGCGGCGCTGATAGTGCTAATACTGCTTCGCTTTATCTTGCGGAAATAGCAAAGAAGGTCTATCAAATTTACAGGAAAAGCAAATTACGCGGTGATAGCTTATGGGCCGGACAAGTAGTGAATAATAAAAAAATTGAAGTTATTTATAATACAGAAATTGTTGGGTTGGAGGGAAAAGAAAAATTAGAGAAGATTATTCTAAGTGTCCCTTATCAAGGAGCAAAAAAAATAGCTGTTGATGGTCTTTTTGTTGAAATAGGCACGATTCCACAAAAAATGTTGATAGAAAAATTATCTTTAGAAACAGACCAAGGGGGTTATATTAAAGTAAGTCCTGACCAAAAAACTAGCCAAGACGGGGTTTGGGCTGCTGGCGATATTACTGCGGCTTCTAATAATTTTCGTCAGATTATTACTGCTTGCAACGAAGGGGCGATTGCCGCCGAAGGTATATTTAAATTTTTTAAAGAAAAAAATAAATAAAGGTCGGGAGAAACAACGAGAATAAATAATTTTATGGTTAAAATAAATAAAAATAAATGTATTGGCTGTGCTATCTGTGCCAATATTTGCCCAGCGGGCATAGAAATGGTAGGCGGAAAAGCTGAAATAAAGGATGAAAACGCCAGTTGTTTAAAAGATGCCGCCAGAGCATGTCCTCAAGGCGCTATTAGTTTCGGGGAGGAAGAAGGAAAATCTAATGAAGTAGATAAAAATCCAAACCTTAATCCAGATTATGGTATGGGCAAAGGAACGGGAAGAGGTATGGGCGCAGGCAGAGGAAGAGGTTTTAGCAGGGGACCCCGAGACGGTAGAGGTCAAGGCAGAGGCGGAGGCGGAGGTGGACGAGGCAGATAGTTGACTGCCACATATTTATTGTAATATTATAAAAAATTAAAATGATGCACATAAGTAAAAACAAGTGTGTTGGATGCGGGCTTTGTGTTGCTAAATGTTCGGTAGACGCTATCTCTATTAATGAATCTGGTTTTGCGGTAATTGATAAAGAGAAATGTATAAATTGCGGAATGTGTCTAAAGGCCTGTCCTCAAAAAGCGGTGATGGACATTAAAGAAAAATTAATATTTGCTATCGGCACTGACGACGGCGAGATAATAAAAGCAGATGACCATGTTGGAATGTCTAAATATTATTCAATATGGGAATATTCAAACGGAGATTTAGTTTTCAAAGAAAAGAGAGAAAATATTAAATATAAAGAAGATGAATCAAAAATTCATGGGGATCCCGAGAAGGCAAAAAAAGTAGCCTCTGTTTTGGTCGGCGTTGACGTTATCGTGGGGAAAATACTTGGGCCGAACATCATTCGCTTAAAAATTAAGTTTGTTCCGGTTGTCATTAGGGAATTAAATATTGAAAAAGCGATTGAAATAATTAAAGAAAATATTAATGAAATAATGGAAGAAAAGAACAAAGAAGAAAAAACGGGGATAGTTTTAGGATAGAAAAAGGCAGATTAAAAATAAAACAAAACTCAAAAAAGTTTTAAAATTAAAAGAGAAATATGGAAAAAACAATAGAAGGTTATTTATTTAATAGAATAGAGATATTAGACGATAATTCAAAAGATATCAAAAACATAAATTAAAAAAACAAATGACTATTAACGTATCTTCAGATACTATTAAAAAACTATTAGAAAAGGTAAAACATCCTAGCATTGACGATACGCTTTTGAACTTAGGAATAATTAAAAACGTAGAAGTTGAAGGTAATAAAGTAATTATTACCCTGGCTTTTCCCTTTGAAAATATTCTCATTAAAGAGCTTTTGGTTAATTTAGTAAAAGAACCGTTAGATAGGTTAAAAATGGATATAGAAATAAAAACAACAACAATGGATAAAAAAGAATTGCAGAAATTTTTGAACTTAGAACAAAAAAATTGGACCGGCTGATTATAGTTCTTTAAAAAGGAGATATAACAATGTCTATTTATTATCCAAAATCAAAAGTTGAAGTTAAAGGATTTATAGCGAAACATTACGATAGATTAATGAACATAATAACCCTTGGAAAGTATTCTTCTATGATAGAAAGAGCTGTTCAGTTAATGGATATTAAAAAAGATGATAAGATTCTTGATTTAGGTGCTGGTACGGGTAGGAATGCCTGTTTGATGGCAAAATGTCTTTCTCCAAAAGGAGAATTGATAGGGCTTGATATTTCTGAAGAGATGCGTTCCCAATTTAAGAAAAATTGCGCTGATTTTCCTAATATCAAAATCACCAATGAAAGAATTGATAAAGAATTGACTTACGAGAATTATTTTGACAAAGTTTTTATTTCTTTTGTGCTGCATGGATTTCTCAGGGAAATCAGAAAACAGATTATTAAAAACGTCTTCAAAACGTTAAAAAAAGATGGTGAGTTTTTCATTCTGGATTATAATGAGTTTTCAATAAAAAAAATGCCTTTTTACGTAAGAATTCCTTTTAAACTTATAGAATGCCCTTATGCATTTGATTTTATTAAAAGAAATTTGTCAGAAATATTGTCTTCGGAGAGATTCAGCCGCTTTGAAGAATATTCTTTCTTTAGCGGTTATGTAAGATTGCTTAAGGCGATGAAAAAAATGTAAGATATATTTTTTGATAGACTTTGATTTTTCTTTTTCAAAAAATACGGTAGCATGCTTTAATGATATGGGTAATAATTCAATATTAAAAGTAAATAACTTGAGTGTAAAATTGAATAACGATGAAATCATTGAAAATTTGTCTTTTGAGGTTAAAAAAGGAGAATTTTTTATTATTTTAGGACCGAATGGAGCAGGAAAAACAACTCTTTTTAAGACATTACTTGGCTTAATACCGTATAAAGGAAAGGTTGCCTGGAGCCAAAAGGATATTAAAATTGGCTATCTTCCCGAGCGTTTATCGCGAGAGAAGTTTAAAGAAATGCCTATTTCAATTAGAGAGTTCTATAAATTTAAAGAAAAATCTGACGAAAAGATTTCCGAGATGTTAAAATCAGTGGGATTAAAAAATCCGAAGATTCTTGATAGAGACCCTGGTGATTTATCATCGGGCCAGTTTCAGCGAATGCTAATTGGCTGGGCTTTACTTGGAAACCCTCAGGTTTTATTTTTTGACGAACCAAACACCGGAATTGATATTGGGGGAAAAGAGACAGTTTATTCTCTTTTGCGAAAATTTTGGCAAGAGAGAGGTTTGACTATTTTATTAATAACCCACGATTTAGATATTGTTTACGGTTATTCAACAGATGTTTTATGTCTTCATAAAAAAGGTCTTTGCGTTGGCCCTCCTCGCGAAGTTTTGACTCCGGAACTCTTGGAAGAATTATATGGTTCTAAAATTAAGTTTTATAAACACATTCATTAAATTATGAATAGTCAGTTTATTTTAAGTTTGATTACAGCAATTTTTATCGGAGGAGTGGCAGGATATTTGGGCTCTTTAATGATAACTAAAAAAATGGCTTTAGTGGGCGGACCATTGGGACATTTAGCTTTGCCCGGCGTTGCCATTGCTTTGATATACCAGTTTAATATCTTTTTAGGAGCATTGTTAAGTATAGCTATCGGGGTTGTTGTAATATGGTTGTTGGGAATGAAAACTAAATTGTCATTAGAGGCCTTAACCGGAGTGGTTTTTGCCGCTGGCGTTGCCTTGGGTTTTTTAATTTTGCCTCTTTCCCGGGCTAAAGAAGCGTTAATCGGAGATATTACTCAAATAAATTGGATAGACGCTGTTTTAGCAATAATTTTGGGCTCAATTGTTTTTCTGATTATTAAAAGAATTTATCCGAAAATGATTCTTTCGGGAATATCAGAAGACCTGGCTAATGCAGAAGGGGTAAAGGTTAAAAAATATAATCTTGTTTACTTAATTTCTATTGCTTTAATTGTGGCTTTGGAGGTAAAGATAGTAGGGATTCTTTTCACGGTAGCTTTATTGGTTATTCCTGCTGCCGCTTCGCGTAATTTTGGTAGAAATCTTTCCCAGTATTCTTGGGGAGCTTTAATAATAGGAATTGTTTCTGCTGTTTTGGGAATTTTTGCTTTTAAACTAATAAATTTGCCCGCCGGTCCCCTAATTATTTTAGCCGGGACTTTTGTATTTTTAATCTCTATATTTTTTAATAAAAAAGCATAATGATAAAAAAATTGTTATTGCCAGCAGGAAAGGTGGAGTAGGAAAAAGTATGCTGACTTCTGTTTTGGCAATGCTTTTTGCAAAGAACAAAAAGAAAGTTGCTGAAGCTCTAATCAAAGAAAAAGCAATCAAGATAAAAATTCTTTAAAAATGGAATCTCTTACAAATCTTCAAAACGGGGAAAAAGGGAAAATTGTTAAATTAGAGGGTGGATATACCTTTCGACTAAAACTCAGGGTTATGGGCATTAGAGAGGGTAAGGTTGTAAAAGTTATAACAACTCAACCTTTTTATGGGCCTATTGTTGTAGAGATAGCTGGAAGGCAAACTACTCTCGGAAGGGGAATAGCAGAAAGAATTTTGGTAGGAAAACCCCAAAAGAATAAATAGAAAAACTTCAATATGTTGCCTAAAATCATTTTAATGGGCAACCCTAATATAGGGAAAAGTGCCATATTCTCTCGGCTTACTGGAGCTAATGTTGTTATTTCCAATTATCCTGGGACTACTGTTGATTTTACCAAAGGGAAAATGCGTCTGGAGGGCGAGAGGTTTGAGATAATAGATCCACCAGGAGTGTATTCTCTTAGGCCTTTTAGCAAAGCCGAAGAGATCGCTGTCAAAATCCTTAGAAAGGGAGATTTGATTATTAATATTGTTGATGCTACCAATCTTGAGAGAAGCTTGTTTTTGACCTTAGATTTGTTAGAAAAAGGCAAGCCTATTATAATTGCCTTAAATTTATGGGACGAAGCTAAACACACTGGCATTGAAATTGATGTAAAAAAAATAGAAGAGCTTTTAAAGGTTCCGGTAGTGCCTACGGTAGCTATTACTGGTGAAGGAATTAAAAAATTAGTTTCAAGAATCAAAGAAGCTAAGTCCCTAAAAATTAGGCATCTTAACGAAAAGGAAAAATGGGCAAAAATAGGCGAGATAATTAAAAAAGTTCAAAAAGTAAAACATAGACATCATGCTTTACGAGAAAGATTAGCGGAGGCAACGGTTAAACCAGCTACAGGCATTCCCATAGCTTTAATTATTATTGCTTTATCTTTTTGGGTGGTAAGATTTATTGGTGAGAATCTAATCGGCTATATATTTGAACCGCTTTTTGGGTTTTATAGTTCTTTAATAATGAAGGTAAGTAATTGGTTAGGACCAGGGTTTTTACATAATGTATTTATTGGAAAACTGATTGAAGGAGAAATAGATTATGTAGAAAGCATGGGAATATTAACTACTGGCTTATTTGTGCCCTTTGGAATGGTGCTTCCGTATATAATTGCTTTTTATTTAATACTTGGGATATTAGAAGATTCAGGATATTTGCCAAGGCTAGCTACCTTAACGGATAATATATTCCATAAACTGGGAATGCACGGCTATGGAATTGTACCGGTTTTTCTTGGCTTAGGATGCAATGTTCCAGGTGCTTTATCCTCAAGGATCTTAGAAACGAGAAAGCAACGCTTTATTTCTGCTACTTTACTTGGAATTGCTGTCCCCTGTATGGCCCAAATAGCAATGATATTTGGTATTCTTGGCAGTTATGGTTTATCTTATATATTTATAGTTTTTGGAACTTTGTTTATACTCTATATTGTTGCTGGATTTATACTTAATAAATTTGTGAAGGGCGAAAGCCCAGAAATATTTCTGGAAATTCCCCCTTATAGAAAACCTTTTCTGAAAACAGTTTTGAAAAAAACCTGGATGAGAGTAAGATGGTTTTTAACTGAAGCTATTCCCTGGCTTTTTCTGGGGGTGCTATTAGTAAATATTCTTTATGCGATTGGTTTTCTTGAATGGATAGGAAACATTTTCGCACCTTTAATGGAAGGATGGTTTGGACTTCCAAAAGAAGCTACTACTGCCTTGCTAATTGGATTCCTAAGAAAAGATTTAGCGGTAGGTATGCTTTTACCATTAGGTATGACTATTGGGCAACTAGTCATTGCAGTTATAATCCTTGCTATCTATTTTCCTTGTGTAGCAACCTTTGTAGTTTTAATCAAAGAGTTGGGAATTAAGGATACAATAAAGTCTACTCTAATAATGCTCGCAATAGCTTTAATAGTTGGAGGCATTATGAGACTGATTTTAATTTAAGAAGGATTAAAGAGGGACTGTCCTTTGACACTTCGTTAGGAAAAAGATAGTTTAAGATAAAAGTATTCTAAAATGGATGGGAAACACCGATGAAATAACTGAAGTGTGGATTAGAAATAGCGGGGCTTGACAATATTGTCCAAAAGCATAAAATCTAAATATTATGATGAAGCCATTATTGTTAAAAATAACTCTTCCTCTTTTGTTTTTGGTTTTAGTAATATCTTTCATTTCATTCAGTAATGCCCGAGCTAGCACTTATACTTATCCGCTGCCCGAATGTAGTGATGAATGCGGCTTTATTGGACAGATCTGGTGTTCCGGCTCTAATTACGAACAGACCTGCGGCAATTATGACTCTGATTCTTGTTTAGAATTGTCTTCACCTCAATTGTGCTCAGGTAACACCTCTTGTGGATATGGAGTTTGTAGCTATAATCAAAAACCCAGTTGGTTTTGTTCTGCCGGAAGTTGCAACTACGCTTGTCTCTATGACTCAAGTTGTGACGAAAATTATAATTATAACTATTTAGCTTGTTACAATAATGATCTTTATTGGTATGATTCCTGGCAGAATAGACAGAGTAAATATCAAGAATGTGGAGAAGATTACTGCGGCAGCTGGGGCTCAAATTATTGTTATAATAATGATGTTTATAAGAAGAGAACTTGTTATCAGAAAGAATGTAGAGAAAGTTCTTGTTATAGCGATTCTTATAAAGACACCCAGCTTGTTAAGGATTGTGGATCAGGCCAGAGCTGCCAAAATGGGGAGTGTCTGAGTTCTTCCGAATGTTCGGAAGGGTCATGCTGCCAGAATGGGGAGTTTAAGCCATCCACTGCAATTTGTGATGTTGAAATTAAAACTGAATACGGATGTCCTTGGGGTTCAGCTTGTGGCGCCGATGTCGGAAATAGGACAAAGAGCAGGTTTAGATATTGTTCAGGAAACAGTTCTCAATGTACTGGTAAATTGAGTGAATGGAAGTCCTTGACCAATTGGATAATTTCTGACTATTGTTCGGTCAACGAAACTTGCTTGGTAGGCAATCTTCAATGTCAATATAATTCAGCTTGCAATCAGCCAACATCTGCTTATATTAAACATTATAAAAAGGATTGTTATGACGACGATATTTATTGGTTTGATATAAATGGAATAAAGCAAGATAAATATAAAGAATGTTCAGATGATAATAGTTGTACTCTTGATGGCTGTAGGGAGGGTGCTTGTTTCAGCGATTTATCCTGTGATGAAGCAGATTGCGAGGTTGGCTCTTCAGATTATTGCGAAAACTGCGAGCACTGCGGAGACGAAAATTGTAACTGTGAAGAGGATATGTGCGATTGTTTTGATGATTGTAGAGACCAAGAACTTATAGCTACAATTTTAGGAGAAAAAGAATCTATTCCTCCTCCGGAAGAGAAAGAGAATACCTGGTTAGCAGCTATAGGATTGAGAATAAGCGAGTTGTCCGAAGGAAGGAATTTATTAATTGTTTTGCTATTATTATTTATTTTATTCTTTTCTGCTTGGTATCTCTTTTACCGACCAAAAAAACAAGAAGCAGTTTAATTAAAAAAACCCCGCTTTGGCGAGACTTTTTTTTGTTAGTAGGTGAAAACTATTCCCCCCCCTTTTTTTGCTTTTTGGAACGAGTTTTTTTGAAATCAAAAATTAGATTTGCTTTTTTATCTTAGAAGTTATAAAATAATAAGAGTAATTTTAATAAAACCATGAACAGAAAAATAATTTTAATAATAATTGTTGTCGTTGTTGTTTTAAGTGTTATTATTTACCAGTTTTTTATTAAAGACGGAGAGCCGGAATTTGCTTTTGAAAAAGTATCTATAGGGACAGTCTTGAAAGAAATTTCAGAGACCGGCACGGTTAAAATTTCAGAAGAGATAAATCTTGGTTTTAAAAATTCAGGAAGAATTGGTGAGATATATGTTAAAGTTGGAGACATTGTTGAAACTGGGCAGAAGTTGGCTAAGCTTGATGCGAGTCAATTATATATTGAACTAACTGAAGCTCAGGCTGCTCTTGAAGTAGCTCAGGCAGATTATAATAAACTTTTAGCCGGTTCTTCTTCCGAGGAAATCAAAGTTGCCGAAACAGAAGTTTTAAATGCTCAAGTTACTCTTGAAAACGCTCAACAGAACTTGAAGAATATAGAAACTGATGCCGAAGAAGATTTAAAGCAGGCCTATGAAGATGCCATTGATACTTTAGACGATGCCTATTTGAAAATTTACAATTCCTTTAATGTAACTGATTCAATTTATCGCAGTTATTTTACTTCCAATGACCAGGAAGGGATTAGGGTTAAAGACAGTAGAAACAAAATTAAAAATGCTTTGAATCAGACAAAATCTTATATTGATAATGTCAAGAGTGATCCTCAAGATGAAAAGATTGATACCGCTCTTTCTGAGGTTAAAGATGCCCTTGAAGACACAAGAGATGCTTTGGAGGTAATTCGAGATGTGGCAGAAACGCCTCTTTATCGCGATGCTGTTTCAAGTTCTGATAAGACATCTTTGGATAATCAAAAATCATATGTTAACACTGTCCGTACTGATGTTATTAATGATCAGCAAACTATTTCCACAACTAAGATTACCAATGATACAAATATTAATGATGCCAAAGCAGATATTGCTACCGCTGAAGCTAAATTACAGAAAGCGCAAGATGAACTTGCTTTGAAAGAAGCTGGGCCTACTCAGGAGAATATTGATTTGTATCTGGCTAAAATAAAACAAGCTCAGGCTAAAGTTTCTCTTTTGCAGAATAAAATTCAAGAAACTGTTCTAAAAAGTTCTAATGGAGGACAAATAATAAAAATTAATAAAAGAGAAGGAGAGGTAATTCAGCCAACCGATTCTGTAATTTCTTTTCTCTCGGCCGGCCCTTTTCAGATAGAAGTAGATATTTATGAAGAAGACATTGTTGATGTTAAAGTTGATAATCCAGTAGAGATTACTTTAGTTGCTTTTTCCGATGAGATTTTAAAAGGCAGGGTAATTTCAATTGATCCGGCAGAAAAGTTGATTGAAGGAGTAGTTTATTATGAGGTAACTATTGACTTTGAGGGAACCGAGGAGGGGATTAAACTGGGCATGACAGCTGACATTATTATTGAAAGTGATAAAAAGGAGAATGTATTAGTTATCCCAAAGGGGGCGGTAAAGAAAATGGATGGCAAAAAAATAGTTCAGGTTTTTAAGGACGGCGAGGTTAAGGAACGAGAAATAGAAATCGGCTTGGAAGGAGATGAGTTTTTTGAAATTATTTCTGGATTAAGCGAAGGAGAGGAAATAGTTATTGAATAAAAAATCTATGGCAGAGCCATTGATAAAATTAGAGAATGTCTGGAAAATTTACCAGTTAGGGGAAGTAGAGCTTACTGTTTTAAGAGGAATAAGCCTGGAAGTATTTCCGGGCGCTTTTGTTACGATAATGGGACCGTCGGGTTCCGGGAAATCAACCCTTATGCATATTATCGGTTGTTTGGACGTCCCCACCAAGGGAAGAGTTTTTTTGGAAGGACAGGAAATTTTGGAACTTTCTGAAGATGAACTTGCCCAGATTAGAGGACAAAGAGTTGGTTTTGTTTTTCAGCAATTTAATTTACTTCATAGTCTTAATGCCCTTGAGAATGTAATGCTTCCGATGATTTTCCAGGGTGTTTCTGAAAATAAAAGAATAGAAAGAGCAAAGGAACTTCTTGTTTCTTTGGGTTTGGGGAAAAGAATTTTTCACAGACCCTCTGAGCTTTCTGGTGGAGAACGGCAAAGAGTTGCCATTGCCAGAGCTCTTTCCAATGACCCCGAGATTATAGTTGCTGATGAGCCTACCGGGAACTTAGATTCTACTACCGGCAAGATGATTATGAAGGTTTTAATTAACCTTCATAAAAAAGAAAAAAAGACCATTGTTGTTGTAACTCACGATCCTCATATTGCAGAATATACTGAGGAAGTAATTAATATTATGGATGGACAAATAGTTGCTAATCATAAAACAGCCGGAAAAGTTCTATGGGAAAAACATTAAAAGAATATATCAAAATCGCTATAAGGAGTTTAAGAAAAAGGCGCCTAAGGAGTTGGTTAACTATGATTGGTGTTGTTATTGGGGTTTTTCTGATTATGTCATTGCTTTCTTTGAGTGAAGGAATAAAAACAGCGGTTATGCAGCAACTAAGGATGATGGGGAAAGATATAATTATGATTATGCCTGGAGAGATTACTGATGTAGTAAGTATGATGGTCGGAGGATTAGAATTAACTGATGATGATATTAAAGCGATAGAAAAAGCGGAAGGAGTAGATATTGTTGTTCCTATGACCTATAAAGGAGAAGTAATGAGATATCAAGGAGAAAAAAGAACAGTTTTATTATGCGGAATTCCCTTAGAGGAAAGCTTGAATATATTTAAAACTGATATGGGCTTTGAATTAGTAGAAGGACGTTGGCCGATTCCTGGCAAAAGAGAAATTTTCGTTGGTTTTTTAGTACCTGAAGAAATTTTTCCCGGAATGAAAACAGGAACTCAAATTACTCTCAAGGGAAAGCAGTTTGGGGTTGTCGGAGTATTAAAATCTATAGGGAGCAAGCAAGACGATTCTCAGGTTTATGTAGATTTAGATATTTACCGAGAAATTACCGGAGAGAGAGCAGGGGCTAAAATGGCTATGGCTAAAATTAAACCCGGCTATTCAGCCGAGGAGGTAGTTGAAAACATAAAAGAAAACCTTGAAGAAAGCAGAAAGAGGAGACGGGGAGAGGACTTACCGTCTTATACAGTTATTAGCAGTGAAAAAATGACTGATATAGTTGGCAATATAATGGGTTTGATACAAGTAGTAATTTTTGGTTTTGCCTCAATAGCTATTGTTGTTGGAGGGATAGGGATAATGAATACTATGTATACTTCAGTTCACGAAAGGATTCGGGAAATTGGAATTATGAAAGCAGTTGGAGCGAGAAGGAAAACTATAATTGCTATTTTTTTAATTGAATCCGGCATTTTCGGCTTAGTTGGCGGATTGGGAGGAATAGTTTTAGGATTAGGATTAGCTAAAATAGTGGAAATTTACTGCCAAACCCAGAATCTTTTTATATTAAAAGCTTCAATTACCCCTCAACTTGTTTTCTTTGGCCTGGCTTTTTCTTTCTTAATCGGCTGTATCGCAGGATATTTACCAGCTCGCTCTGCCTCAAAACTCAACCCGGTTGATGCATTAAGATATGAATAAAATTTGATAGAGTTTCTTGTAGAGCTATAATTAAATTATAAAAAGAATGGTAAACTTAATATGTTAACAAACGAAGATGTCGCAAAAATTGTAGCAGTTGTTGTTACGAAAGAAGATATTGAGAATTTAAAACAAGACGTAAATGGACTTAGAGAATCAGTTCGGGCTCTTACTATTTCTGTAAATAAATTAGTTAAAGCAGTGGCTGATCTTAAAACAGAATATGTAGCAGTTACTGCTAAAATTGATCGTCACGAAAAATGGATTCAGCAACTTGCTGGAAAACTCGGAGTTAAATTAGAATATTAATAGTATGTTCAAGCTACGGAACATAATTGACAGGGTTTTAGAGGAAGGGTAAGCTAAAATAAATGTTAAAAATTAATAGAAAATATAATTTTAATTAATTAAAATTATTATTTCCGATCAAAATTATAAATAAAACTGTTTTAGGGATTTTAATTATTGCTTTCGTGGTATTAATATTAGTAGGCGGTTTTATTTATTTTCAACAGCAAAGAAAGATTAATCTACCAGTTGAAGGAGGAGTTAGTGCAATCGAGAAAGGCGTCAAAGAAGTAGTTACGGGAGAGGACCATACTTGTGCTTTATTAAATAACGGAACAATTAAATGTTGGGGTCGGAATTATAAGGGTTGGACTTTGTGTAATGGAACAACTGATGATAGTTCAATCCCAATATCTGTCTTAGGAATAGATAATGCTATCCAGGTATCTGTTGGAGATAGTGAGACAAGTGCCATATTAAGTGATGGAACAGTTAAGGGTTGTGGAATACAATTTGTTGATAGTTCGACACCAGTTTTGGTTCCGGAAATTAGTAATGCTATTCAACTAAGTATCGGGAATCTTCATTACTGCGTTTTATCAAAAGATAAAACAGTTAAATGCTGTGGAAATAATGATGACGGCCAATTAGGCGATGGAACAACAAAATCTCATTCTACTCTAGATTTAGTTCCAGGACTAAATGATGTTATTCAAATAAGTGCTGGAAGCTTTTACGCCTGCGCTTTATTAAATGACAAAACAATTAAATGTTGGGGAAATAATGAGTATGGCCAGCTAGGTAATGGAACAACTGAAAACAATTCAATCCCGGTTTCAGTTTCAGGAATTTCGAGCGCCGTTCAGATAAGTGCTGGATCTTGGCATATCTGTGCTTTGCTGGATAGCGGTGTAATTAAGTGTTGGGGATGGAATATAGGCGGCCAATTAGGCGATGGAACAACCAACAACCATTCTACGCCAGTTTCAGTTTCAGAGATTACTAATGCCACACAGATAGATGCGGGTGCGATGCATAACTGCGCTTTATTAAATGACAAAACAATTAAATGTTGGGGAGCTAATCGTTTTGGTATGTTGGGTGATGGGACAACCGAGACAAAACTAATTCCGGTTCCAGTTTTAGGAATTGCTGATGCTGTTCAGATAAGTGCTGGGGGAAGTCATACCTGTGCCGTGTTAGAGAATGGAGCAGTAAAATGTTGGGGGAATAACGAGTATGGTCAACTAGGTATAGGAACAACAGATTAATTTTTTATCTGTTTCTATCTATTGTTAAAGAGAAACTTAAATTTTTTATAATATTATGGCAAGAACAAGGAAACAGTCTTTGAATTGGTATATTGCAGCAACGCATTATTTAACTAGTGGGTTTTTCTTTCCAGGATTAGCAGCATTAATTTTGGCGTTTATTATAATTCCACTAATAGGGCTGAAAACGCTTTTATTACCACCGGTTTACTTTTTATTTATACTCGGTTCATGGATTTTAGGTATGTGGTGGGGAGTAATGTACTCCGCGAGGCATCTAAATAAGTGGTACATTATCAAGGAGAAGAGAAAAATTGTTAGTTTATCAACGAATTATTACATTGTTTTATATATAATCGGGGTTGTATGTCAGTTCATCTTAAATGGAGTTACAATAATAACTATTGTTTATGCTGTAATATTTTTAGGCATTACAACCTTTTTATTTTATCTTTTTAGTAAAAAGTATATCAAAGATGAAGATGAGATTTTAACTTCAAAACCAGAACTTTAGATATACTCATTATTTTTAATTTTTTAAATAGGAAAATAAGCTCAGGAGTCTTTTTTACCTCCTTTTCACTTTTCCCTCAGCTTATCCTCTTTGGCCTGGCTTTTTCTTTCTTAATCGGCTGTATAGCGGGGTATTTACCTGCTCGCTCTGCCTCAAAACTCAACCCGGTTGATGCATTAAGATATGAATAGCGCTTGTATTGACTATTTATTTTTTATATGCTATCCTTCATAACATAGTTGTCTAATAAAATGTAGTCGAGTTTTTTAGGGACACTAAGTTTTAGGGTAAAACCTTAAATTAATTAATTAATTTTATCTTTAGTTTTAATTATGGAAGGAACAATTAAAAAACTTACGGATAAAGGGTTTGGATTCATTGACGTTGATGGTGAAGAAAAAGATTTATTCTTTCACGGCAATGAACTTCAAGGAGTAAGCTATAACGATCTTAAAGAAGGTGATAGAGTATCTTTTGAAAAAGCTGATTCTCCAAAAGGACCGAACGCAACAAACGTAACCCGCATCTAAGAATTGATTTCGTAAGATCAAATAAATGAAAACTAAATCCCGCTTCCGGCGGGATTTGGTTTTTAACACGGATTAAAATAGTTCACACTGACAATATGCTTATTGATGATGTAAAAATACGGGTGACGGCAGGGGCCGGTGGAAAAGGGGCGGTAGCCTTCAATAAAAATTTGATGTCCTTGGGTCCGGTCGGCGGCAGCGGCGGCAAGGGAGGCAGCATTTATATTAAAGGGACCTCTGATTTAAACGCGCTTAATAAATTCCGTTTTAAAAAAGAATTTAAAGCTAAAAACGGTCTGGATGGCCGTCCGCAGTTTCGCGATGGCAGTGATGCAGAAGCTTTAGTTTTATCAGTTCCCGTTGGTACCGTGGCGCATAATTTAAAAACAGGCAAAGATATCGAGATAACTAAAATCGGCCAGCAAATAATAATTGCTAATTGTGGACGTGGAGGAAAGGGAAATTTTCATTTCCGATCAGCGACTAATACATCGCCGAAAGAGTTTGGATACGGGGATCCTGGAGAATCATTTGAATTCTGTTTTGAATTAAAACTGATTGCCGATGTAGGATTTATAGGGCTGCCTAATGTCGGTAAATCAAGCTTGCTTAATGAATTAACTAATGCCAAAAGCAAAGTGGCGAATTATCCGTTTACAACCTTGGAACCGAATCTGGGCGCGTATTACGATCTGATACTTGCCGATATCCCCGGTCTTATAGAAGGGGCGTCTAAGGACAAGGGTCTTGGAATTAAATTTTTACGGCATATAGAGCGTACGAAAATTCTGTTTCATTTTATTGTTGCAGATTCTGTTGATCCGGTTGCGGACTATAAGACGGTGCGCAATGAGATGGGAAAATATAATAAACTGCTTCTGGAGAAGCCGGAATATGTCTTTTTGAGTAAAAAAGACGTGGTTTCAGAAGCCGCTGCCGACGAGGCGTTAGAGAAACTTAAAAAATTAAATAAAAACATAACGCAGATTTCCATATTTGATTGGAACAGCATTGAACTTGTCAGAAAAATACTTAATGATTTAATTTTAGAAAAAACAGAACAAAAATTATCTGATAAAAAATATTAACAGAAAAAATCATATGCTTACCTTGGTTGAAGTTTAAAAGAGTTATTATTTATCGGAATTTATAAAGCAGGCGGAAAAGAGACTCCGCATTTCTATCTCAACATTTTAACTGTTCTAAATTCGTCCAATAGGGGGAGCCCCAATTTCCGTCTATTATTCTAGGCGGTTTTTTGGTAAAATAAAGAAATATACTTAAAATTTAATGAATTTTTCTAAATATACAATTAAAAATACAAGAGAGGTTTTCGATGATTTAAAAACCTCCAAGAGAGGCCTATCAGAAAAAGAGTCAAGAAAACGTTTGAAAGATTATGGTTTTAATGAAGTCAAAACCAAGGAAGTTGGATTGTTTGATATTTTCTTAAGGCAATTTAAATCACCATTCGTTTATCTCCTTTTTATTGCCTCAGTTATTGCTCTTTCAATTGGCGAGAGGACTGACGGGTTTTTAATTTTATTCTTTGTTTTTATTAATGTTTTCTTAGGATTTTTTCAGGAAGCTAAATCCCAAAGGGCTGTTTTTCTTTTGAAAAAATATCTTCCTTCAAGGGTAAGAGTTTTAAGAGAGGGAAAAGAGAAAACCATTGATAAAAGATTTTTAGTCCCCGGAGATGTAGTTTTGTTTGAGCCTGGCAATATTATCCCTGCTGATTTAAGAATCACAAAACTTCAAAACTTTTTAGTCGATGAATCGGTTTTAACCGGAGAAGCGTTTCCAATTAGAAAAATTACAGAACCCTTTTCAAAAGAAAAAAAAGAAATCTTTGAAGCAGAAAATATTCTTTTTGCCGGCACTTCGGTAATCTCCGGAGAAGCTGAAGGAGTAGTAATCGGAACGGGCAAAAAGACGGTTCTCGGCGAAATTACAAAATTAGCCGCAGGAATCACTCGGGAAAGCATTTATGAAAAGAACCTTTTTAAACTCTCCCAAACTATTTTAAAAATAGTTGTAATAACAATTGTTTTTATTTTCTTGGCCAATCTGATAATTAAAGGGACGGCGAGTTTCTTTGATTTTTTAATTTTTTCTATTGCTTTAATAGTAAGTATAATCCCCGAAGCCTTGCCATTAGTGGTTACTTTTTCTCTTTCTGGCGGAGCTTTAAATTTAGCCAAAGAGAAAGTTATTGTTAGAAGGCTGTCGGCAGTGGAAGGTTTGGGAGATATTGAAGTTTTGTGTACTGATAAAACCGGTACTCTGACCGAGAATAAACTTAAATTAGAAAATATTTATTCTCAAGATAAAGAAAAATGTTTACTTTATGGTCTTTTATCTTCTTCTTACATTGAAGAAGAAATTGAATCAGCCCTTAATCCTTTTGATTTTGCTCTTTTCGAAAAGGCTCCTAAAAAAATCCGCGATTTTCTAAAAACTTTTCGGGTAATTTCTGAAATTCCATTTGATACTTTAAGATTAAGGAATAGCACTCTTTTAGAAGATAAAGATAAAAATTTAATTCTGGTTGTAAAAGGGGCACCGGAAACTATTCTTAAGATATCTTCAAAAATTGAGGGCAACCAGAACAGAGAAATAGTAAAAAAAGAGATAGAAAAACAAGGAAAATTAGGGAAGAGAACCTTGGCAATTGCCTTCAAATCATTTTCAAAGAAAGGTTTTTCAGAAAAAGATGAAAAGGGACTGAACTTCTTGGGCTATTTTTCTTTTTCTGACCCTCTTAAGAAAACCGCTAAAGATGCAATCCGTCTATCCAGAAAATTAAACATTAATATTAAAATTTTAACCGGAGATAGTAGGGAGGTAACAGGTCAAGTGGCAAAAGAAATAGGATTAATTGAAGACCCCAGCAAAGTTATTTTAGGAAAAACACTGGATTCTTTGCCAGAAGATGATTTTGTAAAAGCTTGTGAAGAATTTTCAGTTTTTGCCAGAGTTTCTCCCCAAACAAAATATAAGATAGTTAAAACCCTTCAGAAAAAATATGAAGTTGGGTTTTTGGGAGAGGGGATTAATGATGTCCCAGCCCTTAAAGTTGCCAATTTAGCTATCGCCGTCAAAGGGGCGGCTGACGTTTCTCGGGAAGTTTCAGATATTGTCTTGCTTAAAAAGGACCTCAAGGTGATTGTGAACGGTATTAAACAGGGAAGAAACATTTTTTCCAATATAAATAAATATATAAAATGCACCTTGGCTAGTAACTTTGGCAATTTCTACTCAATAGCCTTGATTTCCCTAATGATACCTTTTTTACCGATGCTGCCAACCCAAATTTTGTTAGTTAATCTTTTATCAGATTTTCCATTAATTAGTGTAGTTTCAGATAAGGTTGATGTCGAAGAATTAAAAAAGCCAAAATTCTATCTATTAAATAAAGTATTTTTACTTATTATTTTATTGGGTTTTATTAGTTTCGTTTTCGACTTTATTTTCTTTGGTATTTTTCACAAAGTCCAGCCGGCCCTTTTGCAGACCCTATGGTTTATTGAAAGTGTTTTAACGGAAATTGTACTTATATTTTCTATTAGAACTTCACACTTTTTCTTAAAAGCAAGGAAGCCAAGTTTTCTCTTAATGGCTATTTCTTTTTTTACTTTTCTAATTACAATTATTTTACCATTTACAAATTTTGGAAAAGAGACTCTCCATTTTGTTTCTCCTCCTCTTCCTGCTTTATTAATTGTTCTATCTTTAATTATTGGTTATTTCATAACCAGTGAAATGGTAAAATTGGTTTATTTTCGCCGTTGGAGAATTAAAAATCAAATTCGTTACACGAAGTAAAACCCTTTATATTGTCTCGTTTGTCTCATTTTAGCTTAAAACAGCCCCTGACCGAGATGCCGTTGTGGATTTGTTACTAATTGGTTGAAGCAAAAAAAGGAGTTCAAGGAGGATATTATTTAGCAAAAGAGCCAAAAAAAATTACAACAGGGGAAATTGTTAAGGTTTTGGAAAACACAGTGTCGGTTAGTTGTGTAGGATGTCAAATGGCAAGAATTTGCTCAACGAAAAATGTCTGGGAAAAAGTCCAGGACTCTTTGGACTTTACCTTGGACTCTATGACCTTGGCTGATTTAATTAAACCAAAAAATGACAAGAAAAAGTAAAAAAATTTATTTTGATTACGCCGCCACCACACCGGTTGATCCTCGCGTGATAAGAATAATGCTTCCGTATTTTGGGAAGAAATTTGGCAATACAATGTCTCTTCATAATTTTGGCCAGGATGCTAAAATTGCTTTGGAAAAAAGCAGGGAAATAGTAGCAGATTTGATTGGAGCTAAAGCAAATGAAATAATTTTTACTAGTTCTGCAACTGAAAGTAACAATTTAGCTCTAAAGGGCGTGGCTTTTGCGAATAAAAACAAAGGAAAACATATTATTATTTCCCAGATTGAACATCCTTGTATTATAGAGACGGCAAAATGGTTGGAGAAACAAGGATTTAAAATAACCAGATTACCGGTTGATAAATATGGTTTGATTAGCCCCCTAGATGTCAAAAAAGCAATAAGAAAAGATACGATTTTAGTTTCAATAATTCACGCCTCAAATGAAATTGGCACTATTCAACCAATAGAAAAAATCGGAAAGATTTGTCGGCAAAAAAAAGTCTATTTTGAGCGAAGCGAAAATCAAGGTTCTACCGAGCCAAAGGCGAGGTATGGTCCTTATTTCCATACCGATGCTGTCCAGAGCTTTAGCAAGATTCCAATTGACGTCAATAAGATGAATATTGATTTACTTACAGCCAGTTCTCATAAAATGTACGGTCCAAAAGGGGCTGCCTGCTTATTTATTAGAGAGGGAGTAAAGATTGAACCTCTTTTGCACGGCGGAGGCCAGGAAATGGGCTTGAGGGGTTCAACAGTAAATGTGCCGGCAATTGTTGGTTTTGCCAGGGCCTGCGAGATTTGTGAAAAAGAAATAGAAAAAGAAAGCCGGAGATTAACTAAATTAAGAAATAAGTCGATAAAAAATGTTCTTAAAATAGAAAACTCTTATTTAAACGGTCACCTTACCAGAAGATTGCCAAATAATGCTAATTTCCGGTTTTCTTTTATTGAAGGGGAATCTTTGGTTATCCAACTTGACCTTTTAGGGATTGCTGCCTCAACTGGTTCAGCCTGCTCTTCAATGAAATTAGAGCCAAGTTCTGTGCTTTTGGCAATCGGTTTAAAACCCCAAGAGACGCACGGCTCTTTAAGAATTTCTCTGGGAAGATGGACAAAGGAAAAAGATATTGATTATTTTCTAAAAGTTTTGCCAAGAATAATAAAAAAATTAAGAGAAATTTCACCTTATGGCAAATAATATTTATTCAAAAAAAGTTATTGAGCATTTTCAGCATCCGCATAATTATGGAAAGATTAAGAATGCTAATGGAATTGGAGAAGAAGGAAGTTTAGTTTGCGGTGATGTGATGCGTTTATATATTAAAGTAGGGAAAAATGAGATTATTGAAGATGTTTCTTTTGAGACAATGGGATGCGCTGCTGCTATTGCTAGTAGCAGCGTAATGACTGATTTAATAAAAGGAAAAACTATAAAACAAGCATTGAAAATTAATAACAAAGATGTTATTAAAAAATTAGGATATTTACCTTCAGTAAAAATACATTGTTCTTTGCTTGCTATTGATGCTTTGCGCGCAGCAATTAATGACTATTTATCAAAGAAAACTAAATAGAGAATTTTATACCCAGTCAACTTTGAAGATAGCTAAGCTCCTTTTGGGAAAATATATTGTTAGGAAAATAGGTAAGAAAAAGCTTGTTGGTAAGATTATAGAAACCGAAGCTTATGTCGGTCCCCAGGATAAGGCGGCTCATTCTTACGGAGGGAAAATAACTCCTCGAAATAAAATTGAATATTTTGTCGGCGGTTATATTTATATTTATTTGGTCTATGGAATGTATTGGCAGTTAAATATCACTACTGCCGGCAAAGGGGAGCCGGAGTGCGTGCTTATTCGCGCCATAGAGCCTGAAAAAGGTGAAATTTCTTCAACTAATGGACCAGGCAAGCTTTGCCGCTATTTAAAGTTAGATAAGTCGTTTTATGGAGAAGATTTAACGAAAAGCAAAAGAGTTTGGTTGGAAGATTGTGGCGAGAAAATTAAACCATCTCAAATTTTAGCAACAAAAAGAATAGGCATTGATTACGCCGGACCTTATTGGTCCCGGCGCAAATGGCGATTTTTAATAAAGGATTACCAAAAATATATTCCCAAATAAACTACCGAGGAGCTCTTGACAAGATTTTTTTGAACGGTTAATATTTTAGATATTGTTCATTGAAAAACTAAAAGAAAGGGGTAATAGTAATATGAATAAGGACACGTTAGTAGAAGCGATAGTTAAACGCATAATCCAAGGACGACACGGAAGGTTTACCGTGACAAGCGCAAAAGGGTTTACAGGTTCAGTAACTTTTTCTTTAGAAAATGGAGCATGGCAGGAAAAAGAAGATCCTGAGCCAGGAACTTATGTAGTTTTGTCTGATATTCGCAAGAGGCGTATTAAGGGCAAGCGCGTTCAATGGCAAGCACATAAAGCGCGATTCTTCAGAATTGAAGATGAAGAAAAAAAAGAGGTTTCTCAATAAAAGACCCAAGCTGTTCTTGGGTCTTTTTCTATCTTGTTTTACATTCTTCTCTTGCCATACAATCTCTAACGGGGTAAATTAGATAAATATAGCAAGTTATTTATAAATTATGAAAAAAATAAGAAAGGAAAGAGTAGTAGTGGCTATGTCCGGAGGGGTTGATTCTTCAGTAGCTACGGCTTTATTGAAAAAATCTGGTTTTGATGTTGTTGGGGTTTTTATGAAATTGTGGCCAAGTTTTGATGAAAAAAGAGCCCAAAGGGCAGCTAAGAAATTAGGTATTCCTTTTTACGTCTTTAATTTTGAAAAAGAATTCAAAAAGAAAGTAATTGATTACTTTTTAACTGAATATAGAGCAGGTAGAACTCCAAATCCTTGCGTGGTATGTAATAAAGAAATTAAGTTTGGTTTACTATTTAAAAAGGCCTTGTCTTTAAGTGCTGATTATATTGCTACCGGACATTATGCCAGAGTCGTTGACAACAGTCGTCAATGTATCTTTAGATTATATAAAGGAAAAGATAAAAACAAAGATCAGTCGTATTTTTTATGGCAATTGAACCAAAAGATATTAGGAAAAATTTTATTTCCAGTGGGAGATTATACTAAAACTGAAGTCAGAAAATTGGCAAAGAAGTTTAAACTGCCGGTTTTGGATGTTCCAGAATCCCAGGAAGTTTGCTTTATTCAGACAACAACGGCAGATTTTTTAAAAAAGTATCTTAAACTGAAACCGGGTAGGATTATTAATACTAATGGAAGAGTAATAGGACATCATCAAGGATTACATTTTTATACTATCGGTCAAAGAAAGGGGATAGGACTTACAGGCGGTCCCTTTTACATATTAGATAAGAATATAAGGAAGAATGTTTTAATTGTTACTAAAAATGAAAATGATTTGTATAAAAAAGAACTGATTATTAAAAATATTAATTGGATTTCAGGAAAACAACCAAGATTTCCTTTGAAAACGAAGGCAAGGGTAAGATATAGACACAAGTTAGCTTCTGCTGTAATTAGTAAAAAGAATAATAAAATCAAAGTAAAATTTACAAGGTCTCAACGGGCGATTACGCCTGGCCAGTCAGTAGTTTTTTATAAAGGCCAGGAATTATTAGGAGGCGGAATGATAAGAACCTGCCTCTCTTCGTTCGGCAGAACCTTGATTCGCTAAGGTATAAATATATAATCTTAAATTAACATGAAAAAAGGTATATTAATTGCTTTCGGAGAATTATTTTTGAAATCAGAGGGGGTAAAAAAGCTTTTTCAGAAGAAATTGATTAATAATCTTTGTTTTTTTCTAAAGAAGGAAAAAGTGGATTTTAAGATTCTTTCTTTCAGAGAAAGAATCTTTATAGAAACAAACCAAAATCTAAAAGCAAAGAAAATAATAAAAAGAACTTTTGGCATTGCTTGGTTTTCAGACAGTTTTTATTTTTTCAATTTAAAAGAACTTATATATTTTATTAATAAGAACTACAAGGAATATATTGGAAAAGGCGAAAGTTTTGCAATAAGAATGAAAAAAGACCGCAAAGTTATTGATAAAATAGCCAAGCTTATTAATAGAAAAGTAAACTTGGATAGGCCTAAAAGAGAATTATTTATAGAACAGAGACCCTCACTACCCCGCTTAGCGGGGTGTGAAGGCAAGAATAAAAAATACTTTTTATATTTTAAAAAAGTTAAAGGAGCGGGAGGATTGCCTGTTTCAAGCAGCGGAAAAGTTTTATCTTTAGTTTCAGGGGGAATTGATTCTCCTGTAGCTGCTTTTTTAGCCGCTAAAAGAGGCGCAGAAAATATCTGGCTTCATTTTCATAGTTTTCCATTGGTTTCTAACGCCAGTATTGAAAAAACTAAAGAATTAGCGCAAGTTTTTAAAAAATATCAGCCAAATCTTAAAATTTACTTTATTCCCTTCCAAAAAGCTCAATTAGAAATTAAAGCAAAGACACCTGCTAAGTATAGGATTTTGCTTTATAGAAGATTAATGTTTAAAATAGCAGAAAGAATTGCCAAAAAAGAAAACTGCCCAGCCTTAGTTACAGGTGAAAGTTTGGGCCAAGTGAGTTCTCAAACATTGCCAAATACGAAGATTATTGAGCAAGCAGTAAAAATTCCCGTTTTAAGGCCGTTAATCGGCTTTGACAAAGAGGAAATAATCAAAATAGGGCAAAGTATAGGGACTTTTAATATTTCAATCAAACCGCAAGAGGATTGTTGTACCTTGTTTGTTCCTAAGCATCAAACAGCTGAAGGAAAGATGGATGTTGTGAAGGAATTGGAAAAGAAAATAAATAAACCTGCTTTAACGGGGTTGACTACTTTGTTTGCTTAATTTAAGCTATAGTAAAGGTGTGAATAACTTTTAAATCTTTAAAGGTCGATTTTAAAAGAATTAAGTTTATAATATTATGGATTACACAGGATATTGCGTAAAATGCAAAAAAAAGAACGTTAAAATGGAAAACCCAAAACTTGTTTCAATGAAAGGCAAAGGGAAAGTTAAAAGGTACGCTGTTTCGGGGACTTGCCCAATTTGCGGTACAAAGATGTTTAGGATTGTAGGAGCGGCAGATGCCGAAGCCTTTAAGAACGCAGCATAAATATAGATTGTTTTTATTTGAATCAACATCCTCCGTTATGCCGGGGGATGTTTAGTTTATGGTTTTTAAAAATAGAAAATTATTTTGGGTTGTTTTTTCTATTTTGATTTGTCTAAATATTATTGCCTGGGTTGTTGTTTGGGATTTGAGCCAGCCGAGGTTTCTTGAGGTAGTGTTTTTTGATGTTGGGCAGGGGGATAGTATTTTTATTGAAACGCCAGAGAGGTTTCAGATTTTGATTGATGGGGGACCGGGGTTAACTGTTTTAGAGAAGCTTGGCCAAGAAATGCCTTTTTATGACAGGACTATTGATTTGATAATTTTAACTCATCCGGATCACGACCATTTATTTGGCCTGCTTGAAGTTTTGAAAAGACATGAAGTTAAGAATATTTTATGGACAGGAGTTATTAGAGATACCGCTGAGTGGGAGGAGTGGAAGAGGTTGATTGAGCAAGAAGGGGCTGATATAATAATAGCTGAAGCTGGTCAGAAAATAGTTTTATCTGAAAATATATATCTTTCTATCCTTTACCCTTTTGAGAGCTTAGAAAATAAAGAAGTTAAAGGTTGTAATAACACTTCTGTTGTCGCTAATTTAGTTTTTGAAGGTGTTTCTTTTTTGTTTACCGGAGACATTGAAAAAGAAATAGAGAGGAAATTAGTTGAGCAGAACGTTGATTTAGATTCAGACATTCTAAAAGTAGCCCATCATGGAAGCAAGACATCAAGCTGTTCGGAGTTTTTAGAAATTGTTTCTCCTGAACTCGCTGTTATTAGTGTTGGCGAGAATAATTATGGTCATCCACACCCTGATGTCTTGGCAAATCTCGAGAAATTTGATATACAAGTATTAATAACTAAAGAATTAGGAAATATAAAAATTGTTTCTGATGGAAACAATATTAAAATTCAATGAACCCTCACACCATAACGAGCTTTGCATTTCGTGTAGAATAAAAAAGCTTGTTTGGTGTGAGGGCGTGAGTAAAACTAGCGAGTAAAATTTTTAAAACACAATTTAGTTTAAAATATAAACTCGTTTGGTTGTGAGAGTGAAAAATATTGAGTTTCCAATTTTCAAAACTAAAATTGATTCTTCAAAAAAGTTTGACCTGACTGATTTTAATCAAAGGCAGGCCTATTTTGATTTAAAAGCAGGCAAAGAAATTAAAAAACTTAGAGAATACTTAAAAAAGAATACTTTTATTGTTTATCTCTTGGGCAAAAAAAATTCTGGCAAAGGGACTTACGCCAAAATGTTTAAAGAAGTGGTTGATAAAGACAGGATAGAGCATTTTTCTATCGGAGATATGGTTCGCAAGTTTGATGAAGTTGTTCAAGATAAAAAGAAAAGGAAAGAATTAATTTCTTTTTTGGAGAAAAATTACCGAGGATTTATACCCTTAGAAGAGATAATTAAGTCATTGGAGAAAAGAAGTACCAAAACTCTTTTGCCGTCTGAGCTAATTTTAGCTTTGGTAAAAAAAGAAATAGCAAAAAAAGGAAGAAAAACTTTTTTTATTGACGGCTTTCCCAGAGACTTGGGTCAGGTTTCTTATTCATTATTTTTTAGGGACTTAATTGATTATCGGGAAGACCCGGATATTTTTGTTCTTATTGACGTTCCGGAAGCAGTAATTGATGAAAGAATAAAGCATAGAGTGATTTGTCCTCTTTGCCAGACATCAAGGAGCTTGAACCTTTTTCCGACAAAGAAAGTTGAATATGATAAAAAAGAAAAAAAGTTTCATCTTATTTGTGATAATTCTGAATGCCGGGGGGCAAGAATGGTTCAAAAAGAAGGTGATGCATTAGGGATAGAGCCGATTAAGGAAAGATTAAAAACAGATGAAAAACTAATAAAGCAAGCTTTTTCGCTCTATGGAATCCCCAAAGTTCTTTTAAGAAACTCTGTGCCAGTAGATAAAGCCAAAGAATTTATTGATGATTATGAGATTACTCCAGAATATAGTTATGAATTGGATAAGAATAGCGGGGAAGTAAAAATAGTTGAAAAACCCTGGCAGGTCTTGGATGATAACGGAGTCCCTTGTTATAGCTTGATGCCTCCACCAGTCGTCGTCTCTTTAATCAAACAAATAACAAAAGCTCTTAAAATTTGATTTATTGTTTTGCTATATGCTATACTAAAAATAGCCCTGTAAGTTTCTGGTTAGATCTTGGACTATACTTGTTTTAAAGGGAGTTTATCTTTGTACTTACTTTGGTAAATACAAGCAGCGCCCACTTGGAATATTTTCCGAAAGATCTTTCTAGATGTCACAGGGCTTTAAATATATAAAAAAAGCCTCTCTATAAAAGAGGTTTTTAAAATGTCGGGGTGCCGAGAGTTGAACTCGGGCCTTACCCTCCCCGAGGGCAAATACTACCATTATACTACACCCCGTATTCTAAATTTTTAATTTTTAATTTTATAAATAATGATTAAAGTTCTAAATTTTTAAAAATTAAATCATTTAAAAATCATTTAAAAATTAAAAATTCACTTTCTCTTAGAAAGTGCCTTAATGCACTTAGTGCAAGCTAAAACCCGCTTGCCTCGAAAAGGAATAGCTTTTTTTGGAGATTTTGCCTCTAAGGGAATAGCCACCCATTGTAGATTGGGGTATTTTCTTTTTTTGACGGTTGGGTTATATTTTCCCCGAAGCTTTTTCAACTTCTGAACCATCATTGATTTTTTTCCGCAAATTGCGCATTGCTTAGCCATAATAGATTAGTATAATCAAATATTTTAATTTTGGCAAATCCTCGCACCATAACGAGGAAAAATCTCTTCTTAATTTTTTATATTACTATATTCAAGTAATTTAATCTTTGAAAATAGATTAACTTGATTAAATCCGCCGCGAGATTTTAAAAAATTAATTCCTCGTTTGGTGTGAGGGCAAGATTATGTTATTATTGTTAATAATATGGAAATCTTATTTCAGATTATTGTTTTAGTTTTCTCTATTGTTATTCATGAAGTTTCTCATGGGACAGTAGCAAATTATTTAGGCGACCCTACGGCAAAATATGCCGGTCGTCTTACTTTAAATCCTCTAAAACACTTAGATCCAATTGGCTCAGTGGTTGTACCAATTTTTTTAATTCTTATGACGGGTACAGGTATTGGCTGGGCGAAGCCAGTGCCAATTAATCCTCATAATTTTCGCGACCAAAAATATGGTTCTCTTAAAGTAGCTTTAGCTGGACCAGGAGCAAATTTAGGCATAGCTTTAATTTTTGGCTTGATTCTTCGTTTTGCCCTGCTTTTAGATTTTATTCCTAATAATCTTTATGCAGCTTTTTCTTTCATTGTGATTATAAATATGCTTTTAGCTATATTCAATTTGATTCCTATTCCTCCTTTGGATGGTTCCCATGTTCTTTTTGCTTTCTTGCCTTATTCAATGCAAAAAATAAAAATGTTTCTAAGTCAGTTTGGTGTTTTCATTTTAATTTTTCTTATTTTCTTTTTTCCTTGGTTTTTCTCATTTTTATTTTATATTGTTAGTTGGGTTTCCAGTTTAATTATTGGCACTCCATTGACAATTTAGAATCTGTTTGCTAATTTTAAAGATTATAATTATATATATATTTATTAAAAATTAAAAATTATTTTTTATGCCAACCATTCATCAACTTATTAAAAAAGGCAGAAAAAAAGAAAAAAAGCGTTCAAAGACGCCTGCTTTAGCATTTAGTTTTAATGTTCTTAAAAATAGACCGAAGGGATACCCCTCACCGTACAAAAGAGGAGTTTGCCTTAAAGTTTTTACTGCTACTCCTAAAAAACCTAATTCAGCTCTAAGAAAGGTGGCTAGGGTTCGTTTGACTAATGGAATGGAAGTTACCGCTTACATTCCAGGAGAAGGGCATAATATTCAAGAGCACTCAATTGTTCTGATTCGGGGAGGAAGAGTTAAAGATTTGCCCGGGGTAAGATACCATATAATTAGAGGAGTTTTAGATACAGGAGGAGTGGAAGGAAAAAAACAAGGGAGGAGCAGGTACGGAACAAAAAAAGAAAAGAAGTAAAATTTATTATTTATGGCTGGTAAAAGAAAAATTAAAAAGCACCAAATAATGCCCGACCCCGTTTACAATAACATTGTTGTTGCTAAGTTTATTAACCAAATTATGAGGCGGGGAAAAAAGACAATAGCTAGGAAGGTTGTTTATCAGGCTTTTGATATTATAAAAGAAAAAACTAAAAAAGAACCTTTAGAAATTTTTGAGGTAGCTCTTGAAAATGTTTCTCCCTTGCTTGAGGTAAAATCAAAAAGGGTTGGCGGAGCAACTTATCAAGTTCCGGTAGAAGTGAAAGGGGGTAGAAAATTAGCTTTAGCTATGCGTTGGATAATTCGGGGAGCTAAACAAAAAAAAGGAAAACCAATGAGAGAGAAATTAGCCGCTGAATTAATGGATGCGGCAAATAACACTGGCTGGGCAATAAAAAAGAAAACTGACACCCATCGAATGGCCGAAGCCAACCGCGCCTTTGCCCACTTCGCCTGGTAAAATATTATGCCGCGAGAATATCCAATTGAAAAAATCAGAGATATAGGGATTATTGCTCATATTGACGCTGGGAAAACAACTGTTACCGAACGGGTTCTTTTCTATACCGGGATTTCTCATAAAATTGGAGAAGTTCATGATGGTCAGGCAATTATGGACTGGATGGAACAGGAAAGAGAAAGAGGGATTACCATTACCTCAGCTGCTACCACTTGTTTTTGGGTACCCGGAGCGCAGGAGAAAAAAAAGGAAAATGAATATAGGATAAATATTATTGATACCCCCGGCCATATTGATTTTACTGCTGAGGTCCAAAGGTCATTAAGGGTTTTGGATGGGGCAGTGGTGGTTTTTGACGGAGTGGCTGGAGTGGAACCTCAATCTGAAACTGTTTGGCATCAAGCAGATAAATTCAAAGTGCCGAGAATGTGCTTTATCAATAAATTAGATAGAACCGGAGCTGATTTTAAAAAGAGTTTGGAATCAATTTTAGAAAAACTAACGCCGAATGCCGTAGCTTTGCAAATTCCAATCGGGGAAGAAGACAAGTATGAAGGAATAATTGATCTTTTAGAAATGAAGGCTTTAAAATTTGAAGGTGATTTTGGCCAAATAATTAAAAAAGAAGAGATTCCAGAGAATTTATTAGCAGAGGCAAAGAAATGGCGAGAAAAAATGCTCGAAAAGATTGTTGCTGAAGATGAAAAACTTTTAGAAAAATATTTGGCCGGTAAAGAAATTTTAGTTTCAGATCTTCAAAAGATTTTGCGGAAAACTGTTTTGGAGTATAAATTGGTCCCTGTTTTCTGCGGAAGCGCTTTAAAGAATAAAGGAACTCAGCCCCTGCTTGACGCTATTTGTTATTATTTTCCAAGTCCGAAAGATATGCCATCGGTTAAAGGAATTGATCCTAAAACTGACAAAGAGATGGAGAGAGAACCAAGTGATTCAGAAAAATTTTCAGCCCTCGCTTTTAAAATCGCAGCCGATCCCTATGTAGGCGCTCTTACTTATTTCCGGGTCTATTCCGGTTCCTTGACAGTCGGCTCTTATTTGTTAAACTCAACAACAAGTGAAAAAGAAAGAATTGGCCGAATTTTAAGAATGCATGCTGCCGAGAGAGAAGAAGTAAAAGAAATTTTTACCGGGGATATTGCTGCTACGGTTGGTCTTAAAAATACCAAGACAGGTCATACTTTATGTGATGAGTCCTCACCAATTATTCTGGAAAAAATTATTTTTCCAGAGCCGGTTATTTCTATTCGCATTGAGCCAAAGTCAAAAGCAGACCAAGAAAAAATGAGCTTAGCTCTTAAAAGATTATCAGACGAAGACCCAACTTTTAAGATGAAAAGCGATTTGGAAACCGGGGAAACTATTATTTCGGGAATGGGTGAGCTGCATCTTGAAATTATTGTTGATCGAATGAAAAGAGAATTTAAGGTTGAGGGTTCAATTGGAAAACCTCAGGTTGCTTATAAAGAGACAATTAAACAAGAAGCTGAAGCAGAAGGAAAGTATATTAGACAATCGGGAGGCAGAGGCCAGTATGGACATGTTTGGTTGCGGCTTAAGCCAAAAAAGCGAGGCGAGGGATTTGAGTTCGTAGACAAGATTAAAGGAGGTGTTATCCCCAAAGAATTTATTCCGGCAGTAAAGAAGGGAGCAAAAGAAGCAATGGATAAAGGGATTTTAGCGGGATATCCGGTGGTAGACATAGAGACCACTTTATATGACGGGTCTTTTCATGAAGTGGATTCTTCAGAAAATGCTTTTAAAATTGCTGCTTCTATTGCTTTTCAAGAAGCAGCAAGTAGAGCAAATCCAGTTTTACTGGAGCCGGTTATGAAATTAGAAGTTATTGTTCCTTCAGATTTTTTTGGAGATGCGATAGGAGATTTATCTGCTAGACGTGGAAGAATTGAAGAAACTAAAGATCGGCTGAATCTAAAAATTATTGATGCTAAGATTCCCTTAGCTGAAATGTTTGGATATGCTACTGCTTTAAGGTCTTTAACCGAAGGAAGGGGAAATTTCACAATGGAATTTAACCATTATGAAGAAGTGCCTAAAAATATTGCTCAGGAGATAATTGAGGGGAAAAGACGCTAATGGACTATTGACTTTTTTTTTAATTTTATTAAGATGATAATATAATATAATATTTCAACGTTTCAACATTTCAACAGATGTTTAAATGTTTAAATGTTTGGATGTTAAAATAATTTTATGGCAGCAAAAGAAAAATTTGAGAGGACAAAACCTCACTTAAATATTGGTACTATCGGTCACGTTGACCACGGTAAGACCACCTTAACCGCGGCTATTTTGAAATATGCAAAAATGAAAAACCTTTTGTCTTCTAATAAAACGATTGAGCAAATTGATTCAGCTCCGGAAGAAAAGGCTCGAGGTTTAACCATTAGTATTTGTCATACCGAGTTTGAAACCGAAAAAAGGCACTATGCTTTAATTGATTGTCCAGGACATGCCGATTATATTAAAAATATGATTACCGGAGCTGCCCAGATGGACGGGGCAATTTTGGTTGTTTCGGCTTCTGACGGTCCAATGCCTCAAACTAGGGAACATGTCCTGCTTGCTCGTCAAGTAGGTATCCCTTCAATGGTTGTGTTTTTGAATAAATGTGACCAGGTTGATGACCCGGAAATTATTGATTTGGTTGAATCTGAGATTCGAGAGCTTTTGAAAAAATATGAATTTCCTGGTGATGAAATTCCTATTATCAGAGGTTCGGCTTTGAAAGCATCGGATGCTGAAAGTCCGGATGATGAGTCGGCTAAACCTATCGGAGAATTGCTTAATAAAATTGATGAATATATTCCTGAACCTGTTCGGGATACAGACAAGCCATTTTTGATGGCTATTGAAGATGTTTTCTCTATTGAGGGTCGAGGTACTGTCGCTACCGGAAGAGTTGAAAGAGGAATAATTAAATCAAATGAAGAAGTGGAGGTAGTTGGCATAAAACCCACTGCAAAAACAGTGGCAGTAAGCATTGAAATGTTTAACAAGATCCTTGACGAGGGAAGGGCAGGAGATAATGTTGGTGTTTTGCTTAGAGGTCTTAAAAAAGAGGAGATTGAGAGAGGACAGGTCTTAGTAAAGCCGGGAACAGTTACTCCTCACACTGAGTTTGAAGGTGAAATTTATATCTTAAATAAAGAAGAAGGTGGGCGACACACCCCTTTCTTTAAAGGATATAAACCCCAGTTTTATATCCGAACTACTGACGTTACAGGAGATGTAACTTTACCAGAAGGAACAGAAATGGTTATGCCCGGCGATACCGTTAATTTAGCAGTTAAATTAATTGTTCCAGTTGCTCTTGAAGAAAAACAAAGATTTGCAATTAGAGAAGGGGGAAAGACAGTTGGAGCTGGAGTAGTGGTAAAAATCATTAAATAATTATTCGCTCATTCGCTTTGCGAATGAGCGATGTTATTGCCCTGTCGGGCTTAATTGATTAGTACATTTAAGATGTCAACCAAGGTCAAAAAGAAAGCAGTTGAAGAAGAAATAAAACCAAAGCTTAGGATAAAATTGAAGGCTTATGATTATAAGGTGATTGATAATAGTACTCGACAGATTGTTGAAACAGCTTTGAGACATGGAGCTGAGGTTTCCGGACCCGTTCCCTTGCCAACCGAAATTCACAAGTATACAGTGAATCGTTCTTCTTTTGTTCACAAAGATAGCCGTGAGCAGTTTGAAATGCGAGTCCATAAGCGTTTAGTTGATATTTTAAATCCTAATCCCAATGTGATTGACGCTTTGATGAATTTAACTCTGCCCGCCGGAGTTGACATTGAAATAAAGACCTAAAAAGCGGATTGGTCGCTTTGCTCTCTTCGCGCAGATATCAATACCGAAAGACGCAGAAATTTTTACAGAAATAAGTTTTTAATATATAATGAAAATATCTACAATTAACCAATTTTAAAATCCGAGCTTTATTGTAAATAACCGTGGTAAATTACCGGGTTATTGCCCGGTTTTCTATTATCTGTGTTGGTTCGCGTAAATCTGCTTTTACGATTATGAAATTTATTCTTGGTAAAAAATTAGAAATGAGTCAAATTTTTGATGATAAGGGAAATGTTATTCCGGTGACTTTGATTGAAGCTGGTCCTTGTTATATCACCCAGATAAAAACAAAAGAGAGAGATAAATATGAGGCAATCCAGATTGGTTTTGAGAAGCTAAAAGATAAAAAAGTAAAAAAACCGCAGAAAGATAGACCGTATAGATATCTTAAAGAGTTTAAAGCTCCTGGATGCCTGCAGGCAGACTCCCCGAAGGGCTGCAACTCAAAACTCAAAATCAGAGATAAAATTGAAGTGTCTATTTTTAAAGAGGGAGATGAAGTAAAGATTTCCGGTGTTTCTAAAGGAAAAGGATTTGCCGGTGCAGTAAAAAAATGGGGATTTCACGGGCAAACGGCTACTCATGGAACAAAGCACGAGGAGAGGACAATTGGTTCAATTGGTTCAATGTTTCCCCAGAGAGTAATTAAGGGCAGAAAAATGCCTGGCAGAATGGGCACAGAAAGAATAACAATTAAGAATTTAAAAATAGTAAAAATTGACCCAGAGAGTAATTTGTTAGCAGTAAAAGGAGCTATCCCCGGCAGAAGAGGAACATTATTGGAAATCAGAGAATAGGTTTAATTTTAAATATCAAATGATAAATTTTAAATGTTTGAAAATTTTAAAATTGCTGGATCGAACGAAGTGAGAGACTCCCGTAGGATTGCAATTGATTGAAAATTTATGAAAACAATTGTTTATAATCAAAAAGGCGATGAAGTTGGGAAAGTAGAGTTGCCAAAGGAGGTTTTTGAAGTGCCATTAAATACTGATTTGGTGCATCAGGTAGTTTTAGTGCAGATGGCAAATCGGAGACAAATTTCAGCTAAAGTAAAGACAAGGGCTGAAGTTCGTGGTGGTGGAAGGAAACCCTGGCGTCAGAAAGGAACAGGAAGGGCGAGGGTAGGTTCAACTCGTTCTCCAATCTGGAGAGGAGGAGGAATAACTTTTGGACCTACAACTGAGAAAGTTTTTAAAAAGAAAATTCCCAAAAAAATGAGAAGAAAAGCTTTGTTTATGGTTTTGTCAGCCAAAGCAAAGGAAAATTTGCTTTTGGTCTTGGATAAGTTAGAAATTGAAAAAGCAAAAACGAAAGCAATGGCAAAAATTTTAAATAAATTATTTTTGAAAAAAGGTTCTGGCTTGATAATTTTGCTCCATAAAGATAAGAACATAATTAAAGCAACAAGAAATATTCCAAAAACTGTTACGGCGCAGGCGAAAGATTTAAATGTCTTGGATTTACTTTCATATAAATATATTTTAATGCCGAAAGAGGTGATAAAAGTAATTAAAGACACATTTTTATAACATGAGTTTATTTAATTTTTTAAAGAAAAAGAAAAAACCACTCGCTGTCACTAAAGCTTTGGCGGGCAAGGAGAAAAAAGAAGATCAGCCGAAAGCTGAGAAAAAAGTAGAGGCCCGTCCTCTACCCGAAGTTAAATTAGCAGCTAAGAAACCAAGGAAAAGAATTTTAGGCAAGTTATCTCAAATTTTATGTTCTCCTCATGTAACAGAAAAGACAACTGCGGCAGAGAAAGAAAATAAATATGTTTTTAAAGTTTTGCCAAGAGCTAATAAAAGTGAAATAAAAAAAGCAATTGAGGGGTTATACGGAGTAGATGTAATTGATGTTAAAATTATTAATATTCCTAAAAGAAGAAGGAAATTAGGAAAGCAGAAGGGATGGAGAAGAGGATACAAAAAAGCAATTGTCAAAATAAAAAAGGGACAGAAGATAGAAATATTACCTCGTTAAAACATGAAAAAAAAGAAATTATCACCAAGGAAAATATTAACTAAAAAGAAACCAGAGAAGAGGTTGCTTTTGACTTTGAAAGAAAGGGCAGGGAGGGGAAAGTCTGGACGGATAACTGTCCGTCATCAAGGAGGTGGAGTAAAAAGGCGATATCGGCTGGTTGATTTTGGCCAAAAGAAGATTGACGTCCCCGCTAAAGTTATTGCTTTAGAATATGATCCTTACCGAACTGCTTTTCTTGTTCTTTTGGAGTATAATGATAAAGAAAAGCGTTATCGGTTAGCTCCCGGTGATGTGAAAGTTGGAGATGAGGTAATTTGTGCCGAAAAAGCCGAGGTTAAAATAGGAAACAGAATTAAAGTTAAAAACATTTCGGTAGGAACTATGATTTATAATATTGAACTTGTGCCCGGAGATGGAGGAAAAATGGTTAGAGCAGCAGGTAATGCTGCAAAAGTTTTAGCTCACGAGGGGAAATATACGAACTTGGAAATGCCTTCGGGAGAAATTAGGAAAGTATTTCAGGGTTGTTTCGCTACCGTAGGAATAGTTTCTCATTCAGAGTGGCGATATAATACCATAGGAAAAGCTGGAAGGAATCGTTTAAGAGGAAGAAGGCCTACCGTTCGAGGAACAGCAATGAATCCTTGTGACCATCCTCATGGAGGAGGAGAAGGAAGGTCGCCTATTGGTTTAAAGTATCCGAAAACACCTTGGGGAAAACATGCTTTGGGAGTAAAGACAAGAAAGAAGAAAAAGTGGACAAATAAATATATTATTAAAAGAAGAAAGAAGAAAAAATAAAGATAATAAGAACCCCTCGCTTCGCTCGAGAACCTTGATTCGCTAAGGTATAAAAACATATAATCTTGAAATAAGAACCCCCCGCCAAGGCGGGGGAACCTTGATTCGCTATTGTAAAACATATAATCTTAAAATGAACTATTATAATTATGGCTAGATCGCTAAAAAAAGGTCCATACGTAGACGAGAAATTATTAAAGAAGGTTAAGAAGATGAAGTCAGGTGATAAGACAATAATTAAAACCTGGGCAAGGTTTTGCACTATTAGTCCTGAAATGGTTGGTTTTAATTTCGGGGTTCATAATGGTAAAGAACACATCCCGGTTTATGTAACTGAAGATATGGTCGGTCACAAACTTGGAGAATTTGCTCCAACTACAAAATTTGTGAGACACGGTGGAAAAATACAGCGGGGATTAGAACAAAAAGTAGCTCAGAAGGAAACAGAAAAGTTAAAAGAATAAATTATGTTGGTAATAGCTAAATTAAATTATCTTCGAATAGCGCCCAGAAAAGTTAGATTAGTAACTGATATGATTCGGAAAAAGAAAATTGAGGAAGCTCAAAATATTTTAAATTTTACTATAAAAAAAGCGGCAAAACCATTACTTAAACTTTTGAAAACAGCTGTTGCCGATGCCCATCATAATTTTCAACTTGATCCGGATAATTTATATATTTCAAAAATTACTGTTGATGAGGGACCCAAGCTTAAAAGATGGAGGCCGAGGTCAAGAGGTATGGCTCGTGAAATTCAGAAAAAAACTTCCCATCTGACTTTAGTTTTAGACGAGATTACCTCTGGCCCGTCAAAATTTTCCGAAGGAAAACTTAGACGAGCTGAAAAGAAAGTTAAAAAAGCGAAGAAGGTCAAAAAACCCGCCTTCGTTAAGGTTCCGGCAGGCAAAGGAAAGAAGGAAAAAGAGGTCAAAGAAATTCCGGGGATTGAAAAACCGAAGTTAAGACCGGAAACAGAGACTTCGAAACCTAAAACTACGAGAGGAATAAAACGTATTTTCAGAAGGAAAGCATTTTAACTAATCATTGAGTCACCATGTCCTTTAATTATCGAGTTTCCTTAATCATTTAATAACTCAATCACCTAATCACTTAAATTATGAGTCACAAAGTTCATCCAAAAGCATACCGGATAAGAAGAATAGCCGATTGGGATTCACGAGGATTTTATAGAAACTTTGCAGAATACTTGGAAGAGGATTTTAGAATTAGAGAATTTTTAAGAAAGAAATTAGGGAAAGTTGGAGTAGAAAAGATTGAAATTGAAAGGTTTCCCAATAAACTAAATATTATTATTTCTAGTGCTAGGCCGGGTCTTATTATTGGTCGAGGAGGAGAAGGAATTGAGGAGTTGAAAAAAGAGCTGAGGCAGAAAATTTTAAAGAAATCTCTTATCAAGAAAACGGATAAAGAAAAAAAGAAAAAAAAGAAACAAAGAGGACCCGCCTCCACCCCGCTTAACGAAATTACGACGGGCGAAGAAAAAGAGCTAAGAATTGAAATCAGGGAAATTAAGAACCCTTGGACATCTGCCAGCTTGAGTGCTCAATGGGTTGCTCAACAAATTGAAAAAAGAGTTCATCACAGGCGAGTCCTAAAGCGAGCGCTAAGTAAGATTACTGTTCATAAAGAAATTCAGGGAGCAAGAATAGAGGTGTCGGGCCGGCTCAACGGAGTAGAAATTTCCAGAAGAGAATGGCTGGGATCTGGGAAACTTCCTCGTCAGACCATTAGGGCTGATATTGACTATGCCAAAGCAGAAGCTCATTGCAGTTATGGTATAATCGGCATAAAGGTCTGGATATATAAAGGGGAAAAATTCTAATATGGCTATATTAATGCCGAAAAAAGTTAAACATAGAAAATGGAGAAAGGGAAGGTCTAAAGGTATTGAATCCAGGTCAACTGAGTTGGCTTTCGGTAGTTATGGGTTGAAGTCAATGGGTACAAAGTGGATAACCTCGCGTCAGATTGAAGCAGCCAGAAGAGCTATTATTAGATATCTAAGAAAAGGAGGAAAGCTTTGGATTAGGATTTTTCCAGATAAGCCGGTAACTGAAAAAGGAACCGAGGTGCCGATGGGTGGCGGAAAGGGTTCGGTTGACCACTATGTTTTTCCTATAAGGCCTGGTAGGATTATTTTTGAAATTGAGGGAATACCTGAAGAAAAAGCCAGAGAAGCATTTAGAAAAGCAAGTGATAAGTTGCCAATAAAGACAAAATTTATTAAACTATGAAATTATCAGAATTAAAACAAAAATCCCTAAAAGAATTGCAAAAACTTTTACAGAATAATCAGGATAAATTAAGACAGCTTCGTTTTGACTTAGCATCTGGAAAGGTAAAAAATGTAAGAGAAATTAGACAAATTAAAAAGGATATTGCTCGTATCTTTACAAAATTATGCCAAAAAAAAAGTTGAAAGGAACTGTAGTGTCAAATAAAATGCAAAAAACAGTAGTTGTTGAAGTGGAGAGAGTAAAAGAACATCCTAAATATAAAAGAAGGTATAAGGTTCATAAGAAATATAAAGCCCATTATGATAAAGGAGAGTATCATGTGGGAGATAAAGTTACTATTGAAGATTGTCGTCCAATAAGTAAAGATAAAAAGTGGAGAGTAGTGTTATGATTCAACCGCAAACAATATTAAAAGTTGCAGATAATAGCGGAGCAAAGATAATTCAGTGCATCCGGGTTTTAGGTGGTACGCGTCGAAGATATGCTCAAATCGGTGATATTATCGTAGGAGCAGTTAAAACAGCTGAGCCAAGAAGACCAGTCAAAAAACACGATGTAGTAAAAGCAGTTATTGTTAGGCAGAAAAAAGCCTTGAGAAGGTCTGATGGTTCCTATATTCGCTTTGATGATAATGCAGCAGTAATTTTAGAGACGGGGAAGAATCCAAAAGGAGGAAGAATTTTTGGTCCGATAGCTCGAGAATTAAGAAAAAAAGGATTTGAAAAAATAGTCAATTTAGCCAAAGATATTGTGTAAATATTATGAAAATAAAAAAAGGTGATACAGTATTAGTAATTTCTGGGAAAGACCGTGCTCGAAAGAGTAAGGTTATAGAAGCTTTCCCCAAACAAAGGAAAATTGTTATTGAGGGAATTAATTTGAGAAAAAAACATATGAAACCGAAAAAGTCTGGTGAGAAAGGTCAAATTGTGGAAATGCCCGGTCCTCTTAATGTTTCTGACGTGAAACTTATTTGCTCAAAGTGCGGGAAACCGACCAGAGTTGGATATAAAACGGAGGGGAAAAGAAAATATCGCATTTGTAAAAAATGTAAACAAGAGATATAAGAACCTGCCTTCGGCAGAACCTTGATTCGTTAAGGTATAAATATATAATCTTAAATTGATGCGCTTAAAGGAAAAATATAATAAGGAGGTTGTACCAGAGATGATGAAAAAATTTGGTTATAAAAACCTTATGGCTGTTCCTAAGATTGAAAAGATTGTAGTAAATACTGGATTTGGTAAGTTGATTGCCGGTAAAACCTCGGAAGAACAGAAAAAGATTTATAGTCTTATTTTAGACGATTTGGCTCTAATTTGTGCTCAGAGACCGATTTTGACCAAAGCAAAAAAATCAATTGCAGGATTTAAAATAAGAGAGGGGATGCCAATTGGGGCTGCGAATACTTTGCGAGGTAGAAAAATGTATGATTTTTTAGAAAGAGTAATTTGTATCGCTCTTCCTCGTTTTCGCGACTTTCGGGGGATTGACATGAAATCTTTTGATAAAGAAGGGAATCCTACCATTGCCATTAAAGAACATATAGTTTTTCCTGAGGTTTCACCGGAAAAAGCTAAAACAATTTTTGGATTTGAGATAACGGTGGTTACAACAGCAAAAACTCGCGAAGAGGGAATTGAATTGTTGAGATTGTTGGGACTTCCAATAAAACATGGCTAAAAAATCACAAATTGAAAAATCTAAGAAAAAACCTAAATTTAGCACAAGAATTGTTCGCCGCTGTTTTAGATGTGGGAGGAGAAGAGGATATATGAGAAAATTTGGTTTATGTAGAATTTGTTTTAGAGAATTAGCTAATAAAGGGGAAATCCCTGGAATAAAAAAATCATCATGGTAGATCCAATTAGCGATATGCTCAATAGAATACGAAATGCTCAGGCCGTTCTACATCAAATGGTCTCTATCCCTTTTTCTAATCTTAAATATGAAATTGCCAAAATTTTAGAAAAAGAAGGATTTGTTGAAAAGGTGGAAAAAAAAGGGAGAAAAGAAAAAAAAGTTGTTGAAATTACCTTGAAGAAGAAAGAAATTTCTGAAGAAAGCGAGGAAGAAATAAAACCAGCAATCTCCGGCTTAAAAAGGATTTCAAAACCAGGACAAAGAATTTATACTGGAGCTAAAGAGATTAGGCGAGTTCGAGGGGGTTATGGGATAGCGATAATCTCTACTCCAAAAGGAATAATGGCAGACAAGGAGGCAAGGAGGAAAAAACTGGGCGGAGAAATTATATGTGAAATATGGTAAAAAACTATGTCAAGAATAGGAAAAAAACCAATTGAAATACCAAAAGACGTTGAGGTCAAAATAGAAGATGATACAGTGATTGTTAAGGGTCCAAAGGGCGAGCTTCAAAAGAAGATTCGTCCCGAGATTAGAGTTGATATAAAAGAAAATGAAATTTTAGTTAGCCCTGAAAGGGAAACCAAAAAAACTAATGCTTTTTGGGGGTTAACTAGAACTTTGGTTTCTAATATAATAAAAGGAGTTACCGAAGGTTATGAAAAGAAATTGGAGATACAAGGTGTTGGTTATAAAGCGAATTTAGAGGGAGAAGATTTGGTTTTACGGGTTGGCTTTTCTCATCCAGTTAAAATAGATAAAGTTGAAGGTATAGAATTTTCAGTAGAGAAAAGCATTATTACTGTTTCGGGAATTAATAAAGAATTAGTTGGCCAGATTGCTGCAAGAATAAGAAAAATTCGTCCTCCCGAACCCTATAAAGGGAAGGGAATAAGATACGTAGGCGAGGAAGTTCGGAGAAAGGCAGGAAAAAAAGTAGTTACTGCTGAAGGCCGGTAACGATTAATTATGTTAGAGAAGCAACAAAAAAGACATAGGCGTCATAGACGGGTGAGAGCTAAAATTAAAGGGACAGCTAAAGTTCCACGACTTTGTGTTTTTAGGTCAGCTAAATATATTTATGCTCAGCTTATTAATGACGAAAAAGGAAAAACTTTAGCCGCTGTTAATGGAAAGCTTGCTGTTGCTAACAAAGTAGGTAAATTAATCGCCAAAGAGGCGATTGAAAAGAAAATAAATAAAGTTGTTTTTGATAGAGGAGGATATAAATATCATGGTCGAGTTAAGGCTCTTGCAGAGGGGGCACGAGAAGGAGGACTAAAATTTTAAAAATATGTTTATAAAAAGAGGACAATCAAGAAGAAGAATATTTGAGAAAAAACAAGAAGAGTTTGAATCCAAACTTTTAGATTTGACAAGAGTTACTCGGGTAACAGCCGGCGGCCGGCGTTTTCGGTTTCGGGCAGGAATGGTAATTGGAGACAAAAAAGGAAGAGTTGGTTTTGGGGTAGCTAAAGGAAAAGATGTTGCCCAAGCAGTAGAAAAGGCAACAGGAGTAGCTAAGAAAAATTTGATTAAAATCCCAATTACAGAAGAAACTATTTTGTATCAAGTTGAGGCAAAATTTGGAGCAGCCAGAGTTATGTTAAAACCTCAAAGAAAAGGAAGGGGATTAGTGGCAGGAGGAACAGTTCGGGTTATTTGTACTTTAGCCGGGATAAAAAATGTTTCTTCAAAAATTATCGGGAAAACAGGAAATAAAATTAATAACGCCAAAGCCACAATTGAAGCGTTAAAAAAATTAAAGTATGCAACTACATCAGCTAAAACCAAGACATAAACTAAAGAAGAAAAAACGGATTGGCCGCGGGGGTAAGAAGGGTACTTATTCTGGCAAAGGAATCAAGGGTCAGAAATCCCGAGCTGGTAGAAAATTCGCCCCGGTTATTCGAGAATTGATAAAAAAATATCCAAAATTAAGAGGCTATAGATTCAAAGGGCACAAAGGAAATCTTGTGGTTGTTAATGTTGGAGTTTTAGAAGAAAGGTTTGAAAGTTCAGAAATTGTTACTCCTAAACTCTTGCTTGAAAGAAAAATAATTCGTAGAATAAAAGGAAAAGTGCCCAAAGTAAAAATTTTAGGAAAAGGAGAGATAACTAAGAAACTAATCATTGAAAATTGCGAAACATCAAAAGTTGCAAAAGATAAGATTGAAAAAGTCGGCGGCGAAATAAAAATAACTAATAACCAAGAAACAAATACCAAACAAATTTCAATAACCAATAACCGATAACCAAAATTTGGTTATTGTATCTTGGTGATTGTATTTTGCGAGCGAAGTGAGCTTATGTGGTATCACAAAATTATCCAAGTTTTCAAAATACGCGATTTACGCAAAAAGATTATTTTTGTTTTGCTGATTTTCGCTATTTTCAGATTAATGGCAGCTATCCCAATGCCGGGAATTAACGCCGATAATTTACAGAAATTTTTTGAACGATTTAAAATGATGGGTTTTTTAAGTGTTCTTACTGGTGGAGCTCTGAGTAGATTCTCTGTTATTATGTTAGGATTGGGCCCTTATATTACAGCAGTCATTATTCTGCAACTTTTAACAATGATTTTTCCTCAATTGGAGAAAATGTACAAAGAAGAGGGAGAAGCCGGACGTCAGAAATTTAACCAGTATGGAAGATTACTAACTATTCCTTTAGCTATGCTCCAGGGATATGCAATGCTGAGTTGGCTGCAGCGGCCGCCAAATGCAGTAATTTCTCCTCCTCTTAGTCCTCTTCAAACTTTAACTTCAATTTTAACTATTACCGCCGGAACTGTATTTTTAATGTGGTTAGGGGAATTAATTACAGAAAAAGGGATTGGTAATGGGGTTTCTCTTTTAATTTTTGCTGGAATTATTGCCAGTTTTCCAATGAGCGTTTTCCAGGCCTATTCTGATATTAGCGTTGATCCGGCTAAAATTCCAAATTATCTATTCTTTGCTGCTATAGCTTTGTTTATTATTGCCGGGGTAATTTTAATTACTGAAGGAAGACGCAATATCCCGGTTTCTTATGCTAAAAGAGTTAGGGGAACGAAAATGTACGGAGGGGTTTCTACCTATTTACCTATGAATGTTAATCCGGCCGGAGTAATCCCTATAATTTTTGCTATGTCAATTTTACTTCTTCCTGAAATGGTTGCTAACTTTTTTACCGGAACAGGGGGAATGATAGGTAATGTTGCTGGAAGTATGGCTGCTTTTTTGGCAAACCCGTGGGTTCGTGGAGTTTTGTATTTTCTATTAGTTATTCTTTTTACTTTTTTTTACACCGCTGTTACCTTTGACCCAAAAGCAATTTCTACAAATCTTCAGAAGATGGGAGGGTTTATTCCTGGAATTAGACCGGGAGAGTCAACTGCTAAATTTATTCATTATATTTTAAATCGGGTTTTGCTTATTGGAGCTTTATTCTTAGGCACAATCGCGGTAATGCCGTCTATCGTTGGAGGAATTACCGGGGTTCAGAATGTTTTTGGTTTTTTAATAGGAGGAACTTCTGTGTTAATTGTGGTCAGCGTAGTTCTGGAAACTATGCGGCAAATCAACGCCCAACTCCAAATGCGCGAATATGAAACTTTCTAAAGTTTCCATTGCGGTGAGGAAAACTTCTAAAAATATGGCAAAACAAGTTATTATTCTTTTTGGTCCCCCAGGAGCTGGAAAGGGAACTCAAGCAGAATTACTAAGAGATAAAATAGGGTTGTATTATTTTGAAACGAGCAAAATACTAGAACAGGAGTTTAAAAACCCCTCAGAAAAATCTATTGAAATAAACGGGGAAAAGTTTGATGCTTCTGATGAAAAGAAATTATGGATGGAAGGAAAGTTATGCAGTCCTCCTTTTGCTAGTTATTTGGTTGAAAAACATATTAGAAAATTAGCCGAGCAAGGAGAAAGTTTAATTTTAGCTGGTTCACCAAGAACGGTTTATGAGGGAGAAAGAG
>Ga0315533_1000245_pt1 | contig 49768 bp, 48 predicted proteins | sample SalMarSW160130MG_FD_203081 | JGI IMG/M metagenome (GOLD analysis project Ga0315533, IMG submission 203081) | Salt marsh sediment microbial communities from the Plum Island Ecosystem LTER, Massachusetts, United States - Salt Marsh Sediment SW1601-30 ...
TCTTTAAAGCTTACTGGGACGGTTTAACGGCCAGCGGTCAGCGGCCTGCGCCTGGGGTTTATATCTACACCCTTGACTGGCGTGCGCGGCGTAATGATGGTTCCGAGGGATTCTCCAAGGCCCAGCGTATAACCAAGACCGCTTTGATGCAGCCTTAGGGTTGCCCTGCTGAAGCCCTAAGTTAGCAGATAGAGATTTATGAGGCTGCCGGAGGGCAGCCTCCTGTTGATGGTCAAATAATCTGGAAGCGCAGGGTGATTGGTTTCTGCCTGATTAGGACGTGGAGGAAATACACCCCGCGAGGAAGCCCTGAGGTCTCAAAGGGTAATTCGAGGTTATTCTGGGAATTTCCCGGGGCAAAGCCGGCAAGGCGTCTGCCTGCCGCGTTGTATAGTGAGATACTTTCTATTCTTTGAGTTGACGAAACCACAAGCCTTAGTGGTTCACCTTGCACAAGTAGCGTCTTCTCAAGTCGAACTGGCAGCTCTTCGGCAATACGTTCGGCAACCGCGTTTGTATCCTCAGCCTGGTTAAGGAAGAGGAGGTTTCCCTTAACATCTACCCAGTTGGTTACCAGAAGGTCGGGGTACTTTGAGTAGCGGTAGGTTACCTCTACCGAACCTTCTCGGTTTATCTGAATCCAGCCGTCTGCCGGGTTCCAGAGAAATTCTCCCGGTGACGCAGGTGATTCATCGATCTTAACCTCAACTACATCCAACGCCGGGAAGTGGGAGGGGTAGATTGCATGACCTGCAGATATAGTCCCGAAGTTCTCGGTGGTTTCCTTCCAGTTGTCGTTGTCGACCTCGCCCCAGATCACCTGTTCGCACACAAGGTTCCGCGGATTGGAAGTACTCCATGACCAGGTTGGCATAGGATCGAATGAGTCGTCGTTGTTTTCATATACGGTTACCGGTTCCCACCAGCCGCCTGCAGCAAGATCGAGGTCTCCATCTGCGTCCACGTCGCCCCACGCCACGCAGGATTGATACGTCCACAACTTCGACTCCCAGAAAGGCAAGGTATCCAGTGTACCTTCGTGATTCAGGTATATCCGCACCCGGCTTGCGTCGTCTCCCTTCTGGTTGTTGTCTGCGGTGGCCATGTCGAGGTCACCGTCCGCATCGAAATCACCAAAAGCGATCTGGATGGTGTGATGCGAATCAGCCGATACCCACTCAGCCTCTGTGTTAAGGGTGCCCTCTTCGGTGAAGTATATCCGGTTCGTTTTATATCCACCTGCGGCCAGATCAAGATCGCCGTCGCTATCTACGTCAACCCAGCATACGTCCATGTTGAAGTCCGAATCTGCAGATTCCCACATCGGATCAGCTGAAAGCATCCCGCCCAGGTTCTCAAATATCGCCACCTTCTGGCGCTTGTCGATATACTCGTTGCCTGCAGCGACGGCAAGATCGAGATCCCCGTCTCGGTCCGCATCACCCCAGTCGCATGAAAACGCCTGCAAAGTGTCGCCGCCGAGCCAGATTGGACTTGAGGTGAAGATGCCTGCGTCGTTACTATAGACGCGCGAAGGATCGGACTGCCAATCGCCTTGATGAGCGAACCCGGCCACGGCCAGATCAAGGTCGCCGTCCGAATCCATATCTCCCAGACTGACGTGGCCGTTGCAGGCTACGTTCGCTGAACTCCACGAAGCGATCTCCTCAAGCTCACCTCCCTTATTATAATAGACCCTGTTGGGATTTCGGGCCATGTCGTTGCCGTTGCCGGTAACCAGGTCAAGATCGCCGTCTGAATCTATGTCTGCAAGGACGCCGCCGGTGGAGTAGTCGTTGTCATTCGATTCCCACGCCGGCTCGGTGTCAAGTTCAACCGCCTGCAGGAGAAAAACGCTCAACAAACAAAGAACGTGCATCAGACCTCCAGGGTTTTTCCAGAGTATAGGCGGGCTTTATTCGGTTTCAAGGCTTGACAGCGTACCACTTTAGGATAGGATTGAATCACAAAGGAAGAAGAAGATGAACGAATGCGATTCTCAGATTGAGTGCAGCTGCACCTACGAACCGTGCTCGCGCAAGAGGAAATGCTGCGAGTGCATAGCTTACCATCGTTCGCAGGAAGAGCTGCCGGCTTGTTATTTTACCCCGGAAAAGGAGCGAACCTACGACCGATCCATCGAGTACTTCATCCGTTGTCGTCAGAACCGCTGATTGTTTAACCACGCGTTGTATCTTTTGCGAGAGGGGAGAGGTGAAGGGTTTAATGTAAGGCTACAGAGATTTCCTTCTCGATCCTGATCAAGGCGTAGTGCTTAGGCGCTGTGCCCGGATTTACAACGATGGTTGATCCCAATTGCTCAATCCCTCGCGCCTCATGGATGTGTCCGCAGAGCACGAGGTCAGGTTTACGTTGGTCTATAAAAGTCCTCAGCGCCTTCGATCCCACGTGCTTGCCTAAAAACACCCTGTCGCAGGCCCCGTATGGGGGATTGTGCGAGCAGATAACCAGCCGTTCACCCTTCCCAGGTTCAGGACAGGAGTTAAGCTTTTCTTGCAATTCTTCCTCAGTATACTCGTTCGGTGTGTTGAATGGTGTAGGTATCGAGCCGCCCAGACCGAAGAGAAGGAGTCCGTCAAATCGCACTGCTTCTCCATCAAGGCTTAGGCCTTCGGCTTGAAACCACGCTGCGGATTGAGGCCGCTCCCAGTTACCGGGGATCACATAAAGTGCGGGATAGGCTCCTCGCAGGGTCTGAATCCGCTCCTTGGTTTTTTCAAGACCGGCACCCGTTGTTACATCTCCAAGCATCAAGACAAGATCAACCCCTTCTATTCCAACTAAAGGCTCTACGGAGTGACCATGCAGATCACTTAGGATAAGCACGAGCATTCTATTTCTCCATGGTTTTTCGACCCAGGTTTTGAAAAAAGCTGTATGTATATACAACGATGGTTATGAAGACAAGTACGGTTACCAGCGGGACGAGGAATCCACGAAGAAGCCAGCGTGCATCAAGCAGGCCGGCGCAGAGCATGGCAAAGAACGCAAAGCCGGTAACCTTGCCCGGCCAGTTGGATTGAGGCACGAAGGTTCTTGAGGTCAAGAGCACAAGACCGCCTCCCAAGATAATTGCATCCCTTACCAGTACTATGAGAGCGAGAAATAGGGGTATGCGTCCCTGGAATGCCATGATCATGGCAAGGGTGTTCAGGGTGAGCTTGTCGGCGATGGGGTCGAGTATCTTGCCCCACTCGCTTTCTTGTTTGAGACGGCGGGCGACCCAGCCGTCCAGGGTGTCGGTGACGGAAGATGCCACGAACAGGATGAAGGCCAAAAGGTTATGTCGGGTAACCAGCGCCCAGACCGTTGGCGCAAGCATAGCGAGTCGAATAAGGGAAAGGATATTGGGGATAGTCCAGAATCGCCATGGGTTTTTAACCGCCCCCGACGCTGCATCCGGGAGGGTGTCAGTGGGTGTGTTACGGGTGTTACGGGTGTTACGGGTGTTACGGGTGTTACGGGTACGGGTGTTACGGGTACGGGTGTTACGGGTCATTCGGTGTCTTGGAGGAGTTCCCTTGCGTGTGCGAGCACGGTATCGGTGATCTCCTCTCCGCCAAGCATACGTGCAAGCTCCTCCACACGCCCTTTCTTGTTCAACGCTTTGATGCGGGTGATGGTTCTTCCTTTCTTGACCTCTTTGGTTACCCGGAAGTGGCGGTCTGCATAGCGTGCGATTTGGGGAAGGTGTGTTACGAGAAGGATTTGCTTCTTTCTGGCAAGTTCCTTGAGGCGTTTGCCTACCGTTTCTGCGGTGCTTCCGCCGATACCAACATCAATTTCGTCGAATACCAGCACCGGCACCTGGTCTGAATCTACAAGCACGGTTTTGAGTGCAAGCATGATGCGCGAGAGCTCACCGCCCGAGGCTATCCGTGCCAAAGGCTTCGGCGCCTCACCCGGGTTGGCGGAGAAGAGAAACTGCGTATCTTCGAGACCGTTTTCAGTGAGACGGTATCGAATACCGTTCTCCTCGTACAGGCCATCGGGGTCTTCTGTTTTTAAGAATTCAACAACCAAGCGTGCCTTTGGCATAGCCAGTGTTTCCAGATTAGCTTCCACTGCTTGTTCGAAGCTTTCCTTGGTCCTTCTGCGTGCTTCCGAGAGCGTGCGTGCGAGATGGAGAAGTTTCTTCCGGAGTTCGTCTTCGGCTTTCTCAAGTTTTATTATCTCCTCGGCGTCCAGCTCGATGGAGGCAAGCTTGGTCTTCAGTTCGCTCGTCAATTTAATAAGCCCCTCATCATCCACGTTATGCTTGCGGCACAGTTTCTCGAAGGCAAACAGACGCTCGTTTATCTCCTCGAGGCGCTGTGGCGAGTACTCGATTGAGGAGCGGTATCGTACCAGAGTTCGCCATACTTCGTCTGCAGCGATCCCCCCATCTTCCAGTGTTTTCAAGGCTTCCTGAAGTGAAGTGTCCAGCGCAGCCAGATTTTTAAGCATCTGTGTGGCAAGTGCCAGTCCTTCAAGGATCGATGCTTCCTGCTCGGAGATCAGCTCAATCAACCGGCCTGCCATCTCGGCCCTGCGTTCGGCAGAGGCCAGAAGCTCCTGTTCTTTCTTGAGTTCTGTCACCTCACCCGGTTTTGGGTCGAGTTTTTCAATCTCTGAAAGCTGGAAGGTAAGGAAATCGCGCTGCTCTGTGCGTCTTTCGAGGTCTTGTTTGAGTTTTTTGATGGTGTTAACCGTTCTGTAGTAATCGTTGAACTTGAAAGAATAGCTTGTCTTTAAGTTTTTCAATCCGCCGTAGGCGTCCAGGAACTCGCTATGTGTGGATGTTTTTAAGAGTAACTGATGCTGATGCTGGCCGTGGATATCTACCAGACCGTCTCCGAGTTCTGCGAGAGCGGTTTGGGTAATTTGCCGGTCGTTGACGAAGTTTTGCGGTCGCTTTCCGCACTTCGTTTTACGCCTGATCAAGAGGAGATCATCTTCCGCCTCAATCCATTTTGGCAGTTTAAGGTTCTTGGCGTGGAGGCATGCTTCTACTTCGAGTGGCACGCCGTCGGTGCGGAAAAGATCTTCGGTGATGCGCTCGCCCAGCACTACCGAGAGCGCGCCGAGAAGGATCGATTTACCCGTTCCCGTCTCTCCGGTCAGGATATTTAAACCCGGGGAGAGATTAAGCTCCAGCTCGTCGATCAGGGCGAAGTTACGCACACACAACCGTTCAAGCATCAGGCCGGCCTCCCCAGCGCATCTTGTGACGAAGGATCTGGAAGAACGAAACATCTTGTGGCATTATGATCCGGGCGTGACGTTTAACCTTGGAGAACGTGACCTTCTCGCCGGTCTCCAACTGGCGTCTTTCCTGACCGTCGGTTGTGAGGGTCACCGGAGGATTCTTGGAGCCTACCTTTACTGTAACCGTGTAGTTGGGCGGGACAAGCATGGGTCTTGCCGATAGGGTGTGCGGACAGATAGGTGTGAGGATAATCGCCTCAAGTCTTGGATCAAGTATAGGCCCGCCCGCGGCAAGCGAGTAGGCGGTGGAACCGGTAGGCGTGGAGACGATCAAACCGTCGCCGGTGAAGCGCGTTAAAAACTCGCCGTTTAAGTAGGTGGAAAGCTCGATTACGCGCGCCTCCGAACCCACGTTGAAGGTTGCATCGTTGAGCGCGAAGAACTCCTCGTCCTTGCATTTTACACAAAGCAGCATCCGTTCTTCTATCCGTACCCGCCTGCGAGAGAGGTCGTCCAGCGCCTGCTCGAGATCTGCCGAATGAAACGCGGTAAGGAAACCAAGCCCACCCAGGTTTATACCCATTATCGGTGCCTCTAATTCACCCGCCTCGCGAACCGCCCGAAGCATGGTGCCGTCGCCGCCTAAAGCTAAAAGAAAATCCACCGACTCATCAAGAGGGGAGGAGATCAGAAGTTCGTGCCCGTTATCCTTGGTCCACCTCTCGAGACGCTCAAGTATCTCAGTAGCGTTGGGTTTGTTCTTGTTGTATACTACCGCTATCTTCATTATCTCCTCACGAACAGGAAACGCAGATTTCCGTAACTGTCAACCCCCTTCTTGAACTGCAGGGGTGAGGTTTCGGCGTAGCGCTCAAGGGGCTCCGAAAGCAGTAGGTCTATCTCAAGGGCCGCAAGTCCTTTAGGGGCAAGGAACCTTTCCGTTTCATCAAGGATCCTTTTTACGATCCTGAAGCCGTCGGACCCGCCGTCAAGAGATATGGAAGGGTCGAAGTTGCGAACCTCTACCGGAAGTTCCGCAAGAAGACCGGTCGGTATGTAAGGAGGATTGGAGATCAAAAGATCCAGCTTTCCCTCAAGCCTTGAGGCACCCTCAAACCCGAAGAGATTGCCCATGACGAATTGAATACGCTCTCTAATCTTCATTCTTTCTGCGTTACGCTCAGCCAATCTTAAAGCAACAGGGGCCAGGTCGGTCGCTATTATCCGGGCTTCGGGGAACTTTTGCGCCAGAGCTATCGCAATTGCACCGGTGCCCGTACCAAGCTCGAGGATCAACCCTGGATCTTCGTTTAGCTCGTCCAGTGTCCGCTCAACCAGTTGTTCGGTCTCCGGTCTCGGTATAAACACCCCTTGGGTTACTTCCAGGTCAAAATCAAGAAACGCGGCTGTCCCGAGCAAAAGCTGAAGAGGTACTCCCTTCTCGCGTTGCTCGATGAGATCAGACAGACGGCTTGACTGGTCGGGATCGAGCGGTTCCTTTCTGGCGATTAGCGTGGGCAGTGATCTTCCTGCAACGTATTCAAGCAAAAGGAGCCTTTCCTGCCAGTCAATCTTCAGAGAAGCCGAGCGGACTTCTTCAAGCGCTGTCTTCTGCATATCGCCGCGCCTCCTCTTCAAGAAGGAGAGTGTGAAACTCGTACAGGTCGCCTGTAAGTATCTCGCCGAGCCTGTAAAGACTTACCTTGATCCGGTGATCGGTTACCCGGTTCTGCGGGAAGTTGTATGTTCTGATCTTCTCGCTTCTCTCCCCAGTGCCTATCTGCACCCTGCGTTCGGCTCCCTGTTTGGTTTCTTCTTTTGCTCGCATCAGCTCCTGCAGCCTTGCCCTTAAGATGCGCATCGCCTTTGCCCGGTTCTGGTGCTGTGAGCGTTCATCCTGGCAGCTTACCGAAAGCCCGGTGAGTTTATGCCTGATGCGTACAGCTGAGTCGGTGACGTTCACGTGCTGGCCGCCTTTTCCGGATGCGTGGAAGGTTTCTATCACAAGATCCTTGGGATCGATTTCGACATCCTTCTCCTCGGCTTCGGGCAATACCGCCACGGTTGCGGTTGATGTATGGGTGCGGCCCGAGGCCTCGGTCTCGGGCACCCGCTGCACACGGTGTACCCCTGACTCGAACCGCATGTAACGGAAGGCTTCCTTCCCTTTAACAAGAAAGACGATCTCCTTGAATCCGCCTATCTGTGTTGCGTTCGAAGAAAACACCTCCTGGCTCCATCCCCTGCGCTCGATGTAACGGAAATACATGCGGTAAAGGTCACTGACAAAGAGGGTCGCTTCGTCTCCGCCGGCGGCGGCTCGTATCTCAATGATGCAGTTGCGCTGCCAGCGCTCGTCCGGTGGAATCAGCAAGGCACGCAGCTCGCTTGTCAGCAGATCCCTTTTCCTCTCAAGATTAGCAATCTCCACACGAATCCCATCCAGGAAATCTTCGTCTTCTTCCCCTGCCAAAAGTATCTCCTCGGCGGCCTCTATCTCCTTGAGGATGTTTCGCAGACGCTCTCCAAGGGAGAGTATCTGCTCGCATCTCTTGTACCGATAGGAGGTTCTTTTGAGCTCCTTCGTATCAGAAAGCACTGCTCGATCGGTCAGCCTGGCTTCAAGTTCTTTCTTCTCCTCGGCAATATGAGCAAGACGCTCAAGAAGCCTTAAGGCATCAGACTTATCTTTCGCCTCGGAGTTTGCGTTACTCATAAGCGGTTTTTAACTGGGAGGGAACCTTTGCAGGAGACACACCACTATCTTTGACTCGCAGCCTTCGTCATCGGCTCTTTTCTTCTCACAGGCTATGCCTTGAACTTATCGCGCAGCTTCAGGTAGCGGATGTATTCATCCAGGTCCGGGATGTTGCGCACGGTGATTTCATCCTCGCCTACCTTGATAAGCTCCACGTCCTCCAAACGCTTCAGGTATTCTTCTACCTTTTTGATGTCAACCCCGGTGATATGGGAGATAGTCTCAGTGGAGATCTGATCAAGGCTCACCCCTTCATCCATCGGCGTGCCCTGTTGCTTGGCGCGGGCCAGGACGAAGTGGATGATACGCTCCTCGTCGCTTTTGATGGTGAGATACTTAAGTTGTTCGTCAAGGGTGCGAATTCGTTTTGTAAGCGTCTCGATCACGTAAGCGACCAGCGGATTCTCGTTGATCTTGGAGATGAACGACTCCTTGTCGATAATTATGAGGTCCGTTTCCTCTATTGCGGTGGCGCTGGCAGATCGCGGGCTTCCGTCAATTACCGCCATCTCGCCGAAGAAATCACCTTCCTTAAGCACTGCAAATACCTTCTCCTGATCCTCTTCACCCGCGGAGATCTTGATCTTGCCCTTGCGGATGAAGTACATCACCTCGCCTGTATCCCCTTCATGGAAAAGCACCTCGCCGGGCATCAACTGTCGTTCAAAACGTGGCTTTTTCTCCCACATGGGCTTCCTCCTACAATAGCTCTAGTTAGTAAGCTTATCCGAAAATAGGCCTCCTGTCAACCCGTCCCGTAACACCCGTAACACCCCCCGTAACACCCGTACCCGTAACACACCATCTTAGTCATCGCGACCGACCGTCCGTTTCGTTCAGAGGCGGGGGAGGGGGAGATAATTGTTACCCCTACCTTTATCCTGCCCCATCAAGGGGGAGGATTTTTATCTGACGAGTATAACCTTCTAAGTTATAGAACTCTCCGCCACCTCCCTGACGAAGTACACCCCAGGCGCGTGCCCTTCTCCCCATTGAATCGTGCCGGACGATCCTGCAGTTGTAGGGGCGACGCATGCGTCGCCCCTACATATCTTGCGGCCTATGATGTCGAATATAGAAGCGTCCGTTCGGATACAATAACACAGGCTGAGGCACCCGACTGGGGCACGCTGAACCTGTGCTGTTGGAAGATGTATAGACCATGGACAGGAAGGAGCAGTTTACGTCATCACCAACTCAGCGGAGTTAGCGACTATTGCAGCCCGAAGAAGCTCTTATCTTATCACGACGGCCTTTGTCTTACAGGCACCTTCTGCGGTTTCGAGCACGCAGAAATAGATCCCGGACGCGACCTCGCGGCCCCGTCTGTCTCGCGTATCCCATTCTGTTTGATGGTAACCGGCAGGCATATCTTCGTCCAGGAGAGTCTTGATCATCCGGCCGTTGATGTCGTATATCTTCAAATGCACCCTTGCAGGCCAGGGGAGTCCGTAGGATAAGGTGAATGCAGCCGTAGCGATCTGCGGGGTAGTGGAGAGTTGTTCAATAAAGGGCAGATCAGGACGCGGCTCCGCGCGCTCCGCTACGTATGAGCCTTCAGGGGGTCTGATGGATAATACCCCGCCTGATACCACCCTGTATCCGAGAGGCATCCCTTGAGGCAGGACGTACCATGCGGTTGTGATCGGATCAGGGCTGTCAGGTCCCCAGCCAAAATTCAGATGGTACTGGTCGTCCTCGTCTTCAATCTCACGCAGCCCGTCGCAGACGATCGCATGACCGTTTGAACCGTTCGGATAGTGTATACTCAGCTCCGCAGGCAGGGCGTCCTTCATGTTTTGACTTAAGGTGTCGTAGAACCAAACTGTGTTTTTGTCCACATTCATCGCCGATGGGTATCCGAATTTGAACATCAAGGCGAATGAAACGCGCTCTACGGTGGTTCCCGAGCCACTGCTTGAGTAGTGCATCTTGACGAAGATGCCGCAGGTGAAGGCAAGTGCGGCAACATCGTAATAACCAGGGGTGGAATCTGCAAGGTAGATGTTCCTCAGATCCACCAGGTATCCGTTCATGACGTTGAACGAGGGGAAGTCGTACGTAGCAGAATCCTGGTCGATACGTATGTAAGGGTCTGTACCCCTCGATGTATATCTGTCCCACTGGTAGAGTTGAACATCACTCATGTAGTTTCTTCTGTTGCAATGATAGTCTACTATTTGGGACATCGCCGTGGCAACGCACCCTACCACGCATCGCTCGTCTGTTTCCGGATCTTTGGGGCAGTAGGCGTTGTAAGGATAGGTTTGACGCCAGGTGGTTTCGACCCATCCACCCGTGTGGGTAGAGCCTGGAGAAGGCCACTGTCCGGTTACCTCAAGCGACACATTGTCCGCAAGGTAATTCTCCCATGAAGAGCCGTTCGCGATCAAGATGTCTGCGTCCGTTACAGAGACGGCTTCTTTTCTTAAATCCAGATCGGTTTTTACCATGCAAAGCAGGACATTCTCCGGGTCATCATCCCAGGGAAAGTTGCAGCGATAGGAATATGCAATTATCGGGGCCAGTCGGGTATCTCCGGAAAGCACCACGAATCCTCGCGGTGTCAGCTCGGCAACGTAACCCAGAGGCTGGTTTGATTCGGTTTCGCGCAGCTCCTTGAGTTTGTCTACATTTACGGTTTGATCTTTAAGGTGCGGGAGTTGGCTCCATACGTTGGTCATGGATTGGATGTGGGTCATTGCCGCTTTTAGAGCCTCCTGGGGGGTAACCGTTGCAGCCGGAAGCCAGGTCGTTGAGATCAGAACCAGTAAAACTATGGCGGTAATCACCCTCCTTACACGCAGGTTTGTCTCTGACATTATGGAACTCCTTTTATCAAATTATCCCAGTATAGTTATCTCTGGGTGCACGTCAAGTTTTTAGCCCCGAATCCCGCACAAAGACCTTATTCTGAATCTAGTTCAGCAGCACCACCTTGCGGGAACGAGAGAACCCAGGGGTTGCAAAACGCACAAAGTAAACGCCAGGTGCCGCACCCACCGTATACCACCGCACAGAGTGTCGGCCTTGGTTCCAGGTGCCTGACGCAAGGCAGGTTACGGTCTTGCCGGTCAAATCATAGATGGAAAGGGTAAGCTCGGTAGAGCGTCCCAGAGAGAAAGCTATAATTACAGAGGCTGTGGCCGGGTCAAGGGAGACCGCATCCAGACTGAATTCACCGGACACAGGGGCTTCCGTTATACCTACTTGGTAGTAGAAGGTATCCACAAGCGGGGGGTAGCTGATATTCACAGGCCAATTATTCTCCGCCCAGAAGGTGATCTCGTAGACGTCGGGTGCAGGATTAGTCTCATCAAAGGTGCCCCGTATGGTATCGTAAGGTTCTACTCTCCACACAGGGACGGTGTCTATGTATACCGAATCTTGGGTATCTAAATCTACAATAAGGCAAATCAGAGATGGCTCCTGGACTTCTATTCCTCCTCGTTCTGCGTACCACGCCCGAGGCCTGAAAGGCTCTTGCTGGATTCTCTCCGGCGATTCTATCTCGTAAGGGGTTATGTCAAGGCTGTCGGCGGCTGCGGTACTTACTCCTAATCCCGGCAACGCCAGCAGCGTAAGTACGACAAAGATAACCATCGTTCTGCTCATTTTCCCTCCTGGGCGAATATCTTCTCTTGCTTATCCAAGACCACAACTCGATCAGTAAAATCCGTGTTAATTCTAACTGATTCTAAACGTATGTCAACCCGTAAGATACTCATGGGAGACGCATAGGGTTGACAAGGGGTTTAAACCCCTTGCCCATGTCTACCGGATAAGGATTACCTTTTGGATGGTTGAAGAACGCTGGGACCGAACACGGATGAAATACACCCCGGACCCGTAACACTCACCCCACACTCACCCCAGGTGATAGTTCCTGAAGCGGCGGCGGAGTAAATCTCATCTACCCTTCTGCCTGAGGCATCAAAGACCTCTGCTCTGAATTCCTGCGGACTGTTTGAATATCTAAGCGCTATCTGAGAACCTTGGGAGGTGAGTGCATCCATATTGAACCCACGAGACACAGGCGTTTCATCTATCCCGATATAGCCGAATGTATCCGTAAGCGGTGGATGACTGACGTTCGATCCGGTTCCATCCTCTGCCCAGAAAGTGATTATATAGCCGTCGGTCTCAAGAATATTATCTCGACGGGCGTCACGTCAAGGCGGCCTGCCGCGTAGCTTACCAACGGCAGCGCCAGAATAATCAAAGCAAAGATCACTATTGATTTACGCACTATTCCTCCTGGTTTTTATCTCTATAGTAGTGCTCCTTATCAAGAATGTTAAGGCTTTGGGCGAGAAGTATCCAGAGTCGTCAATGAGTTGACAAGCAGTTCCTAATCAGTATGCTTGAACTCCGAACAGGCAATCTCTGGATTTTCAAAAAGGAGTTTTCATGCGGAAACGGATTATCATAATGGGAGCTGCAGGGCGCGACTTCCACAACTTCAACGTGTACTACCGGGGTAACGAGAACTACGAGGTCGTGGCATTCACCGCCGCCCAGATTCCTGATATCGAGGGCCGGCGCTACCCTGCGGTGCTGGCAGGCCCGCTTTACCCCAAGGGGATAGGAATCGAGGCGGAGGAGAAGCTTGTTGATTTAATCAAGAAATACGACGTGGACGAGGTTGTGTTTTCATATTCCGACGTGAGTCACACCTATGTGATGGATCGTGCATCAACTGCCTTGGCCGCAGGTGCAGACTTCAGGCTTATGGGTCCGAAGAGTACCATGCTTTCTTCCAAGCTTCCTGTTATCTCCGTCTGCGCGGTTCGCACCGGTGCGGGTAAGTCGCAGACCTCGCGTGCGGTGGCATCCATACTTCGCAAGCACGGGATCCGCTACGCGGCGGTGCGCCACCCCATGCCCTACGGTGACCTTGCAGCCCAGGCGGTGCAGCGTTTCGATACCCTTGAAGACATGGACAGATACAACTGCACCATAGAGGAGCGCGAGGAGTACGAGCCGCACATCCAGGCGGGCAGCACCGTTTTTGCAGGGGTGGACTACGGAGCCATCCTTTCCGCCTGCGAGCAGGAGTTCCAGCTGGTGATCTGGGACGGCGGCAACAACGACATACCATTCTACAAGCCGGACCTGGCGATCGTTCTGGCCGATCCTCTGCGCGCCGGTCACGAACAGACATACTATCCTGGCGCGGTGAACTTCCGAATGGCCGATATCATTTTAATCAACAAGATCTGCTCGGCTACGCCTGAGCAGATTGCAGAGGTCGAAGAAGCGGCGAAGAGACTCAATCCCGGCGCAAAGATCATCAAATCCGCCTCGCCGGTCCGCGTGGATGACGAAAATGTTATCCGGGGCAAGCGGGTGGTTGTGATCGAGGACGGCCCCACGCTCACCCACGGCGGCATGAAGATAGGTGCGGGAACCATCGCAGCCGAGCGCTTTGGAGCAGCCCAGATCGTTGATCCAATACCATACGCCGTCGGACGGATCAAGGAGACGATCGAACGCTACAACCAGACCGCTCCGCTCTTACCCGCTCTGGGTTACGATGCAGAACAGCTTCGCGACATGAAGGCATCAATAGACGCGGTGCCTGCCGATTCTGTGGTTATCGGAACCCCCATTGATCTGGGCAAGGTTATCGAGTTCAATAAGCCCTGCACAAGGGTTTACTACGACCTCGACGAAGCCGCTCTGCCTGAGCTTGAGGAGGCGGTAACCGCACTCTTGCGCAAGCACGGTCTGATCGAATAGCTGAAGATTACCAATAAAAAGCGGGGAATAGACTTCCCCGTTTTACTTTTATCGTCGAGTCACGGGACGTTAAAATACTTCTTTGATCTTGTCCAGGATGTAGGTGGCAAGTTCCACGTGCCGGTTGGCCGTTTTCTTGAGCGTAGGGAAGGTTTTCAGCGCCTCCTTCCCTTCATCAAGTACCGGTTTAGCAGATACTGCGGCCAGAGGATTTGCAGCTATCTGGTTGGCAAGGTCAGTTATCGCGGCTTTGCCTGCGTTGAAAATCTCGTCGTATCTTCCAATGGCCGCTTTGTCTACTTGCAGGGCGCTTTCCAACTCGTCCTTTACGGGAACCAGGTTGTCCTTTTGATTGATGAGATGGCCGACGATCGCCGTCCGGACGGTGTCATCTAGCCAGAGGCTGTCCAGAGTCGCCTTGCGGGCGTCGGTATCGTTCAAGTATTTGAGATAGCCTTCTTCGGCAGCGGTTTTTGCCTCCTCGGTAGCCGCGGACTTGAGGTCCGCCTTAACCTCGGTCCAAACCTCAGAAAGGGAAGGCAGGGTTATTGCCGAATCCAGGATTGCAAAGAATTTATCCATAGCAGTATAAAGCAGGTCTCCGGCGGTGTCAACCTTTGCCTCGATGATCTTTACCTCTTCGGTAAAAACTTCAACCTTCCTTGTATTCAGTTTGGGGGTTTTTAAAAGCCCACCAAGCTGGGCCATGGCTGTGAGGGGTATTACCAGCGCTAACAAAAGCAGGATTTTTTTCACACTGCGCCTCCTTTGGTTTTAAACCTGTTTTGAACCTGAGGATAACCAAATTTGGTATGTATGTCAAGGGTTTTTACCCGTGGAGTTAGTTAACAATGATAACCTTTCTTACACCTGCTTTTTTACCTTCAGGTCTGATAAAGTAAACGCCTTCACCCCACGAAGTTACTTCCGGCTTACGCCGTCGCGGGGACCCCGGATTAGGTACTCCTTTTCTCCTTCGGAGAAAAGATCGCAGAGTGAAACTGTAGGGGCCGACGTTCGCGGTTTTGACCGCGCGTTCCGCGTCAGGTCGGCCCGCCTATTACTGGATTAGAATTATCTTTCGAGTCGTGCTTGGATTATCTGAAATCGCCTGGATGAAGTAAACGCCAGGCCTTTGATCCTTGCCCCAGGTGATGGTTCCTGACGATCCATCCGCATGTACCTCATCCACCCTGCGGCCTGTGGCGTCAAATACTGATGCGTAGAAACCCTGGGGCAGGTTATTGTATTGAAGAACGATGCTGCACCCGATTGGGGAGAGGAGGTGCCAGTCGGTTTCGGATTCCGCGATCGGCTTCTCGGCAACAAAAGTTGGAAGGGTATCGCCTTTGGCGTCGGTCTTTAGGAGCCAGATATCCTTGACTGCGTTGGTTTAATCTGTAGACTTTCCGAAAGCTCAAACCCATGGAGGCGTTATGGCGAAGCCTGAGATAAAGAAACTGCCAGGCCCCAAGTTCGAGGCGCTGGTCGAAAAAAGCAGTAAGTACATCTCACCTTCGTATACACGCGACGGATTCTACTCTGTCGCAGCCGAGCGCGGCGAGGGGATAAACATATGGGATGTGGACGGCAATCGCTTTCTTGATTTTGCCGCAGGCATCGCGGTATGCGCCACCGGCCACTGCCACCCCAAGGTCGTTGCCGCTATCCGCGATCAGGCTGGAAAGCTTCTGCACATGTCAGGCACCGACTTTTACTACCCTCCCCAGGCCGAACTGGCCCAAAAGCTTGCCGAGATTGTCCCCGGCGCGCCCAACAGGAAGGTCTTCTTTTCCAACTCCGGTGCCGAGGCGGTTGAGGCGGCGATGAAGCTCTCGCGCTATCACACGAAGCGTCCCTACTGGCTTGCCTACTACGGTGCGTTTCACGGCAGAACCTTCGGCGCGTTGTCTCTCTCCTCCTCGAAATCGATCCAGCGCGAACGCTTCGCACCCTTAGTCCCTCAGGTCATCCACGTTCCCTATCCTGACTGCTACCGCTGCGCCTTCCACGAGACATATCCAAAATGTGATCTGGGTTGTCTTCGCTACATCGAGGACGTGGTGTTCAAGGGTGAGATTCCTGCAGAAGAGGTCGCCGGGTTCTTTATAGAGCCAATCCAGGGCGAGGGCGGGTACAACGTGCCGCCTGCGGGCTACATGAAGGCGCTCAAGGAACTCACCGAGAAGCACGGTATTCTGTTTGTTTCGGATGAGATTCAGGCCGGAATGGGCCGCACAGGAAAGATGTTCGCCATAGAGCACGACGGGGTGCTTCCCGACATCGTGACCTTAGCCAAGGGGATAGCATCGGGAATGCCCCTGGGAGCGACCGTCGCATCTTCGTCCATTATGGACTGGAAACCGGGCGCGCACGCCTCAACCTTTGGCGGAAACCCTGTATCCTGCAGGGCGGCGCTTGCCACCATCGAGCTTCTGGAAGAAGGACTTGTTGCCAACGCAGCCAAGGTCGGCGCTTATTTCAAGTCCAAGCTCGAGGGTTTGACTCAATCATGGGATCACCTGGACCATGCCCGTGGCCGCGGTCTGATGCTGGCGGTCGAGGTAGTGAAATCTAAGGAGAGCCGTGAGGGTTGGCCTGAAAAACGCACCGCCGTGGTACGCCAGGCGTTCATGCGCGGGTTAATCATCCTTGGCTGCGGCGCTTCAGGCATCCGGTTCATCCCGCCTTTAGTGGCTACCAAAGAGGATGTGGATACCGCGCTTTCAATACTCGAAGATGCCCTGAAGGAAGTATTCAAGAGATAAGCGGGCTTATGAATCCGCAGATTACTCTCCCTCCCCTTGGGAGAAGGAGCAAGTGGTAAGCGCACGCTAAACCTACTGACCCCAGCCTATTGACAATACTGGCGTGGAGTAGTATAATTGAGGTAATTAAGGAGGATAGCATGAACAAGAAACTGGAGAAGGAGTTTGAGCGCATAAAGGAAAATCATCGAAACGCCATCAGGCTAAGGAGTGCTAAAACTGTCTTAGGGCCGTCAATGGTTCGTTTTCTAGGCCCCAAAGGTACAAAGGACAAATTGGTTCAAATTCTTTATGAGATAAAGCTAGATGAGCTGCTTAAACACAACTCTCAAAACGGATATAAGAGATGGTTTGAAGAGAACTTGGGAAAAATAGCAGGTGCGATTAAGAATGGAAGTTCTGGCCATAGAAAATGGGCACATGCTACCAAGGTACTCGACTTATATCTATACGACATTGTGTTGAATAGTCATTTCTTTGATGATAACCAGGCAGAGAAGATTGTAGGGTGGCTTTATACTCCGATAGACAAGACGGTTCTTAGCCAATTACGCAAGCTGGTAGGAGAACGCTTTCCAACACAATTGAAAGATGTTGACACAGAGGAGAAGTTTTACAAGATTCAAGATGTGCTAGGCGAAGCGGCTAAAGAAATTGAAGTTCCTCGGGTTTGGTTCGACGATATTTGGGCAGAAGATGATTGATATGTAGTTCGTAGGGACCGACCTGATGCTTGTGCTCTGTCGGGTGCGTAGCGGACACCAAAGGTGTCAACGTCCCTCCCTATTTTTTCTGCGATCTTTTTGCCGCAGGCAAAAAGGAGCAAATTAAATTAACCTCGCAGGGTGTTTATTATGGAGTGCAATGACCGTGTCATTGCGCAACGAGACGTTCGTTGTACTCTAGAAGAAGGGGCTGACGTTGATACACAATCTGTCCGCTTTGCGTAAGCTCAGACCGGGAATATTGTGTAGATTGTGAAGTTTAGTCCTTGAGTTTTTGATGTATTACCATGCACCTTGACGCGTGGCGTACTTGACCTATAATTACACATTGGGAGAAGTGGGCGAACTGCTATAGCAAGTGTTGTTCCCTTGTCGAAAATGCAGAAGGAAGATGTGCGGGACAGTCCGTTTGGGCAAGATTCTTGCAGGTGTGAGTATCTTGCTGGTAGAAACGGCTGTATAATAGCGTTTAAACCTTTAAGGAGGAGCAATGGCGACTCAAAGACCCAAAGGGCAAGACATCATCAGCTCGCTGAAAACCCTGGGATTCAGCGTATCCAACGAAGAAAGCAACAGGACCATTCTCACAATGGGTGAGCACGAGCTGAGCATTCCCCACGGCTCGCTTACCGATCAATCAGAAACCGAGCTTCGCCGCAAGCTTAACCCCATCTTCACCAAGCACGAAAGCAAGATCAGCGCGTCTTCTGATAAAACACTGCAGTGGGTAAGAGACTGGCTGAGAGAATCCAGCAGGTAATCTAAGCTTACACCAAAGGCCGCCAATTTTGGCGGCCTTACGTTTAATCTGTGAAATCTGCGTTCCGAAGGGGAACCCTACCGGAGTTCCAATCTGCGGTTTTAAATGCTCCTTTTTGCCTTCTGCAAAAAGATCGCAGGGGATGAATGGGGGTTGTGGGAAAGTTTTTCAGATTTTTTTTCCGATCTTTTCTCCGAAGGAGAAAAGGAGGATTCATTTTCGCCCCTCCCTGCAAGAACGTTCAGCCCTCAGTGGTGCTTTATGATCCCGCGCTGCAACAAGTCAAACAGGAAGCTTGCATCTGACTTCTTGGTCGCGCCAGTCATCTCAGGTTCGAAGAGCGAGAAAAGAATGGTGGTTAGCGATATTACATGGGCGATTCTGCGTGGATCGGCGGCACGGAACTCGTCAGAGACGATGCCCTCCAGGATGATCTTTTCAATGAAGTCTACGCCGTAAAGATACGACTCCATGCTCAATGGATTCCCTGACCAGCTCTTGCGAAGATCAGGGTTGTGGACGAAGGCCTCGGTGAACAGGGGGTTGGAATGCAGATACTCCTCCATTGTCTCGAGATAGGTGGCAAGCTTTTCAGAGGCTTTGTCGAGTCCCTTGATTCGTTTTGCGTAGGCGGTAAAGAAGCCGCGTCCCAGATAGATGAGTACGGCGAAGAAAAGGGTCTCCTTCTTGTCGAAGTACTTGTAGAAGGTTGGTTTGGACATCCCGGCGTCAACGCATATATCCCCGATCGAAGACTTGCGGAATCCGTATCGCTTGAAGTGTTTCGCCCCGGCCTGGAGTATTTCCTTCACCCTCTCATCGGTCGGAGTGAGCAACTCGCTGTAGCTAAGCATCGCTCTCCTTCAATTTACGATAAACGTCTTTTGTCAATTTAGACGAATTCACCCCCCCAATGTTGCATGAGGATTAGTCTTCTCTGAATGGAAGGAAGAACATAAGCGCCGCCACCCCAAGCATGAACAAACCTGAAAGCAGGGTAAACCGAAAGCTAAAGCCGAGTGTTAGCTCAAAGAATCCCAGGGAGGTGGTGAAGCGAGGAACCCCTACATCTATCCCTTTAACAAGCAAGCCTTTAAGCCATGGGACCTTGACGATCGGCTCGATGGCGGATGAGGATGCGGTGCCCAGAACAGTACCCAGTATCGCTCCCCAAAGAGCACCCCACAATCTTCCTCTTCTGGGCCGCTTCGCACTCACCCGCTGATCTTAGCCGTCTCGGAAGTCTTGTCAATCCCAAGGTGTGGAAGTATCGAGCGGACCGCGGCTCCGATCAACGCCCCTGCCACGGTCCCGAGCACCACAAGCACCGGGGTAAGATAGAAGATCGTAACGCTCTGAACCACGATGAGATATGCGATTGCGAGCTGAAAGATGTTGTGTGAGACCGCCCCTGCCACGCTTACACCCACAGGCCCGAACCAGCGTCCGAAGAGCTTCTTTGTCGCAACCATTATCCAGTAGGAAGGGATGCCTGCTCCGAGCGCAAACAGGAAGAATGGACTCAAAAAACGACCCGAAAGAAGGGAACCGATCACTACCTTAATGAGCAGAACAAAGAAACCGTCTAAGGGTGAGAGGATGTATAAGGCCAGGAGCACCCCGATGTTGCCCACGCCGATGCGAAGCCAGGGGATGGGCAATGGTATCAGGTTCTCAACTGTGTACAAGGCTACAGATAAACCTGCCAGGAGCGCCAGATTTTGCTGCCTTCCCGTAACACCCCCCGTAACACACTCACCCGTAACACCCCTAACACCCCTAACGCCCCTCGTTTTACCGAAGTTTTCTTTGCGTCCGGGGTCTTTGGGAGGTGTTTGCGAGGAGGACGAGGAGGAGGGCTCTGAGGAGGGCGAGGAGGGCAAGGAGGGCGAGGAGGGCGAGGGCTTAGTAGGTGATCGCATCAAGTTTGCTTTTGCCTTGGATGCTTATAACGATCCGGTTGGGCAGACAGATAATCGCTTCGCCCGGTCTTGAGATCTTGCCCTGCCTCATACACAGTTTATTAGGACAGCTGGCCTTTGTGACCCAGACCTTTTTATCTTCGATGCGGACCTCGGTTTCTCCCAGCGGACCGGGGATGACCAGGGATGTATCTTTTAAAGGAATTTCGAACTTTTCATCCGAAGTTCTTATTTTTATAGCACTTGGGGAATTTTGATTCTTGAGAAAGCGAACCGCAAGCCAGCTCCCTGCGCCCGTGACCACAAGGATTAAGATGAGGATTACGTCTGCGCGCCGCAGCCAGCCTTTCACAGCACTATATCTACCTCGCGGCCGCATGAAGCGCACCGCTTGTCCTTAATGCCTGTTATCTGGGTTCGGTATCCCAGCCTTTCTATAAGGGTTGCTCCGCAGGCAGGGCAGAGGGTGTTCTGGCCTTCCGAAAGAAGCACGTTGCCCAGGTAGACGTAGGGCAGACGCGCTTTGGCCTGTTCATATGCCCTGAGCATGGTATCCACAGGCGTTGCAGACGCGGAATAGCCGTGGTGCGGGAAGTAGCGCGATAGATGCAGGGGGATATTGGAGTCAAGCCCTTCGATAAAGGAGATCACCTCATCCACCTCGGCCTCCGAGTCGTTGCCCTCTGGTATAAGCAGCGTGGTTAGCTCAACGTGCACGCCTGCCTCGTGCATCATCCTTATCGTTCGGATCACACTCTCCCGGTCGCCTTTTAAGACCTTGCGGTAGAACTGCTCATCCCCTTTAAGGTCTATGTTTGCGGCGTCGAGATGAGACAGAAGAGCTTGAAGCGGTTTCTCGTCAATCGTTCCGTTGGTGACGATCACGTTGTATAGTCCGGCCTCATGCGCGGCCTTGCTTGCGTCCAGAAGATACTCATACCATACCAGGGGTTCGGTATATGTGTAGGCGATCCCCTTGGAGGCGTGCTCAAGCGCCATCTTGATAAGTTCCTCTGGGGTTGCCTGTCTGGAGCGTGTGCGATGTCGGGCGATCTCGGCGTTCTGGCAGAAGGGGCAAGCAAGGTTGCAGCCGTTTGCCGCCACCGAAAGTATCGCCTCCCCTGGATGAAAGTGATACAGCGGCTTCTTTTCGATCGGATCTGTGTGTGCCGCCACCAGTTGGCCGTAGGTCTCGGCTATAAGCTTCCCATTTACGTTTCTTCGGGCAAGACAGAACCCCAGCTGCCCCTCTTTCAATACGCACTCGTGAAAACACAGCCTGCAGCGAACCTTTCCTTCACCCATCTTCTCGTAGAAAAGCGCCTCTTTCACGGTTCCTCCAATGTGGGGAATCTGCTTGTTTTAATAACTTCTCCATCTTTAAGAACGATCATCCCTTCAAGATCATCCAAAGAGTCAAGTATAGCTATTCCCTTTTCTCCCATTACGAAAAGAGCCGTGGCCCAGGCATCCGCCTGAGTTGTGGTGGGCGCGATGACAGTCGCTGAGATCGCGCCTCGTGCTGGTATGCCGGTCGCCGGGTCAATGAGATGGTGGTAACGAACACCGTCGAGTTCAAAAAAATTTTCATAATCTCCCGAGGTGGCGATGGCCCCTGAATCCACGCTTATTACGCCGATAGTCTCGTTCGGGTTATCTGATTTGGGATTGCGTATACCGATCCGCCAGCCTCCATTGCGTTCGCCAAAGCAGAAGATGTCGCCTCCCGCGTCCACCAGGCCGCGAGTCACTCCCCTCTCCCTCAAGACCTTAACCGCCCGATCCACCGCGTAACCCTTGGCTATACCTCCTAAATCTACACCACAACCGGTTACTACGTAACCGGCCGGGGACCCCACCCGTAACACCCGCAACATACCTTTGACCCATTTGGGATTGAACCTTACCGTGTCGGCTTTGATCTCGATCATCCTGTAGTCAACCAAGTCCAGCACTTCTTCTATCTCCCTTTCTGAAGGTACCTTTCGTTCACACCCGGTTGAATCGTAAAACCCCCAGAGTTTAACCAGAGGCATCACCGTCGGATCGAACGCTCCCTCGCTCTTTGCCGATACCTCCAGGGCTTCGCCAATCAATCCGGCCAGCTCAGCCGAGACGATCTTGCCCTCCTGGTTGAGTTGATATACCGCACTTCGGGTGGAAAAGATGCTGGTCAGGCTGTCGATGCGATCTATCTCTCGAAACGCGGCGTTCACCGCGTCTTTCAGCAGGGAGTCAGGCTCGCCCCAGACCTTTATGGTCACGTAGGTCCCCATGGCAAACCTGGTCTCCTCGAAAACTATTTCAGGGCCGCATCTTGTAAAAAATAACAGTGCCAGTACCGGAATCAATCGACGCATCCAGGATGATACACCCCCGGCTTCTCCTGTCAACAATCAGGGTAAGAATAGGGTTTTAAGGTGGAGTTATAACTTTTGTTCAAGGGTTGACTTTTTGTATAATCCGAACCCGGATGTTATTGAAAACCCGTCAGCTAAGTCCTTGAATTCCTGAATGTTATGGGATAAGACCTTGGCATAGAAATTGCTGGAAGCTAATATAAGCTTAAAAACTACTCGCTTATGGAGGTGAAAAATCGGAGCCCTTCTGTTCTGATTTCAGTTCCTGTAACTGGCTTCATGACGATAAGGTAGTCGAGCATCTGTTCCACGCTTCCAGGATTTCCAGTGTAGCATCCAAGATAGGCTTCCAGAAGAGACTTAACAAAGCATCAAACCTTCTTATAATCAATTTACGCTTGATAGTATAGCATTCACCAGGGATTTCTAAGAAAGGGCATATACGTGATACAGGAGAGGGTGGTTAGGAATGAGTTGAGCGTAAAACGTCAAATCAAAGGAGGCGTGTAATGCACAAAACCTTGGTTATCATTGTTCTTTTGGTGCTGGCTGCGGTTTCTATGTTCGGCCAGTGGCACCGGAGTATGAGGATCTCAGTAACAGATTCAATCTCCTATACAATCCGAAGCGGCGGCTGGGGTATAGGAGTCAACGAAACGGATGTTCACATCGTGTGGTATGACAGGGGTTTTCTTTCTTCCACCGTTCGTTACGGCCGTTTTCCCATAGGAGGTTATTCTGTGTCAGCGTCGGGCATGGCGGTAAACTCGGACTCCGGCTGTGAGCCTGTTCTGTCTGTATCCAATACCAATGCCCACATTGACTGGTGTGTTGATTCTCTCTACTTCCGTGAGGTCACCGGTATGGCAATGAGTCCTATCTTAGAGCACGGTTTGCCCGGCACAGTGAACCTTTGTCCGGCCATAGCAGACGATGCTTCAGGCAACACCCACTGCGTCTTCAACTACTCCGACGATTCTCTAGGGCTTTGTCTGGCGTATCAGCGCCGTACGGCTGGGGGAAACTTCTCCCCACCGGTAGAGATAATTGGCCCTCCCCCTGGCGCTTCCATCTACTCCCAGTACTACCCTACTATCTGCATCGGCCCGGATGGCAATATACACGCGGCCTGGATCCAGCCCTGGAAAGGCAACATCGGATACGGGACGAGCGCTGATGGCTCAAACTGGACCGTATCCGAGATACCGAACACCAACTGTAATCCTAACGTTGCCCCCTCGATCTGCTGCAGTAAATGGGGCACCATCTGCGTGCTTTATGCAAGCCAGAACGACGAGATCCATGGTGTTTTCAAAAGCGGTGGAATGTGGAACTATCTGGGAAATCTGAGTAAATCTAACATGATCGCTGATGGTCCTTCGATATGTGCGGACACCTCAGGCTATATGTGGCGCGCTTGGCATGCGAGGTATCTTTCTGAAGAGGCGACCGCCGAGATCTACTGCAACGACCCATATCAATCGCTGACATCCCGTGACAGCTACGAATCTCGATACCCCAACGTAACTGCAGACCCCAACGGCAATATCCACATCATCTGGAGCGACAGCTGCGACGGCAACTTCGAGATCTACTACAACTGGCGCTTGGGCAAGGGCCAAGGCCAGGGCCGTGATCTTGCGGTGACCTGTATCTTCGACCCTGTGGGAAGAATCGAGAATCAGTTCATCGTATCCCCTAGTGCTAGAATCGGCAACTTCGGCGAGGCCCTGGACTCCTTCTACGCGAATTGTAAAATTACCGGTCCGGGATTCTATTACAGCGAAAACGACACCACAGCTATCTATCTTGGTGCGGATGGCATACTCGAATTTCCGGGTTGGACACCTTCAGGTCGTAATGCTGGTGAGCGCTACGATGTCAAGGTCACGCTCTACATATTGCCTGAGAATAGCACTCAAGACGATAGTCCCGGAAACAACGTCTTTGTTGATTCCTGCATTATCCGGGGCGTTGCGGTTACGGCGACAACGATCCTTGAACCCCAGGAAGGCGATACGCTGGAACACCTCAAACCTGCCGCATACTTTACGAACACGGGAACCGAACCGGCAGCGAACTTCTACTGTCACTGTGATATCACCTCTGCCGGTTTTCACAGCGATGATTATGCGGACAGCGTGCTCGTAGCGGGTAGTCTTGCGGTCGGTGACTCGGTCTTTATCGGGTTTGACGACTACGGATGCGAGGAGAACTGTTCCTATGTTGCTACGTTCCATGCGACCAGCGCGACTGAAGATACGATATACTCCCCGCACATCCAGGTGCATTTTCACGGCGGCACAGGGGTTGCCGAATCGGCTGAGGTTCTGCGTATTGAGCTTGCAGGATCCAATCCCTTTGAGGCGCCGCCCTGTATAGATTACTCGATTGGGGTTCCCACAGAGGTTTCCATACGGGTCTACGATGTGAGCGGAAAGCTTGTCGAGATACTTTACGACGGAGAGCTGTCGGGAAGAGGCAGGCTCCATTGGAACGAAAAGGACAAGGAAGGCCGAATGCTTGCCAACGGATTGTACTTTGTGCGTTAAAGGAGATTTCTCAAACTGATCCAGGGCGGCCCAAAGGTCGTCCTGTTTTTGTGTTCCTTTTTCTGGTTGTGCGACCCCCAGGTTGACTTTCAACATCCAAGCTCTATACTTAAATCATGATAAGGAAAGCTCGTCTTTTTTTTATTATGGTGATGGTCTTGGGTTTGGGGCCTTCTTGTGATAGCGACAGTCCTCTGCGCGAAGCCATTGCCGAACAGACCTTCCGGATAGGATTCCTGGAAGGACTTATCTTTACCCTGGATGCGGCCGCTCATTTCCTTACCGGTACCCTTACCGCGGCTGAGATTGATGTTGAGGCCGAGGCGATGAGAACCTGGGAGACCTCAGGGGTCTCGTTCACGGAAGGGGTTTGCGATTCCCTGGGGGTGGTGCTTGACTCCACTCTTGCAAACGGGCTCGTCGGGATTTACAGGATCGCTTTCTCGGTCGGCATACAGGAAGGGGAGCGTTATATCACTGAGAATGTTCTGGGGGATTCTGAAGAAGAACTGAACGAGCAGGAACTGGCAAAAGCCGCATTCGAAGAGTACCGGCAGGATGTCATTTTTCTCGTCCAGGGGATAGAGATGAAACGTAAACCGCCCATCCCCGATACCCTCTGAGGAAACCCACACAGAAAAATTCTATCCTGTTGTTTTATCTGCCACGTCTCAAACGGACGTTTACGGATAGGGGGGTTTAGAAGATGTTGCGCAACGCGTCTATCTTGCCAAGTTCGCCTTTGATGCTTGCATTGATTACCTGGTAATCATTTCTGGTGTAGTCTTCGAGCATCTCGTTATAAAGCGTCTCTGCACGATCGTATTGTTTGAGAAAAACCATGCATCGTCCGGCTCCCAGTTTGGCGAATGGAATAAAGGTGGATTCAGGATACCTTTCGGGCAACTTAAGATAGCGATCAATAGCTTCCTCGAGTCTCTGCAGTTCCTCAAGACAGTTACCCTGAGCATATAGAGCGGCACCTTTAAGGAAGGATTTTTTGACCGGGTAGTTCTTCTCGAACTCCTCAAACTCAGTCAGAGCGTCTTCGTACTTCCCCTGCATGTAAAGTGCCTGCCCCAGGTAGTAGTGTGCCTTTTTGCCGGCCAGCGTTCGCGGGGAGCGCATCATGAGGCTGCGGAGCGTGTCCTCGGCGGCTTCAGGGGATCTCCCGACAAGCTGTTGAGCGGTAAGAAGCGAAAGGGCCGCTTCCTTGGGAGGCGCTTTTGAACCTCCGCCCGCCAATCTTGAAATGAGGATAGAACCGAATACGATGATGCCTATTACCGCAATGGTCGTCACTATCGCCTGGAAAGGGGCTTTTACGTAGTACTCATAGACCTTCTCTATCGCGTTGGTGAAGGCATCTTCCTGCTTGATGTGCTTATGTCCATCCCTGAAGGGTGATTTTGATTTCTTTGCCATGAAACTCCTTTTTTTTCACCCCACTCATCCGCTTCGCGGCTGAGCGGGGACCCCTGTCAAATACCCCACGAGACCACGTCATCCTCACGAGGCTCCCGGGTTCAGTCCATATTTCTATACCCCTGGCGGGACTCGAACCCACGACCTACGGTTTAGGAAACCGTTGCTCTATCCTGCTGAGCTACAGGGGCCTTTTCACCCCAGGGAATCGCACCCACGCCGATACTTAATACCCCACATGGATGCTTCACTCGACGGAAGCGCGGGCGCCTCCGCATGAGTACCCCGGAGGGTATTGAATTCTAATCAGGCTATGTGATTTGTCAACATCTCTTTTACCCCACAAATCTGCTTTGCGTTTTTTGCGGGGACCCTTTAGTGCCCCTTTTGCCCCGGAGGGGTAAAAGATCGCAGGCTACTTATCTACCCGTAACACCCCCCATAACACCCCCGCAACACCCGTAACATCTCCTTTATTGGTTAGCTCCGAGGAGGATCTCAACCGGCAGGCCCCACATAGTCATTATCTCGCAATCGAGGATTCGAAAACCGGCATCCTCAATGGTTTGCCGGGCAAAGATCGGCCGGCAGTCAATGTATACGGGAAACCTTTTGTGCGCCCACTCGTAAAGCCTCATCATTAGATTATCTTTGCCTTTCTTGGAGATTGATACTACACAGATCCGTCCACCACGTCACAGAAGCCTTTGGCATTCAGCTAGAACTATCGGAATCTGAGGTGTATCAAAAAGCTCAAAGGTGAAGGCCATGAATACCGCGTCGAAGGAATTGTCGGGATAGGGGAGATGGGTGGCGTCGCCCTGGGTAAGTTCTACTCGATCCGACAGTCCGGCTTTCTTCAACTTCTTTCGCGCCACCGCAAGCATCCCCTCGGAGATGTCTATACCGTAGACCTTGCCCTTCTCACCAACCGCCTGAGCCAAGCTCACAAGCGCATGGCCTGTCCCGAACCCGATCTCAAGAACCTTCTCGTCTTCTTTAATACCAAGCTTCTCGATACCACTCTCCACGAACTTTCGCTCACTTGAACTGGCCAAAAGATCGTAGAACCGGCTCATCCGGTTGTAGCTGGCGCGGGCCGATTCCTTGGAGCGCGTAACCCGGCTGATTCGGTTTGGCATCTACTACTCTAATTCGACTTTAGGGAGTGTCAAGCAGGCTGGCCGACCTGACGCTTGTGCCCCTGTCGGGTGCGCAGCAAGCGCCCTGGCGTCAACGTCGGCCCTGTGGTAAATAGAACGGGCCGACCTAAAGGTCGGCCCCTACGAACTTTGGGGAGTAAAGCCGCGAAGCTCCGAAGGATGACGCTTGCGGAATTCCGAAGGGTGAACGCAGTGAACAATCTCATATGTAGCACAATTTGATGATCCACCTCTAAGTGGTTGTTACGTTATTATCAGAATCAGAGGGTAGTCAAAGGTCGGCCTTAATCAAGGCACGTCAGATATATGAAATCGCCACGCTCCCTAAGGTCGCTCGCGATGATACCCTCACCTCTGCGATCTTTTTAGCCGAAGGGTAAAAAGGAGCATTAAACGACACGGTCGTTGCACTCCATAATTTCGCTCCGATCTTTCGTCAGTAGGACGAAAGGAGGATGTAAAGGTTGACTCGTCAAAGGGAAGTGGTATAATTCTCCGTGGCGAAGCCTTTTCATTTTTTCACCGAGCAGGGGATAGTCTATTACTCAGGTTACAAGGCGGACAACCTTCGCTCGCTTCTGACCGGTCTGCGCGGGGTGCCTTCGTCCTCAATCTTCTACCATCTTTACCACTCGCTTCTGCGCCGGCACTTTACCACCACCGACTACATGAACGACTTTGCCCAGTGGGTATGGGGTGTTTTGTGGCAGAAGACGTTGGGCGAGAAGCTTGCTTCGTTCGATCCTTTAGAGTTTACTCGTCTGCGCGACGCCAGGGCTCGACTTATCGAGATCGTTGATGCTTACGTTGGCGAGACCGAGTACTTCCTGCGCGTGTCTGAGGAGCAGGCCTTCTACTTCCTGTGCATTAAGAGTTTTGTCTATCCCTTAGGTGTTCAGGTTTCGACTTTACCTGAGCTCATGCAGGCGATGCAGATCATCTCACCCCACAGCCTTTTCTATCACCTTATAGAATCGCGGCTTCGGCTGCGCGAGCCTTCGAACGATCTTTCAGACTGGCTTAAGACAGAGCTGGATATGCCCGATCTTGCCGCGACCATCAACGCCCTCTCTCCATATGAGTACAATCTGGAAGAGTTAAGAAACAAGATAATGGCCGCGATCCAAGATGTCATCAAGTAATAACAAACATCATCTTAAGGATTACGCCCCGATTGTAACCGCGGGTGTAATCAACGAGATAGAGGAGCTGGCGCGCTTGCTTGGGCCGGCAAAGATCGTCAACGTCAACTCCACAAAGGAGGGGGGAGGGGTAGCGGAGATACTCGGATGGTTCATACCCATACTCGAGGATCTGGGCATGACGGTCGAATGGAAGGTTATTACAGGCAACACCGAGTTCTTCACCATTACAAAGAAGTTTCACAACGCCCTGCACGGACAGCCCGAGGAGTTCACCCAGGAGATGTTCGATGCGTATCTTGACAACGTTGAGAAAAACGCCCCCGAGATACCCGATGACGCGGATTTCGTGGTGATTCACGACCCGCAGCCGGTGGCCATGATTGCCCAGTATCCGAATCGCTCCAACCGCTGGGCCTGGCGCTGCCACATAGATTTATCAGATGCCGATCTCAGGGTCTGGGGCTTCCTGCGTCCATTTGTGGAACGCTACGACGGCGCTGTTTTCCACCTGCCCCAGTACACCAAGAACCTGATGTCGCCGCAGTTCATTCTTCCGCCGGCGATAGATCCACTTGCTCCTAAGAACGAGGAGCTTACCGATGATGAGGTTACCGCTATACTTTACCGGCTTGGTGTGCCTCGTGACAAGAGAATCATTCTGCAGGTTGCGCGGTTTGACAGGCTCAAGGACCCGTTCGGCGCCATCCGCGCCTTCAAGCTGATCAGGAGCTGGTATGACTGCCGCTTGATATTAGCCGGTGGCTCGGCCACCGACGATCCTGAAAGCCAGGCGGTACTTGCCGAGGTTCAAGACATGGCAGGTGATGACCCGGACATCCACATCTTAAATCTTCCCCCTGATTCGCACCGTGAGATCAACGCGCTTCAGCGCGCTGCTGCGGTGGTGATCCAGAACTCAAAACGTGAAGGTTTCGGTCTTACCGTAACCGAGGCGATGTGGAAGGGCAAGCCTGTGGTGGGAACCGATATCGGCGGAATCAGACATCAGATAATCCACGGGACCTCGGGCTTCCTGATCCACTCGGTGGAAGGGCTTGCCTACCGCATCCGCCAGCTTTTCGGGAACCCGGAAATGGCCCGCCGGTTCGGGATACAGGCCCGTGAGTACGTGCGCAACAACCTTCTTGTACCGCATCACATCCGGCGCTGGCTCCTTGTCTTCCATTCCCTAAAGCAGAAAGGCAACGACGACCTGATAACACTACCACCCCACGAAATCACAGAGTGATTTTGTGGGGACCCCAATTAAATGCTCCTTTTTAGCCTGGAAGGCTAAAAAGATCGCAGGATTAAAAAATGTCGGGCCGGTTTATAACCGGCTCTTTCGTTGTTTCCGTGCGAACTTTTTTCCGTTAGTCAAAAAGGAGCAATGGTTCCGGGGTCCCCCCGCGGTTGCGCAGCAAACGCGTGGGGTGTCATTTTACCTCGATCTCTTTTGCCCTGGCCTTCTCCGACTTGGGGAAGGTTATCTCCAGAACACCATCCTCGTAGCTGGCCTTGGCCTTGTCAGACTCGACCTCGATCGGTAAGGAGACCACACGCTGAAACTTCCCGTAGGTGCGCTCCACCCGATGGAAGTACCGATCCTTCTCCTCGGCCTCATGCCGCCGCTCCCCTGAGATCACAAGGCCCTCACCGACGGTCTGGATCTTGATCTCTTCCTTCTTCATCCCTGGTATCTCGGCACGCACAATCAGGGAATCGGTGGTTTCCTCCACGTCGATTGCCGGTGCCCGGAGGGTCTCGTACTCCTCACGCGGCCAGCGCCCGAAGAAGGAGTCGAACAACCGATCCATATCCCTACGGAAGCTCTCAATTCCCCAGAAGGGGTCGTATCTCTTTATCTTGCTAGCCATTTTGTAAACCTCCTTTTCTTGCTTTTCTTGGTTTTGATCGGGTTTTCGCCCGCTAACCATATTATAGTTCACTAAAATGGATTGTCAACCCCCGTAACCCGTAACACCCTCAACCATTTTAAAGGGTTCGCAAAAATCTTCGGATCCATAGTTACCTCAAGGATCAGTGGAATTTCCTAAACGCTCGGTTCCCGGACGGAAATTAAGCAACAGGCAGGGGTGAGGTTTCGTCTTAAGGGAAAAGATGAACTCTTTGATTGCTCGCTACCGGATACTGGTTTCCAGACAGCTTACTCGTAGGGGATGGATACGTTGTCTTATATGGGGGGCAGTCAAGGCAATACTCGAGGGGGTGGCGTTTTTCTTCGGCATAACCAACGTATGGATGCGTGTCAGCATCGGGCTTATCTGGGTGGGTATCGTGGCGGCGGCAGTTATACTTTTCATTGCCACCAAACGCAGCCTTGAGTTGCTGGGATTTGAGAAACGTCTTAGGTTTTTCTTCCTGCTTCAGATTATCGCTTTAATACTTCTCGGCATCCAGTTGCCACTTTTAGCCCTTGCAGTCTTCTTTTTCGACGGTCTTGTAACTATAGTTTCCACATTCCTCTTTGTTATTTCGGGCTACGCTGTATCCACAAGGCTTCGTGATAGAGACTGATCCTCTCTGGTTGCGTTGATCCTCTTTAATGGTGGCTTAGTATTTACCTCCAGCATACTTGACAATTCCTTTTTCTAAGATAGGATGATGCCGTGAAATTCAACAAGCCCCAAAAGGCCGGTCGAAAGAATTTATCCGGACCTGATGCAAAGAAGAGACGTCGTCTTCTGGTGGTCTCCAACCGCAGTCCTTATTATCTGGAATCAACTGGCGGCACCATACGCATGGTCCGCAACGTCAGTGGCATGGTTACCGGTCTGGAACCGGTGCTTAGCTCCACGAAAGGGATGTGGATAGCGTGGGGAACCGTTCCTGAGAACTGTTCTGCCGATATCTATCGTATTCCACCCTCCAATCCTACCTTTGATCTTAAACTTATTCCCCTTGATTTTGACGAACTCAAGCATTTTTACATGGGGTTTTCCAACTCCACGTTATGGCCGCTTGCCCATAATTTCCTTGGCCGTACCGCTTATCTTGAGGAAGACTGGCGGGTCTATGTGGCTGTGAATCAAAAGTTTGCCGCCGCGGTTGCCCAAGAGGCAAAACCTTCTGATCTCATCTGGGTAAACGACTATCATCTGGCCCTCGTTCCAATGATGCTGCGTTCGCTGCGTGTGCGTTCGAAGATCGGTTTCTTCTGGCACATACCTTTTCCGCCTCTTGATCTTTTCCGAACCCTGCCATGGCGTAAGGAGTTTCTTGAGGGGTTAATAAAAGCCGACCTTATTGGGTTTCACTGCCGGTCGTACGTTCAGAACTTTCTGCATGGGGTGGAGGACATATTAAAAAAGGACGTCTCCTTCGGCAAGGGGTTGATTCGTAATAAGCGGACGGTTAAAGTAGGGGCGTTCCCGATGGGGGTGGATTACGCAGGGATTCAGGAACTTGTTGCTAAAAAAGAAGTCCTGGAGGCGTCCAAACGCCTGCGGCAGGATATAGGTGTAGATCACATCGTTTTGAGTGTTGACAGGCTGGACTACTCAAAGGGAATACCCGAGCGTCTAAATGCCGTGGAAAGGTTTCTTGAGGAGAATCCTCGCTACCTGGGCAGGATATCGTTCGTACAGATATCGGTTCCGAGCCGCATCCAGATCCCGGAGTACTATCGAATGAGACAGGAGGTTGAGAATGCGGTGGGAAGGATCAACGGCCGTTTTGCACGCGCTGCCTGGACACCGGTTTACTATTACTTCCGTGCCTTGCCTTTTGAGGAACTGATTACCTATTATCTCGCCGCGGATCTATGTTTCGTTACACCTTTGCGCGACGGCATGAACCTTATAGCCAAGGAGTACGTGGCGGCTCAGGATCCACAAAAAGGTATGCTTGTGCTTTCGGAGTTCGCGGGTGCAGCCGAGGAACTCAAGGAAGCGGTGATCGTGAATCCTTACAGTATACCTTCGCTCGTCCGCGGGCTCAAGGAAGCACTTGAGATAAAGGTCGCGGAAAGGCGCACACGTATGAACCGGATGCGTAAGCGTCTGCGCCGCAAAACCGTTGAGAAATGGGGCAGGACGTTCCTGGATCGTTTGAAGGAGTCTTCCTACGATGAGAAGAGGATACGGAGGAAGAAGGTATGAGCCGGAAGGATGAGTTGTTGAATCGCCTTAAGTCTTCCTCAGGGCTTTTGTTGCTTTTGGATTTTGACGGGACCCTTGTTGATATAGCCCCGACGCCTGATTCGGTTATCCCTCCGCCTGAGTTAAAGATAATCCTGCGACAGCTTTTAGAGCGTCCCATGACTTACGTGGCTATCCTCAGTGGAAGAAGCCTTTTAGAGCTGCAGGAGTTTATCCCGTCCACAATCCCTGTTGCACTTGCCGGATGCCATGGGTGCGAGCTTCAGATGCCTGGAGAGCTTGAACAGTCAATACTCGATGATGAAGAAATTCAGCAAGACCTGGATAATTTTGCAGCGAGCCTGGAAGAGCTTGCGGACTGGCCAGGCATAATTATCGAGCACAAAGGATGTGCCGTTGCCATGCACTACCGTCTTGCCGACGAAACGACGGTAGAGCACGCCTTCGAGGAGTTTTACTCCAAAGCTGAAGCACTTGAGAGCTACGAGGAGATGGAGATCGTCGAAGGTAAGGATGTGATGGAGCTGCGCCCCTCAGGTACGAACAAGGGGATCGCGGTCTCCTTCCTTGTCGAAAACTTTCGTCCCTCAGACAACGCGCTGATCGTCTACTTTGGTGACGACACCACCGATCTTGACGGTTTTGATGCGTTGCCGGAAGGCGCACTTCGCGTGTCAGTAGGGGAGAAGCTGGCCGATCAGGCCGATTACGTGCTCTCCTCTCCGGACGAGTTGCTTGAACTGATTCGAGGTTTGCTTCAATGACCTATAACCGTTTACTTGAAGAATACTCCCCGGCAGAGGCGCGGAACGCCGGAGAGTTCGGGTTCATAGAGTGGCTGTTCCTGCTTTACGAGATAGCCGCGGTTATCCTTATCCTGGGCACACTTGTCAAGATATTGGACATAACCTATGTATGGCCGGTGCTGGATGTTGTTTCCCAGAATGCCCCTGCGGCGCTCCTTATTCCGCTTTTCTTCCTGCACGCAGGCGTACTGTTCGCGTTTTTTGTTCTCAGGAAGCCGGTTACCCTTTATCTGGCTGTAGGATTCCTTGCAGTGATGGCGGTCTACTCCATCGTTGAGTTTTTTACCGGCAATGCAACCGGCTACAACGTAGCAGGTTTGGTTGTCTCGATCTTTTGGATTGTCTACCTTAGTTCCTCAAAGCGAATGAAGCTGCGCTTCTTATACAACGGGTGGTTTTCTGCGGCCCTGCTGAGTATCTACTGCCCTCACTGTAAAAGGGAAGTCACCCTTGATGCGGAGGACTGCGGCGACGAGTTAACCGAGGATGAACGTTTTACCGCGCTCTGTGAACGGATAACCAACGTAGAGGTTCCTGCGGACGTACGTGCAGCACAGATAGGTTTTCTTGAGGAACGCTTCGGGGAAAAGGCGTTGGGTTTCCTCAAAGAACAATACGAAAAGCAGGAAGCCTCCGAGTTTGCTTCCGCCAAGATACTTTCCGCGCTTTCCCACGCTTTAGGAATGGGTAAAAAACAAGATTAGGGCTTTCACTCAAACCGTCTGGGGATTAGCCAGGCGGGTGATTTGGCGAGTATTGATAAGCCGTCTTGACCTGATGTGGTAACTCTCGCACTCATACCGACCGTCCGAAAGGGAAAACAATCTATGATCACCACACTTAAAACATCGCTTCCTGCCGTCTCTGGGGGAAAGGGAAGAGATATGTCTTACAGGGGGTCTGTTGCCTCATATGAGAATCCACACGTCCGAGGGGCGACGCGTACGTCGCCCCTACAGCTTTAGGGGCTGCCGTCTCTGGAGGAAAGAGATGCGTGTTACGGGTGTGTTATGGGTGTTATGGGTGGGGGGGGTTGACAAATTTCGATTTTTGAGTAAAGTAAACATGTGAATTCTCAAGAGAAGTTGGAAGCCTTGGGCGCGGCGGCCCAGTACGATCTGTGCGGTGCGTGTTGCAATCCCAAGAACGATCCAAAAGGTCATCGTCAGCGGGGTCACATGGGGCGCTGGATTTATCCTGCCGCCCTGCCTGACGGACGGTCCATACTTCTAATGAAGGTCCTTATGTCCAACGTCTGCGAGAACAACTGCCTCTACTGCGTTAACCGGCGAGGCAACGACCGACCCGTGCTCTCCTTTACTCCAGATGAGCTTGCCTCACTTTTCATGAAGATGTTTTACGCCAACCTTGTGCAGGGGCTGTTTTTGTCCTCTGCTATCTTCAAGAGTGTTCGCCGGACGATGGATCGAATGCTTGCAACGGTGGAGATTCTGCGCTGTCGGTATCGGTTCCAGGGCTACATTCATCTTAAGGTTCTTCCAGGAGCAGACATCTCGCAGCTTGAACGTGCGGCAAGGCTTGCCGACAGGGTAAGCGTTAACCTTGAGGCCCCCTCAGCATTCAGGCTTTCAAAAATCGCACCTCAGAAAAGGTTTTCAGAGGAGCTTCTCAGCCGTATTCACTTGCTCTCCGGGCTAATAAAACAGGCCAACCACGGCAAGCGCTACGGCCCGAAAGGACAGACCACCCAGTTCGTAGTGGGCGCGGCCGGAGAGTCGGATACCGAGATTTTAAGCGTCTCAAAGAACCTTTACGATAAGCTCGACCTTTCGCGCATCTACTTCAGTGCGTTCCAGCCTGCCAAAGGCACCCCGCTTGAGGGCCTTAAACCGACACCTCTCTTGCGCGAGCACCGGCTCTACCAGGCGGACTTCCTCTTCCGACGCTACGGGTTTTCGATGGAAGAGATCGGGTTTACTGAAGAGGGGAATCTCCCTTTAGGTAAAGACCCGAAGACGATCTGGGCTGAAGGCCATCCTGAGTTTTTCCCTGTAGAGGTAAATACCGCACCCAAAGAGCTCCTTCTAAGAATCCCCGGATTCGGACCACTCACCGTTAAACGAATCCTGCATATCCGCACAGAACACAGAATCCGCAGCCTCGATCAGCTGAAACGAATGGGGGCTGTGACCAGGAACGCGCTCGGATACGTGCTGCTTGACGGACACCTGCCAGGCAAACCTTCCTCCTCACAGCTCGATATCTGGCAGCCTGAGCCGGTTAGCTTTGCCGTACCCCGTAACACCCCCGTAACCCGTAACACCCTCGTAACCCGTAACACCCGTAACACCCGTAACACCCCCGTAACCCGTAACACCCGTAACACACCCGTAGCTTCCTTTGATTCAGGGAATTAAATGCTCAGTCCCTTCGGTAATTTCTTAAACCCGTGCCTTTGCCAGAAAAGGGAAGATTTACTTGACTTGCTTCTTAATTATGCTGCAATCCTCTGAACGTGAAATTTTACATGTGCATGGCGCACTTGCACTTAGGCCCGGAGGCAGGTGTAACATTTGCGTTACAGTTGACAAGGGCTATTTTTTGACTATCCTTTGGTATGGAAGCTATAGTTGACAAAAAGACCCAAGAATTTTGGGCGAGCCGTATGCTCAATCCTGATCTCCTTGACGGTGCGATCGATCTTATCAAGGATAAGCTAGGCGATCGCGTAGAAGAGACCAGGGCGGATAAACTAGGGATTCACTTTATCTCCGAGGGCCGGATTATAATGTCCCTTTACGCCTCCTATCCTTATCTGCGCATCTCGTTTGCACCTGCAGCCGGACTTCTGCTTCAAGAGGACGAATCGTTCGAGGTACATCGCTACAACTTCTGGGAAACCACCTGGCGCATGACTCACGAATGCTACACCGGTATGTCTATCTGGATCGCTGAGAATAAACATCTTAAGGCCTTTGACAAACTTCTTGGAAGGATTAAGGAAGGTCGCGGTTGACGGAATCCGCAGGATTCCTTTAGTCCCTAGTAAGGATTGGTGTTCATCAAAAATGAAAGGCCCCGGTTTTCCGGGGCCTTACTCTTTATGTCACCTGAAGTGGTTGAGAGGATATCCGGTCGAATCATTTAGGGGTGAATTAACTCCCCGGGAGGGATTCGAACCCCCGACCTAGTGGTTAACAGCCACCCGCTCTACCGCTGAGCTACCGAGGAAATCAATCCAAAGTATAGCCGTGAGGAATCCAATGTCAAGAATCACTTAATCCAGCCAGGGACAGGCGGAGATAAAATATCCAAACAGTAATGTTTCCTATCTCAACACTACAAATTTAGCCGCATGGCTGCCGTACTGGGTGGAGAGAACCACGAGATACAATCCCGAAGCGGCAGGCTGCCCGTTCGTCGCCCCGTCCCAGAAAGCACCTATCGCCTCAAGATCAGCTGGATCGTCGTATGTCCCGATGGCTATCTCGTCGTCAATGCCTTCCGCGCCGCCAGGCGGAACGAGCGGCTTCTCCAAGATCCACTCGCCGCTCAGGGTAAAGATACGCAGCCTGATCCTGGTTGAGGCCTTGTTCAAGCGGAACGGGAAGTATATGCGGGTCTGTGAGCCAGGATAGAAGGGATTGGGATAGGGTGCCAGGAGTTCGTTGCGCGAGAAGGTGTCTATGTCCGCAGGCAAGGGCAGTATGGCCTGGTAGGCATCGGGTATACCGTAGCCTATGGTGTCGTTTGGGCTTGAGGCATTTGAAGCGCTTTGCTGGAGCAAAGAGATTATTGTGTCAGGGTTTCCGCGGTACTCCGGATGCACCTGGAGCATGAGCGCCGCTATCCCTGCCACCAAAGGCGCGGCGTACGAGGTTCCGTTGCCGTAAAAGTAGTGAGAAAGGGTGTCGTCCACATCGATCACGTAAACCCCTGCAGCAGGGGCCACGAGCTCCGGCTTTATCCTTCCGTCGTCAGGCAGACCAACGGCACTTCCGGTCACCCCGGCACCGTGCTCCCACCATGCCCCAAGGGTATCTACACCGCCCACGGTAATGATGCCGTAGGCGTCGCCAGGAGGGGAGATGTACGGTGCAGCGGATTCCACGTTGCCTGCCGCGTTCGTGATGAGCACCCCGCGTTCTGCGGCCATGCGTGCAGCCCTTGAGGCAGGGGAGGTCTCCCCGTCAAGCTCGTCTTTACTGTACCAGTCCCCGTATGCAAGAGAGGAGTTCACTATATCCACCCCGCTGCGCTCAAGCCATTCAAGGCCTTCGATCCACATGTCCTCCTCAACCCGCATCTCGTAGGTGGACCCGTAGAGGTTCACGTGTTTTTCGGTCTTGGCAACGTAAAGCTCTGCCCCAGGAGAAGCCCCTATGTAGGAACGTCCCTGATAACCCACCGCAAGCGCCGCGGTGCGCGAACCGTGCGCTGGCTGGCTGAAGTCGTTGATGTCCCTGCCGTCCTCAAGGGAATCGTAATCTGTGTTGTCGTCACCGCGCAAAGACCATACCGCCTCCAGTTCGCCGTTATTGAACGCCAGGCAGGGCTGGTAAGAAAACCCCTGGGATAAAGCAGAAGGAGTGCTCCAGGAATCAACCGCTCCGGGGCTGCTGGTTAGAAGTATATCTCCTGCGCTTTCAAAAATACAGTGAAGACCCCCACCTGCGATGCTCAACAGATCCACACTTCCGATAACCTCAAAGGTCTCAGGATGTATGAAGTCGGTCCACGTTAAGCCGGCGTCGGAGGTTTCAAAGGAGTGCAGCCTGAAGCCGCCTGAGGCAGGATCGATCTCCGCAACCGTAAGGTAACTCCCTTCAAGATCAAACGCCACCACCTCTTCGTTTGCAGGAGATGGGATCGAATCTGAAAAGGTTTGCCCGCGGTCCAGACTTCGTGCAAGATGGAGTGCCCCCTTTGTAAGATCAAGCGCTGCGACGATTACGGTATTTCCTGAAACCGAAGCCTTTGGACGATCAAGGATCCCGCCAGGGGTAAAAACCTGGCTTGCCCCAAGCCATTCCACGTTATCTTGAGTCCATACTGCCCGATTCATCCGTACCTCCCCATCGTCCCTGACATAGAATAAAAGACTGGTATCATTCTGGTCGGAGATAACGAAGGGGTTACGGGGGTTGCGGTAATTAGACTCCGGCAGCTTTGCAAACTCCCTGAAGCTCTTGTTGCTCAGCACACCGCAGCGCAGATCACGTCTCATAAAATCATTCGTTGAACCGGCCTCCCAGATCACGAAGATAGTATCGCTGTTTGCCTTGGTTACTACGGCATAGGAACGGGCAATGCCTTCAGTGGAGGTGATTTTTGGCTCGGAGAGCGCAATGACCGCATCCACCGACCCTGCACTACGATGCGCGGCATATAGGACACGGGCTGTGGTTGCGTTGAGAGCGGTGGAGTCGGCGATAAAGAACACCCAGTCTCCATGCAGCTCAGGCTGCTGAACGATCTCGTAGTTCGATACAGCAGACCTAATAACTTCGCTTGTGTCGTTCCAGACCATGATCTCATCGCCCGTGATGAAATCGTGCTCAGCGCCCAGGCGCACGGTTCTAAAAACCGTGTGGTCTCGCTTGAGACCTGTGTCGAGAAACCCTATCCGCACACCCTGCCCGAATATCCCCAGATTGTGAACCGCCGGGACGTTCAGGAGATCAAGCTGGGTGTAGGTGTTACCGTAGTGCTCTGGTTCTATCGGCTCCTTGCGCTGGATCAAATTCATGGGCAGCCCTTTCGCTTCCACGGCAACAGGCTCGACGGCCTTAACAAAGGGCATCGCCTGAAGAGCTGTCAAAAGCATGGAGTCCGTTTCCACGCTTACCGCATTCAGCCAGCGCGAACGGGCACGGATACGCGCGCCTGAAAGCTCAATCAAACGCAGGTAGCGGGGATGAAGGGGGATGTCATCGAATCCTGCAGCAGCACCCAGCCTTGAGGCCTGACGCCGCTCAGCGGTAAGGCGATGAACACGCATCACGTCAGGCGAGCGCCCCTCACCCTTGTTTGTCAGATATATCCAGTAAGGGCTTTGCGCAAGCGCCGTTGATGCAAAAAGCAGAATAATAGAGGAGAAGACGAGCGCTCCTCTTTCCCTCAAAAATCCGATATCCAAGGCTGTATCCTAGAAGCTGGTTCCTAACAGGACTACAACAACGACGATGATGATGCTAAAGAACACCCATATCCCCAGGCCGATCAGGGCAAGAATCAGACAGATGGTGCCTACCCTTTTTGCCCGCTCTGAAAGCGAACCGGACTTGAGGATAATCGCGTAGACGATCCCAATGATGGGGCTTAGGAATGATCCCACGTAGAGACTGAAAAGGTTCATGAGGTAAAGGATGTCTACAGTGGCTTCAAAGCGAACCCGTTTCTTTTCTTCAAGGGCCAGCGGTTGTTCCACGTTGCCTCCTTTCAGGGGAGCCTGAGGCCCCCTGATTTGTTAGCGGTCGCCATACCCGGCATAGGAATCGAACCTATAACCTACGGATTAAGAATCCGCCGCTCTGCCTGATTGAGCTAGCCGGGCGCATACACGCTGAATTCTACACCGCTTGGAAAGCTTGTCAACATCAGAGATGGGAGACAGCCAAGGGAAGATTGTGAGGGATAGAATCAGTATTTTTGGGTTTGTTTATAAAGGAAGGGAAGCTTGTCTTGTTTTAACCTGAATTTGGTTCCGTGATTGTGACCGGTTCGGGCATCGAAATCTACATAGATGAATCCTTGCTCGATGGCATTCAAGAATTGGTCAAAGCTGAATTCAGTCAATATCATTATTTCCTTATACCAGAAATGTTCCTTGTTGCCGATGCGTTTTCTTTCGGCTTTGACATAAAAACAGTTCTTGAGTTTGATACCGGCTTTGTGGAATAAATCGGTGAAACCCCAGTAAGGTTGAGGGTTTAATTCTCCTAGACCTACTTTTTCTTCGACAGATTTCAGCCACTCTGAATGCTTTGGGGCAACGGCCTTTGCGTCAAAAGAGATTTTTACCTTCGATTCATCACGGTCTATGATAACTGTGAAGCCACGGTCTGATCGAGATGAACCACTGATTGTTTGTCGAAAACTCATCTCTTTTGGAGAATATTTAGTCCCGGCCTCTTGATGAGGCCAACCGTATAAGGGAAGAAACACACAAGGCACAAATTTCAAGGCACGAGGGGATGGCTCCATGTGAAATAGAGTGGTAAGAGAAGATGTGTCAATCCTTTGAGATTTCAATTCCCATTCCGCTGCATTAGGGATAGGGAGGTTATTCTCCTCAATTTCGAGTAGATCTTCTAGAGTGTTTCCAACTCCCCCGGGGTTCCCCGGCCGTGCGTTAGGAATCCAACCTTCTTTTCTGATTTCCTTCAGTTTCTCGACAAGGTCTTCTTTGGAGAACAATTCCATACTATTTTTTCTTGGGGGGACGCCAGAAATCTAGCAAATATTCAAAAGTAACTCCCATTGTAATATAGTTGCTAGGCCATCCAAAAATACCTATTCGATTTACAATATTTGTTCTATCCCAAATTATATTATTCCTTAACTCGTAACCCCGTCTTCTTAATTCTTCAATCAGGGAAACATGAATAGTTATGCGTTCGTTTTCCCACCACATATCGGGAACGTTTATAACACAGTGAGCCTTGGGGCGAAGTAGAGGCAACAGGGATTCATATATCTCCCCCATAGCTTTGGTGTATTTCTCTAATTCCATTGTTCCAAGGTCCCTTGAATCCTGAGAGTATTGTTCTATTTTACCCAGTTGTTCGGTATCCCTATCCCTCCTGGACTTATTCTTCCTTCTTCTATTCAATAGGTTAGCGTAGGGGGGTGAAGTAAAGATTAAGCTGACTGTTTCCTCTTCCAAATGTTGAGTGATATTTCTAGCGTCGTCTTGTATTGCGATTTGTTTAGATTGATTGAGCAAGTTGCCTTGCCGAAGGCGTCTTCGACACAAATCTATATACTTTTGTTGGAGGTCAAAGCCAACCGCGTTACGGTCGCTATCTTGAGCAGCAACTAATGTAGTTCCACTGCCAACAAAGGGGTCTAAAACGAGTTCTCCTTTATGGGTGAATAGTTCAATGACCTTTCGAGCTAAAGAGATCGGAAATGTCGCCGGATGCACTTTTTTATCCCGGATGTCCCTTCCTTCATAGAAAAACTGCCATACCCCGATTTGGCTCTTCAGCCATTCTTTAGGGGTCATACAATTAATGTGAGTAGGGGGACAATTACAAGTTCTTTTATAACCAATCGCTAATTTACTTTTTGTTTGAGAGTCTTTCTGTTCGGTCTTTATTGGTTCAACATTCGTTCTCAAAGCCCCATCTTCAACAATGCTCATCTCAAGAGTATACAGCACTGACAGAAAGTGTCAATACCCTCCTAGCCACGCCGGGGGAGGAGGGTGCGGTTTAATGTGGAACGGCCTCGCAGGCCGATAGCTACCCAAACCACAGATTACTTCCGCCGCAAAGCGTCCGCGGATTAGAACTCCCTGCGATTTTTTGACCTGGGCTTGCATTGGGGCCGGTTTTCCGTATCATTATCCTATCGGTAATTAATCTACCCTGAAAATGCCCCAAAATACCCCAAAAAACCTGCCGAATGCCACTCAAACCTGACTACATTGAAAGGGGTTGCAGGGCAGGAATTTTTGACTATTATTAACTTTAGTGAAAGACGAGGCCGGCAGTTAAGTTAAAGTAACTTAGAGCAATGCTCAATTAAGTTCTTTAATTACGTGCTGTTAATTAGTCATTAACCATGAGATTAAAGGAGGCGTTATGATAGATACCAAACGACAGCGTGCGCTTGCCCGCGCCCAGAAGCTGAGGGAGCGGATCGAGGAATATCTTGAATCCAGAAAGATAATCCACACCGGCTTTGACGTGGTTGAGGACATCGAAGTTCGCAAGCGGCGGATTATGGAAGAGTTAGGGGGCACCGAGGAGCAGTGGAACGACTGGCACTGGCAGCTTGCCAACCGTATCAGCGACGTTGACACCCTGGCCCGGCTTATAGAACTCGAGGAGCAGGACCTTGCAGACATCACAAGGGTAGGCAAACATCACCGCTGGGCGGTCTCGCCCTACTACCTCTCCCTGGCCGACTTCTCAGACCGCTTCGGCCCGATAAAGCTCCAGGCGATTCCTCTGATTGCCGAACTTACCGTACCGGGTGGAACGCTTGATCCAATGGCTGAGGAGTACACCTCGCCTGCCCCGGCAATCACCAGGCGCTACCCGGATCGGTTGATTATCCTTGCATCCAACATCTGCCCGGTCTACTGCAGGCACTGTCAGCGCCGAAGGCTGATCGGTCAGCGCGACCATCACACCGATTGGAAGCTGATCGAGAAAGCGATACACTACATACGCGACAACCCGGAGATTCGTGACGTTTTGATCACCGGCGGCGACCCTTTGACCCGTGAGGATGAGGATATTGAACGCATGCTTTCGGCTCTGCGCAAGATAGATCACGTGGAGATAATCCGTATCGGTACCCGCACCCCGATAACCATGCCCCAGCGCATCACCCCGGAACTGGTCTCCATGCTTGCAAAGTACCATCCTCTGTACCTCAACACCCAGTTCAACCATCCTAGAGAGATAACCCCTGATTCGGCTAAAGCGTGCAATATGCTTGCCGATGCTGGCATCCCTTTGGGCAACCAGATGGTGCTTCTCAATGGAATCAACGCCCGATGCAGCGTGGTCAAAGCCTTAAACCAGGAGCTTTTGAAGATCCGCGTGCGTCCCTACTACATCTTCCACGCCAAGGAGATAAAGGGCACCATCCATTTCGTGACCTCGGTGGACAAGGGGATAGAGATAATGGAGTTTTTGCGCGGCTACACCTCGGGATTGGCCATTCCCTGTTATATCATCAACGCCCCGAACGGCCTGGGCAAGACGCCCATCCTGCCCCAATACGTGCTCTCACGCGGCCCTGATTTTATAACCATCCGCACCTGGGAGAATAAGGTGGTGCGCTACCCCAACCGCAGAGAGGTGGATATAAGGCAGTTTTAATTCACCCCACGAATCCGCGAAGCGTATTCGCAGGGACCCCAAATAAAATGCTCCTTTTCTCCTAACGGAGACGCCTGCAAACCGTAAGGTTAAAAGATCGCAGAAAAATAAGAATACAATGTGGAATAGCCTCTCCAGGCTGTTTCTAATATCAAGCACAGGCTGGAGAGCCTGTGCTACAAATCCCCCTCCCTGGTGGAGGGGGATTAAGGGGGAGGGGATGCTTGACACCTCCCATAACTCACATTAAAATCGCACATGGCCAAACCCAAAGGGCGCAAACCCGCAAAAGATTCCAAACTCCCCGACCCGAAAGTATGGAAGTGGTGCAAGCACCCGGAGTGTGAAGCGAAAGTGAGATTGTTACAAAGGGCCGGATTTCTAGTTGCAGAAAACCAACAAGACCGATCTCGGTTACGAGCTATATTTTTGGAAGAATACTGCTGGGAACATCTTCCCGAGAACTTAAAAGGGAAGTACAAAGCAAAGATTGAGAAATGGGTAGGTGAAGGTCGTTCCTTGGAAGAAGCCAACCTTTATCGAGTAGAAATTCCAGAAGCCTATATTGATGGAGCAAATCTTCAGAAAGCCAACCTCAGAGAAGCCAAGCTTCAAAATGCCAAACTTCACTGGGCTAGACTCCAGGAAGCCGACCTCATTAAAGCTAACCTAGAAAATGCCCGCTTAGCTGGTGCCAATTTCCAAGAAGCCAAACTTAACAATACTAGATTCCACAACGCTTTCTTGTGTGGAATACAACTTGATGGAGCAAAGATGCTTACCTGGGAACAGGTAAAAAGAGTCGGAGAAGAGATATATAAAAAATGGGGGAAAGGTCGCGATGCGTACCGCCGACTTAAGAATTATTTCCATCAAGAAGGAATATACGATGACGAAACCCAAGCCTACTACCGCGAGAAGCTGATGGCTCAGCGTGAAGCTTGGAAAAACCACAAGGTCGGTCGTTGGCTCTGGCTGTTCCTTCTCAATATCCTGGCTGGCTTCGGCGAAAAGTTGTGGCGAACGGTTGTGGGCGCTTTTGCAACCATTCTCATCTTTTCCGGTATCTACTGGTTAGCAGGTAAGTTGGTTACGAATGGGGGAGAGCCAATCACCAAATTCTGGCACTGCCTCTATTTCAGTGTCGTGACCTTTGCAACCCTTGGGTTCGGCGACATCTCGCCTGCCCTTCACAGCACTGGTACCCAGGTCGCGGCGGTAATCGAAGTCATCCTCGGTTACGTTTTCTTAGGCACGTTAATCACCATCATCGCCCGCAAGTTTGGAAGGTAAAGCACCCCACGAATCTGCTACGCATCTTTGTGGGGACCCCGAAATAGGAATCCACAGATTAAAACTCGTTGATTCAAGAAACAGCGGGTTAGAGAACCCGCTCTCCATTTAACCACTAGCGTCGCCACTACGTGTGTCTCTTACTTTGGGATAGGGAGCGCGGACTCTCCAGTCCGCGATTCAAACCCCATCATTTTAAAATTTGCAATTTGCAATTGCGACGGAGTCGCATCCCTGTCCACCTTTTGACTACCTTTTGTCCAGCTTTTTTTCACCCCGGACGTCTGCTGCGCAGCCGTCCGGGGACCCCGAAACCTGTGACGAGTGCGATGTAGGGCTGACCGGGTTCTAAGGAAGAGGGACTTGAAATTTTTCACAAGTAGAGTATCATAAGTCATGGTCAGGTTGACACTTCTTTCCTGGAACGTGAACGGGGTGCGGGCCGCGCACCGTAAGGGGTTCCTGGAATGGTTTGGTAAGGGTCGGCCCGACTTCTTAGGCATCCAGGAGACCAAAGCCCGGCCAGAACAGCTATCCGCCGATCTCTTGGAGATCCCAGGCTGCCACGTTTACTATTCGAGCGCGGAGCGCAAGGGATACGCAGGAACCGCGGCATTCTGTAAACAAGAACCCCTCAAGGTCGAGTACGGATTAGGCGAGGAGCGGTTCGACAACGAAGGCAGGCTTATTATTCTTCACTTTCCGGAGTTCGTGCTGTTCAACGTGTACGTGCCCAACGGCGGTGCCGAGAACTATCGCGTGCCGTATAAGCTGGAGTACTGTGATAGAATGCTTGAAGTAGCCGAAGGATTCCGCAAACAGGGGAGAGGTATCGTTCTCTGCGGGGATTTCAACACCGCGCACCGCGAGATAGACATCGCCCGGCCAAAAGCCAATATCAATCACACCGGGTTCATGCCAGTAGAGCGGGAATGGATGGACAAGTTCGTCTCCTATGGCTACGTGGATACCTTCAGGCACTTCTATCCTGACAAGCGCGGGGCTTATACGTGGTGGGATCAACGCTTCCACGCGAGGGAACGCAACGTTGGCTGGCGACTGGATTACTTCTTCATCACCCCTGACCTCTTGAACAATCTCAAGTCCGCCTTTATCCTCTCCGATGTGATGGGTTCAGACCACTGCCCGGTTGGGATAGAGCTCGAGTTTTAATGAGTAAGCGAGAATGGTTAATCCTTCTACCCCTATCCTCGACAGGAAGGGGTAGTTAAGAAAACAATGCCTGTGGGGGCGAAGTATTAATCAGAACATCCTTTACGCGTTTGCGCTTTCCACATTTGCCGGGCTTTCTACAACCATCGGCAGCGTCATAGGCATATTCGTTAAGAATCCGGGGCCGCGATTCCTCACCTTTTCGCTTGGTTTTTCAGCAGGGGTGATGATTTTTGTTTCGTTCGTAGAGCTTTTGCCCACTGGAATCGAGGAGTTGGGTCTCTTTGGGGGATTTGTAGCTTTCTTTGGTGGGGTGATTTTTATGTTTTTAATAGATGTATTCATTCCGCATTCTTACAAGGCAGAACACCATACCTTCAAAGGCAAGATAAGGGGTAACAAAAAGCTTATGCGAACCGGTTTAATGGTAGCGCTGGGCATAGGCATCCACAATTTTCCCGAGGGCTTGGCCTCATTCGCAGGAGCGCTCAAGGACCCTGCCTTTGGATTAACTATCGCAGTGGCCATAGCCATCCATAATATACCGGAGGGGCTGGCTGTAGCCGCGCCTATCTACGCCGCAACCGGTTCGCGCTCCAAAGCCTTCTGGTGGTCATTTCTCTCAGGCGTTTCCGAACCTGTTGGTGCAGGTCTTGGCGCACTTATCCTTTTGCCGTTCTTGAATGAACCTCTGCTCGGCGCGGTTCTTTCCGCGGTTGCCGGTATCATGGTTTTCATATCAATCGATGAGCTTGTTCCGGCATCAAAGACATACGGTCACGATCACCTGGCGATCATCGGGCTAATCTTGGGGATGGTGGTGATGGCGTTGTCTCTGTGGATGATGAGGATAATGTAACCTTGCTTTTCTTGCCTAAACCACGATAGGTTGCAAAGGTAAAAAATCAAGGAGTCAACTTTTAATCAACTCCAACCAGGTTCTTTTTCCGATCCTTTTTCCGAAGGAAAAAGGGAGGATTTCATCCGGGGTCCCCAAACGAAATCGAAGGGTTCGTTTGGGGTATCAAAAGGTGGGTGATGGGACTTGAACCCACAACATCTTGAGCCACAGTCAAGTGCTCTGCCAATTGAGCCACACCCACCGTCCCTCAGATTCTAACCGAAATGAATCGAGTGTCAAGCAGGAAAGATGTCTCGTATCCTGAATCCTCCCATAGATTTGACTTGACAGGTTTGTAGGAGTGGTGTATATTCCATTATGCCGAAAGCAAAGTCTAAAAAACCTTTCGACAAGGAATCCTTAAGAAAACAATATGAAGAGGCTTGCCCGAAGTACGAGGAATTGGCCAAGGCCCTCAAACCAGTTTTGGAAAAATTGCTTGAGGACGAGGGAATAGATTTCCTTGACGTGTACTTTCGCATCAAGAAGTTCGATGATTTTTGTGAGAAAGCGGAAGGGAAGGGTATGCAAGGTCTATTCCAGGATTGGAAACGAATGGAAGGTGACTATGCACACCGTGGGGTTGGAGTATTAGGATAAGGAGTTGAGTAAATGGATTATGAAATTCGATCGACGAGAACGGAAGATATCCCTGGTATTGTTAATCTTTATGCCGAGGCGACAAAACTTATGCACCGGCTCAGCCCGGCTGGGTTCGGGGAGAGGCTGGGAGAACCGATAGATGTCAAAAAGGAGCAGGAGTCGTTTTCCCAGGCGCTGGCGGATGAGGGAACCGTAATCCTGGTTGCGGAGAAGGATGGTGAGATTGCCGGTTTCGTAATGGGTGTGGTGGAGTATCATGTAGATGACCTCGTGGATGCCCCTTACCTTACCGTGCAGTACATCTGCGTGGACGAGCGCTTCCGACGTACTGGTATGGGTAAAGCACTCATGCAAGAAGTTGAGCGCTGGGCGGTTAGTAAAGGTATTACTAACCTTGATCTCATGGTGTGGGACACCAACACACCGGCACAGTCGCTGTTTCGCAAGATGGGTTACGTACCTCTGGATATCCGCATGGGCAAGAAACTTAAAGGGAAATGAAATCCAAATACACAACCGCCCGGATCAGGAAACTTGCCAGCCAGGCGGTCGAGAAATTCGAGAAGGGTGGCGAGGCCGGGTTTTTCCAGATTCTGGACGATGTAACCAGGAAGTCGAACATACCCTTGCTGCGAATCGTGGGCGAGGAGCTGGGCAAGGCGGCGGCCAAAGGCTGGTACACCGATGCTGTCAAAGCCTCCGGGCAACCCGCGAACTTTATCGTCTACGTCTATTTGTAGCCGGTCAACAAACTCTATGAGAGTCTTAAGGATATAAGGTCGAGATCGTAATGAGACCGCAGGATTAGTACTACGGGATGCGCGAGTTCGCAATCCAGAACCCGTTCGGGTTTATGCTGATTTTTGCCGAGGTAATTGAATGAAACCACCTGTCATTATCGTCGGGTACGATCCCCGCTGGCCGGTTCTGTATAAAGAGGAGAAGCGTCAGATTCTTTCCGTAATCGGAGATAGGATTCTGGCTATCGAGCACATCGGAAGCACCGCGGTTCCCGGCCTGGGCGGAAAGCCGATCATTGACATCATGGTCGGCGTCCGACGACTTTCCGATGCGAAAGGGTGTATTGAGCCACTTGCAACTATTGGCTACGAGTACGTTCCTGAATATGAGGTCTTAATTCCAGATAGACGCTATTTCCGCAAAGGCCCTGCAGAGAGACACCGGCATCTGCATATGACCGAAGTAAATAGCGACTTCTGGGAGAGCCACATCCTGTTTAGGGATTACCTGCGTGCCCATCAGGAGACAGCCCAGGCGTATTACCAGCTGAGGAAGGAGCTGGCAGTCAGATTTGGTTCGGACAGTCTAGGCTTTACCGAGGCCAAAACCGAGTTCATCGAGCGGGTGGTGGAGAAGGCTCGTGCCGAAAGATGCTTCGGGAGAAAAAGATGACCCAGGCAGGCATAGCACTGCTGCCAAGAGAAGTGCTTGAGATGTGGAAGGAGGGGGGATTGCTCACATGATGCAAGCCGCGCTTCGCAAATACACAGAACAGTGAGCGAAAGCATACAAAAAAGGAGGATTATTATGGAACCATACGTAACCGAGGAAACTTTGGGGGCAAAGACACGAGTTTGGCTCGAAAGGATCGCGCCTTTCAATAAGCATCAGATGCGGCTTAACCTCGACAAGTCAGCCCTTCTCGTGATTGATATGCAGCGGTTTTTCCTGGACCAGACCTCTCCCACGTTCACATGTGGTGGAGTCGCCATCCTCCCCACACTTAAACGACTTATCGCTGCTTTTCGAAAAGCGGACCGCCCGGTGATTTATACCCGGCACGTTCATCACCCAAATCGTCTTGACGCCGGTATCATGGGCTGGTGGTGGGAGGGAATGTGTCTTGAAGGGAGTCCAGAGAGCGAAGTGCAAGCAGACATCACCCCGCTGTCTAACGAGAAAGTCATCCTTAAGCATCGTTACTCCACGTTCTACAATACGGATTTGGAAACGGTGCTGCGATGTTTAAGGATAGAGGACCTTGTCATCTCCGGCATTATGACTAATATGTGTTGTGAATCTACAGCGCGCGACGCCTATTACCGGGACTACCGGGTGTTCTTTCTTGCCGACGGCACAGGAACCGTCAACGAAGAGATGCATCTGGCAAGTTTGCTCAATCTCGCCTTCGGGTTTGCGTACGTAACCACCACCGATGAAATTATACAACAGTTTCAGAAATAGGTAACAAGGATGTGTGCCTGCGCTCCACAAAACTCCACAAGCCTGGTGCTTTTTGGTACCGGGACTCCCAACGCGGAGCAAGGTCGCTGGGGACCGGCGCTTGCAGTTATTTCCAA
>Ga0315533_1000246_pt1 | contig 49702 bp, 44 predicted proteins | sample SalMarSW160130MG_FD_203081 | JGI IMG/M metagenome (GOLD analysis project Ga0315533, IMG submission 203081) | Salt marsh sediment microbial communities from the Plum Island Ecosystem LTER, Massachusetts, United States - Salt Marsh Sediment SW1601-30 ...
CAAGCAACAATTGATTATTTGAAAAAGAAAGGTGCAGAAAAAGTGAAGAACCTTTTAGAGCTCTGCCCTGATTGTAGAAGAGATGCTATCATCGATAAGCTTAACCAAGTAAAATACGAGAGCAATCTAGTTACAACTACTTAATTTAGGGAGGTTATAAATGTCCAGAATAATTGCCTCGGCAGCGATCCGGGGAGCACACAAATACGTGAAGGAAGCTGAAGAGAAGTTAAATAAACTTATTGAGGAAAAAGGTGAAAAGCAGGAAGTAAGTTTTCCTAATACTGCTTACTATCTACCTGTGATTTTTTCTCTTTTGGGGATAAAAGTGGAAACCTTGGCTGATGCCAAAAAGACTCTGGAAAAGGCAAAATCTCTTCTTCCCCCGCTTGTCAAGGAGAGACTTTGGCTCCCCTATCTGGGGAACACGCTGGATGCGGGAATCGCCGCCTTGGTTGCTACTGAAATTATTGAGGCATTGAAGTATCTTACCGGCGATGAGCCTAAAGGAATATGGCTTGGCTTTACCGGTGACGGTACCCTGCGAATGCAAGGGATAAAGTTAGTTGATGGAAGAATGCCTGGTTTTGCCGCCTGCGTAGGAGCTCTTCCTACTAATGAACAAGCAGTTAAGCTTGCCAGAGCTCTTCAGGAAAAAAATATTCTCGTCTTTATGGCCTCGAGTTCCAACGGAAAAAGTATGGCAGAACAATTAGCCGAGGAAGGAATTGAGATGAACTGGGATACCTTCCTTGTTCCTTACGGCAAGGACACATCTGCTGCTATTCATGCTTTGAATTTTGCCGTTAGAGCTGCCCTGACTTTTGGAGGGATAAAACCAGGAGATCCACAAAAGGCCAGAGAAATAGCCAGAAAATTGCTTCTTTATAATAAGGAAAGGGTTCATGCTTTTGTTCTTGCTCTGGGAGTTGATCCAGAGGTAAACGGGAGTGGTCAGCTTATCACTGATGAAAAATATGCAGCAGCAGCTGGAGCTATTAGTTTTGGTTTCCCGATTTTGTCCGATGTTGATATACCCCAGATTTTGCCTACAGGAATTTGTACCTATGAACATGTTGTTTCTGGTATTTCCCTGGATAAGATAGTCAGTAAGGCTATTGAGGTAAGAGGTCTTGAGATAAAGGTAACTGAGATTCCCATCCCTGTTCCCTATGGTGCAGGATTTGAAGGAGAAAGAGTTAGAAAAGAGCAGATGCGGGTTGAGTTTGGTGGAAAGCGCAGCGTTGCCTTTGAACTTTTAAGGGGCCATCCTATGAACGAGGTAGAAGATGGTAAAGTCCAGATAATTGGCCCTGGTGTTGGTTCAGTTGAAGAAGGGGGAGCTATGTCTCTTGGGATTTTAGTGGATGTTGCGGGAAGAAATTTCAGTGAGGATTTTGAGACCGTTATTGAGCGAAGAATCCATGAATTTATATCCTGTGCTAATGGGTTATTCCATATGGGTCAAAGGGCTATTGCCTGGTTAAGGATAAGTAAAGAGGCTTATCAGAAAGGATTTAGAATAAAACATTTTGGTGACCTATTAGTAGCTAAAATCAAAGATGAGTATTCGAAAATTGTGGATAAAGTTCAGGTTACACTTATTACTGATGAAGAGAAAATGAAGGAGCCTCTGGAGGAGGCTAAAAAGATTTATCACGAAAGGGATGAGCGAATAGGTGGAATGACTGATGAAGATGTTGATACATACTATAGTTGTATCCTTTGTCAGTCTTATGCACCGGACCATGTGTGTATTGTAACTCCTGAAAGATTAGGTCTATGTGGTGCGTATACCTGGCTTGATTGTAAAGCATCGCACCAGTTAAATCCTCATGGCCCCAATGAGCCGGTGAAAAAGGGTAAGTGTTTAGATCCGGTCAAGGGTCAATGGGAAGGGGTAAATCAGTATCTCAAAGTAAAATCCCATGGGAATTTGGAAAGATTCAGTGCGTACTCTATGCTTGAGGACCCGATGACTTCGTGTGGCTGTTTTGAGTGCATTGTGGCAGTCCTGCCAGAAACCAATGGAGTTATGATTGTTAACAGGGAATTTATCGAGATGACCCCCATAGGAATGACCTTCAGCACCATGGCTGGTCAGGTAGGAGGGGGAATACAGACTCCGGGAATTATAGGAATTGGAAAGATTTACATTACCAGCAAGAAGTTCATCTCTGCTGATGGTGGTATGAAGAGGCTAGTTTGGATGCCCGCTGAACTCAAAGAAGAAATAAGAGAGAGATTGGAAAAGAGACTGGAGGAAATTAGAGAGCCTGAGTTCATGGAAAAAATAGCCACGGAAAAGGATGTTACTGCCTCAGAAGAGCTTTTAGAGTTTCTTAAGAAAAAGAATCACCCTGCTCTATCTATGGAACCCATGGTGTAATTAGTAATTAGGACGCAGATGAACGCAGATTATGGGGGATTTAAGTATAAAGAACTAATTAAGAAAATCATTAAAGTCTTCTATAAAGTTTACAACAAACTTGTTTATGGTTTTTCAGAGAAAGTTTATGAGAATGCTATGATGATGGAATTAAGGGAAGAAATAGGAGATAGATCTGGAAAAATCTGCGTTCTCATTAAAAGGGGAGGAAGTAAATGGCTTTAACTGGACTACAGATTTATAAACTTTTGCCTAAAACTAACTGTGGAGACTGTAATCTTCCTACCTGTATGGCTTTTGCCATGCAAGTAGCAGCAAAGAAGGTTTCATTGGATCAGTGCCCCCATGTAAGTGAAGAGGCAAAAGCTCAACTTGCTGAGGCATCAGCTCCACCTATGAAGCTGGTCTCTATCGGTAGTGATGAAAACAAATTAGAGATAGGGCAAGAAACGGTGCTTTTTCGGCATAAGGAGAAATTCTACCATCCAACAGGGGTAGCTATTTTAGTTGAAGATGCTTTAGCAAATGATGAGCTGGATAAAGAGATAAATTCTATAAATCGGCTTAAGTTCACCAGAGTAGGAGAAGAGATAGGGATAAATCTTGTAGCTTTGCAACATAAATCAACTAGTGCAGAAGATTATGCTAAGCTGGCAGAGAAGATTACAGAAAAGACCTCTTTTCCTCTTATCCTCGTCTGTCAGAATCTATCTATTATAAAATCTGCCTTAGAAGCTATTGCCGATAAGAGACCTTTGATTTATTCTGCTAACAGAGAAAACTTTGATAAAATGGCCTCACTTGCCAAACAGTACAACTGTCCTCTTGCTGTCTCTGTTGAGAGTCAGGAGGAGCTTGTCGATCTTACCCAAAGTATAAAGAAAATTGGGGTGGACGATCTTGTTCTTAATCCGGGGATAAAAAAAACAGGAGATACCCTTGAGAATTTAACTAAATTAAGAAGATTAGCAGTAGAAAAAGTTTTCCGCCCCTTGGGATATCCTACCATAGTGTTTACCAACGAGGAAGACCCTTTCCAGGAAGTTATTCAAGCATCCACTTATGTATGCAAATATGCAAACATTGTAGTGGTAAAGGCCAAAGATACCTGGCAACTTTTACCCCTGCTCACCGTAAGGCAGAATATCTACACTGATCCTCAAGTGCCCAATGCTGTGGAGCCTAAGCTTTACGAGATAGGAGCGGTAACCCCTGACTCACCGGTAATTGTTACCACTAATTTTTCCCTTACCTACTTTACTGTTGAATCAGAGGTAGGAAACAGCAAAGTTCCTACCTATATCTCTGTCGTGGAGACTGAAGGAATGGGTGTTTTAAACGCTTATGCTGGAGATAAGTGGTCTGCGGAAAAAATAGCAAAGACTTTAGAACAACAGAAAGTGAGAGAAAAAGTAAATCATAATACGATCATTATTCCTGGTCTTGTCGCCGTTTTCCGAGCAGAACTTATAGATGAGTTTGGATGGAATATCCTAGTGGGTCCGGAGGAGGCAGCCAGGATACCGAGCTTTCTCAAAAATGAGTGGAAGCCGGCTGGCAAAAAATGAAAAAATAAGATTAAAGTAACTTTTTAGCCCAGAATGAAACAATGGAGGTAACGTAAGGGCACTACCCTATATGAGAAGTTAAAAAGGAGAATGTGATGGAGGTCCCTGATGTTAAACAGAGCTGGCCTAATTCAATAAATGAGGTAACCATAGGAGCTACTAAAGAAGGAGGAGGAACAAGATCTCATGCCATTACGGTAGGAGGAACTAGAACTTTGCCTTTTCTTTACTTTGAGGGGAATATCCCGCATCGTCCGGTAATAGCTATGGAGGTTTGGGATATTGCCCCAACAGACTGGCCCGAGGAGTTAGGGAAGTATTTTTCTGATGTATGGGATGATCCTGGAAAATGGGCAAAAAAATGTGTGGATGAGTTTGAAGCAGATTTTATTTGTTTAAGGCTTCAAGGATGCGATCCAGATGGGGAAAATAAAGGTAGCCATGAAGCTGCTCAAGCAGTTGAAAGAGTTTTAAAATCTGTAGCGGTTCCTCTTATTATCTGGGGATGCGGTAACGATGAAAAGGACAATGAAATATTCCCTGCCTGTTCTCAGACTGCTGCAGGAGAGAGATGTCTTTTAGGAACTATCACTGAGGATAATTACAAAACCCTGGTAGCATTATGCAAGGCTGATAAACATAAATTAATTGCTGAGTCTCCTGTAGATATAAATATAGCCAAGCAGGTTAATGTCTTAGCCACTGACATAGGTTTAGCACCTGAAGATATTGTCATTTATCCTTCCACTGGAGCTTTAGGGTATGGAATGGAATATGTATACTCAATTATGGAGCGAGGACGTATAGCAGGATTGTCTGGAGACAAAATGTGGGCTATGCCTCTTTTAGCAGATATTGGAAGGGAGGTATGGAAGGTAAAGGAAGCTATAGCACCAGAAGAGGAAGTCCCAGGATGGGGGGATCATATTCAAAGAGGTCCTCTTTGGGAGACAATAACTGGTTTGGTTTATCTTCAAGCTGGAACGGATATTTTTATTATGTGGCATCCAAAAGCAGTGAAAGAGTTAAAAAAATACATTGACAGTTTGATGAAGAAAAATAGCCGAAAAAATTGAGCAAAATTTAGAGATAATAGAAATTGACGAGGAGGAGAAGATGATTTTTGTGGGGGAAAGAATTAACGGTGGTTTTAAGGACATTCAAAGAGCTGTAAAGGAAAAAAATAAGTCAACTATTCAGCGCTGGGCAAAAATTCAATCAGAAGCTGGGGCAGATTATTTAGATGTCAATATAGGAGCTGCCTCTAATAAAGTAGATGATTTTATCTGGATGATTGAAGCTGTTCAGGAAGCTGTAGAGACACCAGTTTCTATTGATAGTAACAAGCCGGCCTTTGTAGAAAAAGCTATAAAAGCCTGTAAGAATCCTCCTATAATTAACTCCACCACCGCTGATAAGGAAAAATTAGACCAGATCATTCCCTTGGTAGTAGAGCATAATGCTTCTTTAATTGGACTTTGCATGGATAGAAAGGGCTCTCCTCAGGATGTTAATCGTAGAGTGGAGCTGGGTGCTACCATATTTAGTGAGGCTATAGAAAAAGGGCTACCTGAAGATAGAATTTTCCTTGACCCTGTAACTATGCCTTTGAAATTTCTGCAGCCCCAGGCGCGTAACTTAATTGAAGCTGTTCATCAGTTTACCCTTTTGTCCAGCCCTCCTCCTCATATAATTTTAGGGTTGAGCAATATCTCTTCCAAAGCTAAAGAGATGAGACTTATTAATCGCATATTTCTGGTAATGTGCATTGAAGCAGGAGTTGATGCCGCCATATGTGATGTTACTGATAAAGACCTGGTAAATTCAGCGATAACTGCTGAGGTTATATTAAACAAGCATATCTATTCCGATTTATTTATAAAGGCTTATCAGGCAGCCAAAAAGCCATAGTTCAGTGATTAGGGGTTGGACTGTTACTTTTCAGCTACCGTGGGCTTGATTACTTACGGGGAAGAAAAACTGTCCGAATTCCTTAAAGCTTTGTCTTTTTGTTCCCTCCATTTCTAGCCAGATGTTTTTTATAATGATGCGCAAAAACCAGTAATAATCGTCAACTTGACAGTACTGACAAATTCCCGTAAAATGAGATATAAAGCCTCTTAGCTACAATGACTGTTAAAGAGGCTAAGAATTTGTCTGGAAAATCCTGAGAAGGGATTAAGATTTGGTTGGATAAGGATTTAGGAGGTGATGGGAAAAATAATGGTAAAAAATAAGAATATGAAGGCGGTAATTCTAGCAGCCGGTGAAGGGACGAGAATCAAACTAAAGATCCCCAAGCCTCTGGTGAGAATAAATGGCCTCTCCCTTCTAGAAAGGACAATTCTCACCTTTGCCGATTTAAAGGTACAAGAATTGGTGATAGTAGTTGGGTATCAAGCTGACAAAATCAAGGGACACGTAGCCAACATGTCCATTCTTCAAGACTACAAGATTACCTGGGTGGAAAACAGAGAGTTTCATCGAGGCAATGGACTTTCCGTTCTCTGTGCTCAAGATTATGTGGGAGATCGTTTTCTCTTAAGCATGGTCGATCATATCTATGACTCAAATCTATTCTTCAATCTGTTATTCTGTTCAGGGGATCTGGTCTGTGTAATTGATTCTCAGCCAAGGTTTGCTGATCTTGGAGATGCTACTAAGGTGTTGATTGAGGATGGTAAGATTCAAAAGATAGGCAAAGGTTTAACTGAGTTTAATGGTTTGGACTGTGGAATGTTTTTGTGTTCTCAAAAGATATTTCCCATTTTGGAAGAAACAATCGGGGAGGGGAAGGAGGAGTGGGATGACGCCAAGGAGAAATTTGCCGAGAGATTTAAGCTGGATTTCTTTGATATCCACGGAGCACTTTGGCTAGACGTAGATACACCGAAAGATGCGGCAAAGGCAAGAAAGCTTCTCAGAAAAAGGCAATGAAGGCGATAATCATATCTGCAGGAAAGAGATTGGAATCTAAGGATACCCGTCCTAAAATTCTCCTTAAGCTGTGCGGCTTTTCTCTATTAAAAAGAGATTTCTATCTTCTCAGGACAGTGGGGATCAGGGATGTTATTGTTCTGGGGGAGAGCTATACCCCTGAGATAGAAAAAGAGATAAAGAATGGAAGAAAATTGGGGATGAGACTGGATTTCGTAAGGAAAGAAGGGTGGTCTCAGGCTCTCTTTTCTCTGTCTCAAGGGACGGAATCCGATCTCTTCCTTCTCATTGACGGTGACTGTGTCTTCGAGATTAGCCTTCTCAGAATTCTTTTAGACTTTAAGAAAGTCGCCCTTTGCTGCGATAGTCAGTCGGATGAAAATAGCGGCGGCGGGTCTCCCGGAATCCTCTCTGAGGACGGACAAATCCAGAGGGTCGGAAAAAATTTAAAAAGTTGGAACAAAATCTATACCGGAGTAGCTCTCTGTAACCGCAGAATTCTCTCTCTGTTAGAGGACCAGGGTGTAAACCTCACTGATTGGCCAGTCTCTCTTAATCGGGTGCTCTCTCAGCAGGATGTGAGCTGCCTCGATTTATCCGAAGCCGCCTCTTATGATTCAGAACTGCGTCGGAAGGTTAAACCTTTCTGGGGGAGAATAAACTCCGCGCAGGATTTAAAGGAGGCGAAGAAAAGACTTGTCACGGGAACCCAGAAAAGAACCCTTGACGCGATGGCCTGGTATGTCCACCGGCCTATTGAGAACAGGATTACCTACTATCTTTCGGAACTCCCCTTAACACCCAATCAACTGACCATATTTACCAATATCCTTGCCTTTTTCATAACATTTCTCTTCTTTAAAGGAAATCTTCTCATTGCTTCCCTTCTTATTTTTGTAGTGAACATCATGGATGGCCTCGATGGAAAACAAGCACGGGCAAAGGGTCTATTTACCCACATCGGCAATCTTGAACACTCACTCGATACCCTTTATGAGCAGTCCTGGTATATAGCTTTCTCCTGGGCCATTTTTACCATCAGCCGATCCTTGGTACCACTACAGCTCTGCCTGGCAATAATCCTCTTTGATAGCTTCAATCGCCATTGTAGCATGCAATTTCGAGCTATTATGAAGGTTCCTCTGGCAGATTATAGCCCATTGGATCGAGCATTCAGACGTTTTGACGGAAGAAGAAATATTTATACCGTTTATATACTGGTGGGAATACTTATAGGCCAGCCTATCTATTCATTATTGGCTATGTTGATCCACGCCATGGTCACTGGTCTGGTCTACTTCTTAAGTTCGGCCAGACACATGCATGCTGCCGATATGGGCCGCTAGTCCAAATTTGGATGTTATGGATCATCTTCTCTCTTTTTAGTTGACAAAAAATAGTGGTTATGTTATAAATTACACCCTAGAAAATTTTCTCTTTCATTTTTAGGGAGGAAGGAATGATTAGAACGGAGAACTTGACCAAAGAATATGACGGATTTAAGGCAGTTGATAACCTCAACCTTGACGTAAAGGAAGGTGAGATTTACGGCTTCTTAGGTCCTAATGGAGCGGGCAAAACTACCACTATTTTAATGCTTTTAGGCATCTTAAGACCAACCCGCGGCAGGATTTACCTTCTTGAGGAAGAGCTAACTAAGAACTTTCTCTCCCTTAAAAGGAGAATTGGAGTAGTTTCGGAAAAACAGTACCTTTATAAGGAGATGGCGGCCGGAGAGTATCTTGATTTCTTTGCCGATCTTTATGGAGTAAAAGATAAAAAGAAAAAAATAGATCAGCTCCTGAAGTCAGTGGGCCTACTTGAGGTAAAAAATAGAAAATTGGGAGCTTTTTCTCGGGGTATGCAGCAAAAGATCGGCTTTGCCAGGGCCCTCCTGCCTGACCCGGAGCTTCTCCTTCTTGACGAACCGGTGTCTGGACTTGATCCTACGGGAATAAAGCAGATTAGGAACCTCATTGAAAAAGAAAATAAAAAGGGCAGGACCATATTTATTTCCTCTCACTTATTATCCGAGGTAGAAAAACTCTGTAGGGAGGTGGCCATTATAAATGAGGGAAAGCTTTTGGCTGAAGATACTATGGAAAATTTGAGAGGAAAACTGTCCAAAACTGTGGAACTCGAAATAGAACTCTCTCAGGCGAAAGAAGAAATTACGAAAGCTCTCTCTTCTTTTGATTTTATCCAGGGCATAAAACAACGAGAGAATCTCTTAACCTTAAGGGTAAAATCAGATCAGGACTATCGAGCCCCAATCTCGGAGACTATCTCCCGCCAGGGGGGGATTGTTCTGGGTATAAAGGTCAAAGAGATGAGCCTGGAAGAAGCTTTCATTACTATCACCCAGAAGAATATCTCCTTACTTGCTCCCCTGGAGGAGGTGACTGAATGAAGAGATCCATCCTCTACGTGATAGTAGGCCTCATAGCCCTGGTGGCTTTGGTTGTTGGCTTTAACCTGAGGAGCGAAAAATACGGTACAGTGAAAGGGAAGATAGTGGATGCCCTAAGCGAAGATCCCGTATGGGAAGTAAATATTGTTCTTGATGGCAAATCTACCACCAAGTACATGGGCAAAACTTACCGCTTTACCGGGATCAAACCCGGGTCTCACACCTTTAAGGCCACAGCTCCCAATTACTATAGCTTCAGCAAAGAAATCAAAGTGAAAAAGGGAGAGAATATCCTGGATGTTTCCCTGAAAGGGGAAAAAATTCCCGATCTACAAGGTATTATTGTTTTTACCGAATCCCAGGAAAAAGGGATTCAGTTGGAGATAAGATTTTCCGATAGCAAGGGAGAAGGGATAACAAAGTTTCCCCGTCTTTCCTTGAATCTAGAGGGAAAACTATATCTGAGGCTGGGTGACGAGGAGAACTATACCCGCGGGAAAGAGTTGTTCAGTGGTCCCATAGAGCTTTTCTGGGACTCGCAAGCTTTTCTAGCTAAAAACAAGGGTATATTCCCTTGGGAAAAGATCGGCGAGCATCTCGAAATTGAAAAATACGGTATTCTTGATGTCGTTCTTCATACACCTCAGGGGGATTTCGAGGATACAGTTGACGATGTAAAGCTTTACCCGGAGGGAATAGAGTGAGTAAAGAGAAAGGTTTCTTATCAACTAAGACGATTAAGGTTCTGACCAGAAGAGATTTTGTTTCCGCCTTACACGGATGGGGGATCTATGTAGTAACTGTTATCTCCTTCTTACTTTCTTCTTTTTTTCTGGGAAGATATCTGGGAGGTATCAGGGAAAATAATATTCGGATTTCTCCTGACCCCTTAAGTGGCTTCCTTTTCTTTCCTTCCGTGATCATTATATCTTTGTATTTAACCATACTCTCCTCGGTTTCCGTGTCTCGGGAAAGGGATCAGGGAACTCTGGAAATTCTATTTTATGGGCCTGTCAACTCCTCAGCTTTCATTTTTTCAAAGTATCTTAAGGAGATGCTAACCTACCTCATCATTGTGGTCTTCTTTTTCGCCTATTTCTGGGGAGTCTCTGGCTTAACCAACCTCGGTTTTTCCCTTGGTTTGGTCAAAGCTATTTTTCTCTCCATTTTTCTGGTGTCCTGCTGGATAAGCTTTGGCTTATTTATATCCTCTCTCACCAGTAGAGTGAGAAATTCTATTCTCTGGGTGGTGGGAGTATTCGGGGCTCTCTGGGCCCTCTATTTTGGACAGGGACTACTGCTCAGTCTCTCCACTGAGGAGATGCCTGCTTTCCTCTCCTACATTGGGGGAGCTGTTTCCGTTATCTATCAAGCAGTATGGTGGATCTCTCCCCTGTCTTATCTAAGCCGGGGAATGGATGCGGTTAACGTGGGAAGCATTTGGCTCTATGGAATGAGTATACTTTACTCTATAATTTATTCGGTCGTCTTGATAATTCTTTCCATATTCATCCTTAAAAAGAAGGGGGTAAGGGGATGAGAAAAATCGTTATCTTTTGGGGAGTGTTTTTCGGTCTTCTGCTTCACCTGCAGGCCACCTCTATGGCTCAAGCTCCAATAATGAGCGAACAACTCGTTTACAGCTTAAATGTTTATAACGGAAAAGGGTACGGAGGTGCTTTCACTCCTCAGACAGAGGACACTATCTATCTTATAGCTAACAAAAATAGTGCCATTTTTGCTCGCACAACTTTAGTTTATTTCTGGCCTATTACGGCAAAATTTATGGCCGGGTGGCAGACCTTAAATGAAAAGGTAGAAGGCAGTTTAGAGATTCTGAAGGAGGGAAAACTCGTCAAATCCTTGAAACCACAGGATAATTCACTCTATTATCCTGAAGGCTATTGGGGAGAGAACAGCGTACTTTCCATAGATGAAGAGGCTCGTACCTACTATGAGAAGTATAAGAAAGCTGTCGATGAATATTACCAGAAAATCAGTGAGTTTTATAAGGCCCGAATTGAACACCGCAAAAAGATGGATGAGTTTCTTGAAGAGATAAAGAAGAGAAGAGAGGCGGGAGAAGAATTTACCAGCCAGGAAATAGAAAAAAGCATTCCTAAAGAGCCCAAGCCACCTGAGGGACCCAAATTCTATACTACTGAACCTCGCCAAGACTATATCATTAACCTACCGGCGGGCACCTACCGGATAAGGATAAGAGCAGAAGGTGGGACCATAATTCAGGACAGCCAGAAGAATCTGGTGGTCTTCACCTCCAGAAGAACAGGAGGAACCGGCTATGAAATAATACCGGGAAATAGATGGACCATGAGAGAGCCCTGCGATGATCCGGCAAGGATAATTTATGCCGCTGGAAAGAATACTCTTTACTTTAACCCCTTCACTCAGGACGAGTATAATGAGCTTTACTACAACAAACTGGAGGATCCTCAGAATCCGGGAAGGGTGGAGAGGTGGAGATGGGTTCATATTACTCCCATTAAGGATGTAACTCTTCTCTTTCTGAAAGGTAAGGAGGTGCTTCAGAGGGTGAAGAGACTTCCTTATTCGGTAAAACAGGTACCCGGTGCCACCCTGGGATATAACATTATTGAATACGACCAAGAAAAACAACCTTATGAAAAGCCAACCTTCGAAGGATATAAACTTGATCTATCCCCCACGCTAGAAAACACAGGTTATCAGATTAACTTAGAGAAAAAGACGGGGGGATTTTTTAAAGGGGGAAAAAGAGAGGTAAGGCTGGTGAGAAAAGAAAACTCCCGATTATTATACGCCCTTTCTATTTTTCCTCTAGTTATTGGAGTGGTAGTCTTTCTGAAGAGAAGAAGGAGATTATTTCCCTGACCATATTTTAGTGACTTTCCATTCCTCCGTTTATATTTATAGCTTGACCAGTTATATAGTCAGCATCTTCCGATGCTAAAAAAGCAACTACTCCGGCTACGTCTTCCGGTTTAGCCAGTCTACCCAAGGGAATGGTTGATAGAACCTCCTTTCTTACTTTCTCGGGAGTCATTCCCCGCAGGTCCCCCTCCCATTTCCACTCTCTTTTGATCATATCGGTCTCAACAATACCAGGACAGACAGCATTCACGGTTATATTGTAGGGAGCAAGTTCTATGGCCATGGTATAGGTTATTCCGAGTACAGCAAACTTGGAAGCACTGTAATGTCCCAAGAAAAGGGCCCCTCTCTTAGCAGCGAGCGAGGCAATGTTAATGATATTACCTGATCTTCTCTGAATCATGTGTTTAGCCACTGCTTTACTACACAAAAAAACACCCTTGGCATTAACGCTCATATTAGCGTCCCATTCCCTTTCCTTAAGGTCAACCATAGGCGCCATAGAGGAGATACCTGCGTTATTCACCAGGATATCTATTTGGCCAAACTCTTTTATTACCTTTTTAACCATCACATTAACCTCGTTGCTTCGGGTGACATCTGTCTTTATCACTATGCATCTGCGCTCAACTTTTTTTATTTCGTTTCTTACCTCCTTGGCACGTTCAGTATGAATATTGGCAATAACGACATCCGCACCTTCCTTGGCTAATCTTAGACTAATTGCTCTCCCTATCCCCTTATCTCCCCCAGTTACTATGGCGACCTTTTGGGAACATCTCATTTTTTCTCCCCCGGTTAAAAATCCGATTTCTTAAGTATTGTTCTTATTTAACTGCACCAGTCCATAGCCATCACCGCTAATGTTTTGGTACACTTGATAACCTGATCTATGGGTACGTGCTCATCCGGTCCATGGATACCAGAACTAAGACTCCCGGGCCCAAAAAGCACTGTCGGGATTCCCTCTTCAGATAAAAAGGTAGGATCGGCCACTGCTTTGAACCCTGCAATGACGGCCTTCTTACCCGAAACTTTCTCGTAAGCTGCCGATAAACTTTTTACCCCTGGGTGATTTACCGCTACTTCCTTCATCGGTCTCCACCTTTGAAGAACGGGAACATTGAACTCAGGAGGATTCCCTCTTAACCAATCATCGGTAGAGGCAAGAGCTTGCACATGTTCTTTGAGTTCTTTCCAAATATCCTCATCCTTTAGCCAACTCGGATACCAGACACAATAGGTTAACTTGCAGTATCCGGGTACAGAACCAAGATAGGTTCCTCCTTCAATAAACGAAGGATTTATAGTGAAGAGTCCGATGCCTTGCTGGTCTATAGGATCCGGATAACCTCCTCCCCCTAATATTTTGTCTCGCCATCTTTGATTCCATTGAGTTTCTAGTTTTTGGAATAGCTCAATAAAGGGAACGGCTTTGGCAATGGCGTCAACCCCTACTTCTTTTCCACAGGGTATCCCGTATCTTTGAGGGAATATAACCTGATTTCTGGCGCTAGTATGTGCCTCTTTACCAGGAATAATGAGCTCAAAGAAAAAGACCCCCGGTGATTTTACATGGATTTCACAGTTGGTTGGCTCACATACCACGGCAAAAGGAGCTCTATAACCCCGATCAACAGTGGCCTTGGTACCGATAGTTTCTCCTTCCTGCGATTCCTCTCCTACCACTGATTCAATATATAGATCTCCTTTAAGACTAATCCCACTATCTATTAATGCTTTAGTGGCCCAGATCATAGAAGTTAGCCCGCCCTTCACATCACTTGCTCCTCTTCCGTAGACACGGCCTTTTTTGGTGGTAGCTTTCCAGGGATCAACCGTCCAGCGCTTCAACTCATTCTCAGTTACTGGTACAACATCGCAATGTCCATTAAAAATCAACGATTTACCTTTGCCTTTACCCTCAACTATTCCCACCACATTCGGCCTTCTGTTCTCAGGATCAACCGACCAGTAGTCAACCTTATCAAACCCAAATTTTTTAAATTGGTCACGAACCCAATTTTGAGCCTCAAGCTCCTCTCCTTTGCCGGGAATCCCAGGGTTTATGGATTTAAACCCGATAAACTGACAGAGAAAATCAATTATTTCTTCCTTCTTTTCATCGATATCCCTGATTACTTTTTCCTTTGTCGAGGTCATGATTAGCTCTGCTCCTTTTTAAAATAAAGTCCATGCTCCGGGAGGTGTTGTAAATCAAAGCCTCAGGATGTTGAGAATAAGGAGGGATAATTTCCGCGGTCAGGTAACGCTCGTATCCCACCTCCTGAAGAGCTAAAATAACTGCCTTCCAGTTCACATCCCCCTCCAGAAGATCCACAAATCCCTCTGCATTTCCTACCCTTCTGCGGAAATCCTTAATATGGATTTGCTTAATTCTTTTACCCAGGATCTTTATCCAGTGCTCAGGGTATCCTGTTAGCAAAACGTTTCCTACATCGAAATAAATCCCAACATACTCCGAATTGAATTTATCTACAAAATCCCTGAATTCTAAGGGGCTGAGAAGAAATTTGTTCCACACATTCTCCAGTCCTATGGTCACTTTGTATTCCTCTGCTATAGGAACACACTCCTTTATTGCCTCAAAGGCTCTTCTGTACGCAACATCGTAGGGGACAACCTCTATAGATGGATTAAAAAATACATCCACCGCTCCGGGAATAACCAAAACTGCATCTACCTTCAGATAGTGAGCAAGTTCCAGCATCTTCTTTACCACTGTTTTGCCCTTTTCACGAATTTCTTTTTTTCCATTGGTTAAGGTGTATTCCCAGAGCAGGCCTGTAGCTAAACTATTAATTTCTATCTCTGTTTCCCTTGCCAGCTCAAGGATTCTTTTCATCTCCTGCCTTGTAGAGTTTAAATTAATGTCCCCCTTTTCCTCCAGCCAAAGCTCTATCCCCTCAAATCCGGTATCTCTGGCCAATTGCATACACTCTCTTAAACTCAGCTCGGGTTTACCGGCAAGGACCCCGGGAAATGACCACCAGCTTATGCTCTTTTTCATAAACCTCTCCTTTCATCTTCTTTCAGAATTTCTCTTCTTGTTTAACTTTTTATCCGAAGCAGAGTTTAAACCATCTAATGGTTTCAATGCCATATTACTTCCTTCTTTTTATTATGTCAATTACACCTTTAACCCCTTTTTCTTTGACCATACTTTCTAGCTTTTTATAATAATTGTTTTAATACCTTCCCATGATTTTCCTACTTCCTTTTTGCGTTTTTGGTCTAATTCAACCCACCGAAATTCCAAACAACCCACTTAAGCAATTTATTACGGTATTCTGATCTGAGGTCCTAGAAGACTCTGCCAGTCATACAGCGGACGGTAGTTTATGCGAGGATTTTCTTCACCAGGGCAGCGACAGCCTTGCCCAGCTTCTGATGTTCACTCAATTCAAGGTGAATCCCGTCAATATCGCTGGAGGTAACTATCTGGGAGGTGTCCAGAAAATCACACCCGTGGTCATTTGCAATTTGCCTGTAATGTTGGGAGAACTTTCTCGATTTCACTTCGGCATCCTCGAACATCTCAGCAAACTCTGTCATTTTTCCAACTCTCGGTGGGGCCATTAGTAGAACCTTTGGTGCACCTCCGCCAGGGCCTGAACCGCTCCTCAGGGCAATGTCTGCAAGGACTCCGGCACTGTTGGCGATATCGAAGGCGGAAAGGAAAAGAGAGAACCGTTTCTTTAAATCATTGGTACCAAGCATTATAGTTACCAGATCGATTGGTTGATGGGACTCCAGGCAGGGAATGAGATATTCCTTGCCGCTCTTGTGCCCTTCAATCGGATCCTCCCAGACTGTGGTCCTCCCGTTCAATCCTTCCTCGATGATCTCATATCCATCCCCAAGTTCTTGCCTTAGCACACCAGTCCATCTTTCGTTTCTGGAGTAGCGTTCTTTCGTGCTGGGGTTGTAGCCCCATGTATTAGAGTCGCCAAAGCAAAAAATTGATTTCATGCGTCTCCTCCTTTTACTTTACTGCGCTCTTCTTATTATCCGGAAAAGGAACATTACGAACACCATAACTATAATTAAGAGGATGTAGGAGAGGGCAGAGGCTTCAGCCAGATTTAAACCCATAAAGGTGGCGCGATAGATATAATAACTGAATACATCTGTGCTTACTCCGGGTCCTCCCCTGGTCATCACATAGATCAGATCAAAGGTTCGAAAGGCAAAAATAGTTCTGATTAATAAAGCTACAGCTATGACAGGTTCAAGCAAGGGTAGAGTAATATACACAAATTGCTGAATACGGGTAGCTCCATCCACCGTAGCCGCTTCAAAAGGTTCTTTGGGTAGAGACATTAGTCCAGAAAGGAGTAGAAGAATCATAAAGGATACCTGATGCCAGATATCTACCATAATCACCGTAAAAAAGGCAACTTTTGGGGACCCTAACCAGTTTACTGGGGGCAATTTAATCATAGATAAAAGATAATTGGCAATTCCTAACTCTGGGTGAAGAAACATTCTCCAAATTAGCCCAACTGCCACAGGAGACATAACCAGAGGAATAATTACGATGGCGTAAAAAATATTTTTAAATTTTATTTCTCGATTTAAAAATAAAGCAATGGTGAGACCCAGACAAAACTCGAGAGGAACAACCAGAGCAGAAAATTTGAAGGTAACCAGTAAAGAGTTCCAAAAGTACTTATCGTGAAAGGAAGAAGTATAATTTTTTAATCCTACAAATCTGTCAAATTGAGGATGAACAAAGGTATAAGTGGAAAAACTCATTATGAAGGCAAATAAAAGAGGATATAAAATGAAAGACAAAAGCACTATCAGTGCGGGGGTGATAAAAGTATAACCTATTTGACGCCTGTATTTTTTCCAGGATTGAATCGATATTTCACCCTGCATAACAATTTTTGTCTCTTTCTGGTAACTTCGCCATAACCCCGGGCTAAGTTTATAGCCCGGGGTTACAGTAAATTACTTTACATAGAGTCCAGCCCTCTTAGCTAGCTCTTCAAGTTCCTTGGTAGCATCATCCATAGCCGCCTGAGGGTCTTTTCCTCCCACAGCTAAAGAAAGCTCCCTTCCTACTACTTCGATCATCTGAGTGGAATAAAGAAATTCAGGAACAGGTTTTGCTGTTCCTACAATCCACATCACCTTCGGGTACCAAGGATATTTCTTCACCACATCATAACTAGTGAATACATCGTAGCGAGTAGGGGAACCCCCTATTAAAGCCCTTCTTTTAGCTATAGGGAAAGATTCAACCCAGGAGATAAATTTCCATGCTGCCTCTTTATCAGGAGAACTATTTGGTATAGCCCATCCCCAACCACCATTTAAACCAATTCCTCCAGGCATAGGTTCAATATCGACCTTACCAGCTACTTTAGATTTTTCCACATCGTTGAGTTCGGGAAGCATCCAGTTATAGGTGATATAGGAGAAAGCATTCCCTTCGGCTACCATATGATAGGCCTCATCAAAACCATAACCAGGACTCCCTGGTGGTGCGCCTTTAGCAATATTCTCCCCATAAAGTTTTACTGCCTTGACACCTGCCTCGTTGTTAATAATGGGATGCCATTTCTCATTATAGTAATCTCCTCCCAGGCTGAAAAGGTAGTTGGACCATTCCATCACTATTGGATCGGGTTTTAAACCTTGCATAGAGGAGCCGTATATTTTTTTCCCTTTGTACTCTCGAGTCATAAATTTACAAAGTTTAACATAATCTTCCACACTTCTGGAAATACTTAAAGGTTCTCCATACTGAGCTTGATATTCAGCTTGAAGTTCAGGGTCTTCCATCATGTCCGTTCTATAGATTAAAGACATTGCGTAGTTATAGAAAGGTAGCATGTATAGTTTTCCTCGCCAATAGCCCACCATATCCAGCATAGAAGGAAGGTACGCGCTTATATCAATCGCTGGCGTTTTCTCTACATATTCATCCAGAGGAACCAACCATCCAGCAGCGGGAAATTCACCGGCCCAGTAATTGTCCACTACTATGGCATCGTAACTTCCCTCAGAGCTAATCAGTTGAGGTAGGAGTTTTGCGTGCATCTGAGCGTAATTTACAATCTCAAATTTAACCTTTATACCTGTTTCTTTCTCAAACTCCGGGAGCAAATCTTTTATGATGAATGTGTCAGGGACAGCCTCCATAAGTAGTTTAATTTCTCGCCCAGCAAACGCTGTACCGCTTACTAGTGTTAACCCCACTAAACCCGCAACTATTAAACTTGTAAATCTTTTCATCCTCTCACTCCTTTTTTTTATTCTAATTTCCCTTACCTCAAATACTGTTCACCTCCTCGGGTAAGTTTTTTTCTCACTTCAGGGCTCCAAAAGTTAGCCCCCTGACTAAATATTTTCTAACAAAGAAGGAGATTAAAACCATAGGAGCAATAGCCAGTATAGTCCCTGAAGCTAATACTCCCCACATAACTCCTCTTTCGGTTTGCATAGCGGCTAAAATAACCGGAACAGTACCACTTTTATCTCCGGTTAGAATTAAGGCAAACAGGAATTCATTCCAGCACAGAATAAAATTGAGAATCCCGGTGGCCATTATCCCCGGGGCACCCAAAGGAAATACTATTCTAGCAAAAGTCTGGAGTGGTGAGGCTCCGTCTATTAAAGCTGCCTCCTCGAGTTCCACTGGTATATCTTCAAAAAATCCCATCAGTATCCATATAGCAAGAGGGAGATTAAAGGAAGTATATACTAAAGTTAACCCCAAATGTCTATCAATGAGATTAAGATATTTAAATATTACGAATAAAGGTAAGGCTAAAACTATGGGAGGGAGCATCTGGGTTCCTAAAATTGCCCATCGAAGAGACTCACCTCCTGTACGAAACCGAATAAAACTATAAGCAGCAAGAGAAGCAAGTGGTATTATAATTAGAGTAGCACTCCCGGCAATAAAGAAACTATTGCTAAGATATTTCAAAAATTCATACATTTCTGCCAGATCAAGATAATTTGAGAAAGTGGGCCTAAAAAGCCAATCCGGAGGAATCTTGTAAGAAATCAGACGAGGAGCCAGAGAAGTTCTAAAAATCCACAAAATAGGAAGTAAAATCCCCAAGGAAAAAAGGGTCAATACAAAATAAGTTATGATATCCAGTGTTTTCTTTTTCATTTTTTATGCCAGAACTTCCTCCACCAGACTATAGGGAAGGCCATGGGCTCTGGCTACTCCTTGGCAGGTAACCTTACCATTAACAATATTGAGGCCCTTGGCCAAAGCCTTATTTTTACGTAAAGCTTGTGGATAACCATAATTGGCTAGTTCAAGGATGTAAGGCAAGGTAGCATTAGTTAAGGCATAAGTGGAGGTTCTGGGAACACACCCTGGCATATTGGCAACACAATAATGGATTACTCCGTCTACTTCATAAGTTGGCTCACTGGGACAGGTAGGACGGGAAGTTTCCACGCACCCTCCCTGGTCGATAGCTACGTCAACTATGACTGAGCCCGGTTTCATTGTCTTTAGCATCTTCCTGGTGACTAGTTTGGGTGCTTTGCCTCCTGGTACCAAGACTGCCCCCACCACCAGATCAGCATTTTTGAGAGCTTCTCTGATGTTGTACTCATTGGATTTCATAGTTATCACATTGGCTTCCATTACATCGTCCAGGTAGCGCAGACGATCTAGATTCTTGTCGAAAATAACTACTCGAGCTCCCAGACCAGCTGCCATTTTGGCGGCGTTAGCTCCCACCACTCCCCCTCCGAGAATCACTACCTTAGCCGGAGCAACTCCAGGAACCCCACCCAATAAGACTCCTTCTCCTCCCTGCGAGCTCTCTAGATATTTAGCCCCTTCCTGGATAGCTAATCGACCGGCTACCTCACTCATGGGAATCAATAAAGGGAGCTTGCCATCATCTGTCTTTACCGTTTCATAAGCAATGGCAATTACCTTTGCCTTCATTAATGAGCTGGTAAGAGTTTTGTTTGAGGCCAGATGAAGGTAGGTAAAGAGTATCTGTTCTTCCTTTAATAACTCACATTCCTCCCTTAAAGGCTCTTTTACCTTAACTATCATCTCCGCCTGGCTAAATACTTGTTCAGGGGAAGGTAGAATCTTCGCTCCCGCCTTCCTAATTTCCTCATTAGTAATGCCGCTGCCTATACCAGCATCTTCTTCAACCACTACCTCGTGTCCATCTTTTCTGAGTGTTTCTATCCCGCTTGGGGTAATAGCAATCCTATATTCATCTTCCCTGATTTCCTTTGGTACACCTATAATCATTTTTCTCACTTAATCGGGCAAAGACTGTATTTTTAACCGATTCCGAATTTTCTCTCTGCTTTGCTAAAAACGCCATCGAATATCTTCAAGGCTCGATCAATCTCCTCTCTTGAGATTACCAGGGAGGGAATCAGGTTAAATCTGTTGTAATAATAGCCTGAATGCTCACAAATAAGTCCTTCTTTAATACACTGGCTCATCATAAAACTGGCTTCTTCGCCGGCAGGCTCTTTGGTTTTTTTGTCTTTAACGAACTCGATACTAAGATATAAACCTATCCCATCTACCTGGCCTATGATAGAATGCTTTTCAGCCAAATCTGATAGTCCTGCCAAGAAATACTTACCCTTTTCGGCGGCTTTTTCGGCAAGCCTATCCCTTTCCATAATCTCCAGAACCTTATTGGCAGCAGCACAGGCTAGAGGATTACCCGCAAAGGTACCAAGATGAGCTGCCGGTCCCCAGGAGTCCATAATCTCTTTCCTTCCTACTAAGATAGAAAGTGGAAGTCCTCCTGCTATGGACTTAGCAATAGCCATTAAGTCGGGAGCTACCTTCGAATGCTCACAAGCCCACATCTTACCAGTTCTACCCATCCCAGCCTGAATCTCGTCTACAACTAAGAGAATGTCATATTTATCACAGAGTTCCTGCAACCTGCTCAAATACGTGGTTGGAGGAATAATATACCCGGCTGAGCTTTGCATTGGTTCAATGATTACGGCTGCTACATTGGATATATCAGCCTTCGGATCTCTAAAAGGCGCCTCTTTACTTTCAAAAAGATCCTCTAGAGCTTTAACACAGTACAAATCACAACTGGGGTATTCTTTATCATAGGGGCATCGATAACAATAAGCATAGGGAAAATAAAAAATCCCCGTATCAGCCGGTGGAATTGGATAATGATAAGCCCACATTCCTCCTTTTCCAGTTAAGGCCTGGGCTCCGGTGGTTCTACCATGATAATCACCGTAAGGAACAAGGATGAAGGGTTTTCCCGTATACCATCTCGCTAGCTTCATAGCTGCTTCTATTATTTCGCTTCCTGTAACAGAATAAATAACCTTTTTGGGGAAATCACCAGGGGTTATCTCGATGAGCTTTTCCGAAAGCTGGATACGGGGAGGGGTGGGTAAATCGAAATATTGAATTAACTTTCCTGCTTGTTCTTTAATGGTTTCCACAACTTCCCGGTTACATAAGCCTACATTATTTACGGAAAACCCACTGATGAGGTCTATATATTCTTTGCCATCAGCATCAACTACAATTGCTCCAGAGCCCCGTTCCATAACAGGGGGACAGCTCCAGAGGGCAAATCCTACCTCCCCATTTGACTCACACTCAATCCACCTCTCTAGTAGTTCTTTCGTCTTAGGTCCATAGGGAGATGCTTTTATCCGAGAACTTAATACCTCTGTGGTTACCCTTAATCTTTTTCTTTCTTCGAGAATTCGATCTTCAAACCGCTTTGCCATTATTGCCTCCTATTCGGCTAATCTCTCAAGCCTTCTATGCCTCAGAGCTTTCTACAAGACTCTCTCACTACTAACCTCGTGTCTAAAAAATGGTGCTTTTTCTCCCGGGGAGGATTTTCACTTATTTCTTCCTTTATTGACTTGAATGCCTGGGTGGCCATCTCTTTGAGAGGTTGAGCAACTGTGGTCAATTGAGGGCTGCTGATGGAAGAAAAATACATATCATCGAAGCCAACTATGGAATAATCATCGGGTACTTTCATACCCTTCTCTCTAATAGCTTGCATTGCCCCAAAAGCCATCAAATCGTTTGAACAAAAGATAGCTGTAAAGTCATCTCTCGACTCTCTCAAAAGCTGTTTTCCCGCCTCAAAACCACTTTCATAGGTACAATCTCTCTCCTTGATAAGTTCTCTGTCAGGCTCCAGACCATTCTTCTTTAAGGTTTCACAACCACCTCTTAATCTGTCTTTACTTGAAAGCGGGTTCATTGATCCGGTTACGAAAGATATTCTTCTGTGTCCTAAGTCTATCAAATATTGCGTCGCTTGGCATCCTCCCATATAATTATTGGCAAATACAGCCGGAGCATTTACACCAGGTACATCTTCGTCCACCAGAACTATTGGTATTCCCCTCTCAATCAAATTATTGAGTTCATCTTTTTTTAAGCCAACAGTGCTTAAGATTATGGCATCTACCTTCTGCCTTTCGAGAAGATCTATGTAGACAGATTCTCTTTCAATACTATTCTGGGAACTACACAACAACACTCCATATCCTTCTTTGTAACATACTTGCTCCACCGCGGCGGCCAATTGTTCAAAATAGGGATCAAGCCGGTTCGGTATTACAAGACCTATTATCTTTGTTCTTAAACCTCTCAGACTCTGGGCTCTTTTGTCAGGTTTGAAATTGAGGTCTTTTATGGCTTGAAGTATTCTATTTTTTGTCTCCTTACGCATATATTCGTCAACTTTCTTATCGTTCAAAACCCTGGAAACGGTGGTGATAGATACTCCTGCTTTTTGGGCTACATCTTTAATGGTGACTCTTGCCATCCATTTGTCCTTCATTTATCGTTTTCATTAATCCTTTTCATTTATCGTTTTCATTATAATAAAAATCTGGAAATTGTCAACCCCCCACGGGACAAAATTTTTTATTCGCATAATTCCCTTAGGAAAGAAAAGATAAGCAAGAAGTATCTTTTGATATCTGTGAAACCATGTAGCTTAAGTTGAGGCTAGACAAGCCCTAGGGTGAGGGGTAAAGAAAATTGGAAGTGGCTTGAGTGAGGATCTCGGACAAGGCGAACTTATCAGATTTCATAGAAGGATCCCTTTTTACCACATTAGGAACAATAGCTCTCGGCTTTTAACAATCGATTTACTTCTTCTAAGGTGGGGGCACCCTCCATGGGACCTTTTTTGGTCACGGCTAGAGCTCCCACGGCATTGGCAAATCGAGCAGCCTTCTCTAAAGGCCATCCTTTTAATAGTCCTACAACAAATCCTGCATCAAAGCAGTCACCGGCTCCGGTGGGATCTATCTCCTTTACCGGAAAAGAGGGTACTTTGATTTTATCCTTGGCGGTAAAGATCCATGATCCTTTCTCCCCACGTTTGAGGGCTATTATCTTTGGTCCATATTCTAGCAGTTTCTGAGAGGCTTCTTCAGCATCTTCGGTTCCGGCTAACATCTTTGCTTCTTCTCCACTGGGTAGAACTACCTCACAGGAGGAAAGAATTGGCTCAGAGATTTCTCTAATCTTCTCTATTCCCAGCAGTTCTGGACGAAGATTAGGGTCAAAACTGATTTTTCCTCCCGCATCCTTCACAATTCTAGCTGCCCTATAGCAAATCTTCCGACATTCTTCATTTATGGATAAGGATGATCCCATTAGGTGGAGGTATTTTACTTTGGAGAGATAATCCGAATCTACCTGATCCTCATAGATTTTTCCTGAAGCAGCCCTGGAAAGATGATAGATAAATTTTCGACTTCCATTGCTAAAATAGGTCACAAAGGCTACCCCGGTAGTGTAATCGCTTAAGGATCGGATGTAAGTAGTATCCACTCCATCTCTTTTCAGCCTCTCTACGATCAACCTTCCGAAATCATCTTTCCCCACACTACCAATGAAACCGGAGTTTACCCCCAATCTAGCCACAGCATCGATGAAGATGGCCGGCGCCCCACTGGCAAAAGGACCATCAAAAGTTCCAGCCACACCCAGGGGCTGATCCACCTTTTCTCTCATTATCTCTACCAGAAGTTCACCTATGGAGACTATCTGACCACGCATTTTTTTTATTCCCCGAATCTTTCTGCAATCTCTGAGTATCCACTTTTGATCAGCTCAATGAGCTTTGCATCCTTGGGTTGTTTTAACCTGCAGTGCCGGGAAAGAATTTCCTCTAAAGATCCGGCTAGTTTACCTTTATCCTGGTCGATTTTAATAGCGGCGGCAATGCCCAGGCAGTAGATCTTCGGTAGAAACCCGGCCGACCATATAAACTTTGCTCCCCAGATAAGGCGCTCCTGGGGTGCGAGCTTCTCTAGAGAGCCCCGCATACCCCTGAAGATGGAATCGCCAAATAGAGGAGAAATGATTCTTCTCAAAACGTCAAAAGAATAGTTTTTAAGATCGTTCCTATCCAGAACCCCTCCGAATTTGCTTAAGAGGGCCTCTATCATCTCTTCATTCACCATTTTCTTGGCTAGCTCCAGGATTTCTTTTTTTTTCTCCAGTTGGCAGTAGTAAGTATAGCCTTTCAGATGGCCAAGAAAGGCAAGAAAGGCATGACAGCCGTTATGGATCAGTATTTTTCTTTCTTTTGAGACTTCGAACTCATCATCTTCCTTTACCTGAAAAGCAGGGCTGAACACGGTGGATTCAGCTACCAGACTTCTCCTTACAGGGATTCCATAAAAAGGTTCTGCTACTATCCCCCAGCTAAATTCTCTGCCAACGGGCTCGAAGATACTCCAGGGCTTGACTTTCTCCTCGTAACGACACATCCGTCCCATCACAGGCTCGCTAATTTTCACCCAGGAGGGAAGACTGGCCATATTCTGGCGGAGAAAAACCTGGAATTTAGCAGGGATATCCTGGCCATTCTCACAGCAGAGAATATATAATTCCTCTTTCCTCTCCGGATGTTTTTCTATCCCTTCAGCCAGAATGGTAGCCACTCCCTTAAGATTGGAAAGTCCAACTGCTGTAAAAATAAGACTGGCCTGGCCGATCTTTTTGACTGTCTTTTCTCTTTCTTTATTATCATCAAGATTCAGACCCCCCATACCTCTAATTACCACCACTTCTATTCCCGGTGTGGTAAGGTTAATCCTGTACTCACTCTTTTTATCAAGATAGGCTAAAAACTTCCCCTTAAATTCCCGATCAACAAAGGTTAAGCTGTAATTCTCATGTAACTCGGGTCCCAGAAAACCCAGTCCCAGGGCTCCAGCTCCAAAAACTAAGACTTCCTTTTTGCCCATTACTCTAATTTATTTCTTTTTGTCCGGATCTTAAAGCTTTCTCCACTATCTTCAGGGCGCAATATTCCCCGCACATAGTACAGACATCGGAAACTCGAGGCTTACTTTCCTCGCGCATCTTTCTGGCTAACTCTGGATCAAGGGCTAGCTTTATCTGTTTCTCCCAATCTCTTTTCTTTCTTAAAGTGGCTATCTGGTTGTCCCACTCTATAGCTCCCTTTACTCCTTTGGCAATATCTCCTACATGGGCAGCAATTCTGGTAGCCATAACTCCCTCTTTAACATCCTCCAAAGTGGGGAGTCTCAAATGTTCAGCAGGGGTAACATAGCATAAAAAATCTGCTCCGCTACTGGCAGCATAGGCTCCCCCAATAGCTGAGGTAATATGATCGTATCCCGGAGCAACATCAGTGACCACCGGACCCAGAATGTAAAAGGGTGCATTATGGCAGAGCTTCTTTTGTAGAAGAACATTTGCCTTGACCTCGGAAAATGGGATATGCCCGGGTCCTTCAACCATTACCTGTACCTCAGCCTCCCAGGCTCTTTTAGCTAGCTCACCCAGGAGAATTAACTCCTGAATTTGAGCTCTGTCGGTAGAGTCGGCCAGACAGCCGGGACGAAGGCTATCTCCCAAACTTAAAGTAAGATCGTATCTTTTGGCAATTTCCAGCAGACGATCGTATTGCTCATAGAGAGGATTTTCTCTATCATTGGCTACCATCCAGGTAGTGAGAAAGGCTCCTCCCCGGCTCACTATATCAGTAATCCTACCCTCACCCTTGAGGCGCTCCAGAGTTTCTCTGGTGACACCACAGTGCACGGTGACAAAGTCAATTCCATCCTCAGCCTGTCGCTCTATCACCTGGAATATCTTATCTGGTTTCATCTTTACCAGAGCTCCGGTTTCAGCTATGGTCTCCACCGCCGCCTGATATACCGGAACTGTACCCAGAGGTAGACGACAGGATTTTAAGATGGTCCGGCGTATCATATCGAGATCTCCTCCAGTACTAAGATCCATAACTGTATCCGTACCTGCCTCCTGGGCTATCTTTAGTTTCTTTAGCTCATAATCCAAATCTACATAATCGGTGGAGGTACCTATATTGGTGTTTACTTTGGTTTTCGTTCCTTTACCTATAGCTTTTGGCTGAGGTAAACTATGTTTTGTATTCTTGGGAATTATTACCTCACCTTTGGCTATCCCGTCTCTGATAAGTTCAGGGTCCAGTCTTTCCTCTTTGGCTACCTGTCTCATCTCGGGAGTAATTTTTCCTTTTTTAGCTTCACTTAATTGGGTCATTTAATTTTAAACTCCTTTATTTTCAATTTTTCTTCCCCATTCATCAGCTTCTAACAAAGCCTCCTTAACCAAACTCTCATTGATAGGAAAGGGAAGTTTGTGAATACGGCTTTCCTTTTTGCAGGTCTCTTTAACCAGGCGGGAAAGCTTCTCTCCATTGGTGGATAGCCCAAGTGCTTTCAGAGTTAAAGGTAAATCCAGAGCCGAATAAAGTGAAAAAAGCCTCTTAATCTCATTCTCATCCCTCCTTTCCAGGATTAACTGCATAATCACCCCGAAGGCTACTCTTTCTCCATGAAGTGCGCCACGAGTCTCTTTTAGGTGAGTCATCCCATAATTTAAGGCGTGAGCTGCCAGAGAACGGCATCTACCCTTGCCCAATCCACTCACCAGCCCGGTTAAGAGGATATTAACCTCAATGATTTCCTCAACCTCTCTAGTGCAGTTTTTTCTTTCCACGTCCTGCTTTGCCCTGGGCCCGATCTCTTTCACCAGATTATGAGACTTTTTGGCTAGATCAAGGGCCAACTGAGTAGTAAAATCTTTTTCCCTTCCCTCGGTGACTGATCTTCCCTCATACCATTTAGCCAAGGCATCTCCCATCCCGGCGGAGAGTAGTCTTAATGGAGCCCGGGCGATGATCTCGGGATCTACCAGGGCTAAATCCGGACTTCTTTTTAAATCCAGGGTTTTAAGGTAAACTCCTTCTTCTGTATAGAGAGGGGCAATAAAAGACCAACTAGCGCAGGTGGCAGCGCTGGTAGGAAAAGTGATTATGGGAAGACTTACATTGTAGGCGGCCACTTTGGCCACATCTATAGCCTTTCCTCCACCACACCCTATGACTACGTCTATTCTTTTTTTCTTTAAGAGATTGGTGATTCTTTCAACTTCTTGGGGGGAACATTCTCCCTGGAATTGCTCAAATTGGGGGACTAAATTTTCCTTACCCAAGCTACCAGAAAGAACCTCTCCCACTTCCGAGTAGACTATCCTGTCAGCCAGAACCAGCGGCTTTTTGCCAAAGGAGGAGACAAATTCTCCCACTCTGGTAGCTACCCCTTTTTCCTGAATATATCTTCCCGGCGCTAAAAAAAGATCAATCATATTGCTTTGCCTTTACCCCTAAGTTCATTGATATCATACTGTTTTGCCGGCAAAATGTCAAGAATGAATGGGTCACACGAGTTTCCCCAAATTCTATCTAAAATCTTAAGCTTGTCGCGCAAAAAGTGCCTTTCCGCTTTCTCATCTTCTCAATCCCCCTTTGATTAAGCACTTAGGGGACAACTATATGAAATTTTGGGGAATCTCCAGTCAATCAAAGGATTGACAAAATTGCTTAAATTATGTATAATAACTATGTAATAATCTTATGTAATATAAAATAGGAGGCAAATTATGGGTAAGACAACCGTAGTGATTGATGATAAACTCCTGGCGGCAGCCATTAAAGTAACAGGAGCAAAAAGTAAGAGACAAGCAATTGAAGAGGGATTAAGAGAATTGGTTCGCAGGAAGAACATTGAAGCTTTGCGTAAAGAATTGGGAACTTTTGATTTGGATTTAACTTTAGCGGGATTGGAGAAATTAAGGAAGGAAGAATAGGATGGTTCTGGTGGATACTTCGGCATGGATATTTGCTCTTAAGAAGAACCCCTTTCTACCATTAAAGGAAAAAGTAGATCTTCTTTTACGAGAAGGGCTTATCTTGGCTTTTGGTATGATTAAACTCGAACTTCTCGGAGGGGCGAAAAGCAAGAAAGAGTTTGCTCGTTTAAAAAGTCGTCTGGACGCTCTCTATGAAATCCCTACTGATCAGTCTTTATGGGATAAGGCGAGTGGACTGGCTTTTACGCTTCATAGAAAAGGGATAACTGTTCCTTACACAGATATCCTTATAGCTTCCGCTGCTCTATATTCTAAAGCTACTCTTCTTCATGTTGATATTCATTTTGATCTTATGGCAAAATATACAGAATTAAAAGTTGAAAGCTTTCTTTCGTTAATTCAAAAGGACTACTAATAAACCAAACAAACTCAACAAACCCGGGAATGAAAGCAAAGGCTATCGATTCTATCTCCCTTTAATTCAAATCCGTAGATACTTCGGAAAAGATGTCTAAATGATTTCTAAAAGAGCAAGTTTATCTTTCTCCATCTAAAACTACTCCCTCTCCTTCCACTTTTTTCCTGGCATGCTCATCCAGAAGTTCCCAGGGTTTAAGATCTACGGGAAAATTGCTTTTACCTAAAAGAAAAGCATAAGCCTTAAGAAAAAGAGTTTCATCAAGGCCTTTAATGACTATATCAATATCCGAATGTCTGGTAAATCTTCCGTTTTTTAATACCGAACCAAAAAGGTACGTTCTTTCATAAGGAAACCGCTTTGCCAAGACCAGGGAGAGTCTTTTTGCCTCTTGCACGGCCTTGATTCTTTGCTCCTCGCTTCTTTTTTCTTTTAGCTCAAAAACTGTAGAAAATTTCATCCAGTCTCCTTTTTATGGCAAGGCAACCTTTTTGTGGGTCCAATCTTATTATAACAGAGAATAAAAAAAGTGACAAGGAAAGACGAATTGGATACATGGGTACGGCCCTTCAATGGTTCGTATGTGGCGTGTGATTGACAGCTCATTGATTTATGGTAAAATTGGCTTCAAAATAAATTTGATCAGGCTAAAGAAGGAGGTAGTTGATGCGTATAGGTATTCTTACCGGGGGAGGAGACTGTCCGGGGTTGAACGCAACCATTAGAGGTATAGTCACTCAAGGGATAAAAGAAGGTTACGAGATAATAGGTTTCCTCGATGGATGGTTGGGGGTTCTAGAAAATAGGTGGGAACGTTTGACCGAAGAGAAGGTAGAGGATATTCATCGAGAAGGAGGAACCATCCTCCATACCTCCCGCACCAACCCCTTTAAGGAGGAAAGAGGTCTTGAAAGAATAAAGGATACCTTAAGAAAGACAGAAGTTGATGTTCTGGTAGCTATTGGAGGAGATGATACTCTTGGGGTAGCCGGCAAACTCTATGAAGAGGGTTTCAAGACCATAGGGGTACCCAAAACAATCGACAACGATCTTTCTTCAACTGATTACACCTTTGGCTTCGATACAGCCGTTAATATTGCAGTGGAAGCCATGGACAGAGTTCATACTACTGCTAAAAGTCACCGTCGAGTTCTAGTGGTAGAGATAATGGGACGTCATGCCGGGTGGGTGACCTTAGAAGCAGGAATTGGAGGAGGAGCCCACCTCATTTTGATCCCCGAGGTTCCCTTTGATATTGAGGAAGTCTGCCAGACTTTGATTAAGCGTAAAGATGAGGGGAAAAGTTATAGTCTCGTTGCTGTAGCTGAGGGGGCCAAGGCAGCCAAGGGAAGTAAATTCCTCTCCCGTGAGGTGGTAAAAGAAGAAAAAACCGATGCTTTCGGCAACATCCTTCTGGGAGGAATTGCCAGGGTGCTGGAGAAGGAGATCGCCAAAAGAACGGGGATAGAGGCTAGGTCAGTAACTCTAGGACACCTGCAAAGAGGGGGAAGGCCATCCGCATTTGATAGATTCCTCGCTACCCGTTTTGGCATCAAAGCTATAGAACTGGTAAAAGAAAGAAAATTCGGTCAAATGGCGGCTCTTCGAGGGACCGAGATCATCTCCGTTCCCCTAAAAGAGGCGGCAGGAAAAACAAAGCATGTTCCCGTGGAGCTTTACCAGGAAACAGGGGGACTTTTCTGGGGGAAATAAGCTTATGGTTAGAACTCTATTCCTTCCCTCGCTTTTATTCCCTCGTCATAAGGGTGCTTAATTTTTTTTATTTCACTCACCAGGTGAGCTGTCTTCATCAAACGAGGCGAGGCGTAACGCCCGGTCAAAACCATTTCTAAACCATCTGGTTTTTCTTTTATAAACCTTAGCAATTTATTTTCATCGATAAGCCCATAGTGGCATGCCACATTTATCTCATCCAGAATGAGCAAATCATAACCCTCGGCCAAGACTTCCTCATTAATCTTATCTAAAAAATTGCTCCACTCCTCTCTTATGGTTCTTCTCTCATCTTCTACTATGCTGTTCAGGGATAGACCCAGTTCTTTTCCCTTACAGATTACTTTTACCCCCAATTCTTCTAAAATAGAGATTTCGCCTGAGCCTTTCTTTCCTTTCAGGAACTGGACTAAAAGCACCTTATAGCCTCTTCCTCTAGCCCTTAGTGCTTCTCCTATGGCGGCAGTAGTTTTACCCTTTCCGTCCCCTGTATAAACCTGAACCAATCCCTTTCTCATTTTTAACCCTTGAAAAATAGTAACTATTTACCGCAGAGATCGCAAAGTACGCGGAGATGAATCAAGCTGTTATAAACTTTGCTTCTTATGAACTATGAGCCATGAGCTACAATACTATCCTGCTACGTTTATCTCCTTAAAATAGATACCCGGAGTTCTTGTAGCCCCTATCCAACGAAGCTCGCTTCCCAAGGTTGCTACTTGATTGAACATAGTATAAGCATTGCCACTCACCATAATATCTTTCAGTCTTCCCACAATCCTTCCCTTTTCTACCTTATACCCCAGATCCAGGTTTACAGAGAACTCCCCCATGAGAGTATTGCTCTGTCCACTTCCTATTACCTGATCCACTATGATCCCTTCTTTAATGTCTTTGACCATCTCCTTAAAAGATACATCTCCAGCCGTTAAGATGAAGTTACTGGTAGAGGGGGAAGGGAGACTATCATATCCCCTGGCTCCATTGGCGGTACTTTCAGTCTCCATTAAACCAGCCGTTTGCAAGTCATAGATGAAATTCTTCAACACTCCTTCTTTAATTATCTGGGTGCGGCGAGAGGGTATACCCTCTCCATCTAAGGGAGCAGTAGCTAGACCAAAGGAGAATAGAGGATCATCAGTGATGTTGATACATGGTGAGACAATGCGAGTTCCGAGTTTATCCAAAAGGGGGGAGGCCTTCTTTTGCACAGTTTTTCCATTGATTCCAATCTTTAATGATTGAAGTAAGAGGGGAACCGCCCTGGGAGTAAAGATAGCTGGATATCTTCCGGGGTTGATTTTGGATTTCTTTCTGGAAAGTCTTATGGCCTCAGTTATTCTCCTGGCCACCGAAGAAGACCAGTCCTCATACTTAGAGCTAGCCTCACCCTCCTGCACTCCCAGAAAATCCCCCTCTTTAGCTAAAAAGGCATAAAATGAGAGTGCATAGGTGGTTTTTTTGAAAGAAAAAGAAAGTCCCCTTGAGTTCATGATCATAACTTCGATCTCCGTCTTTTCTGCTCCCCCCTCGCATTTAAAATTAGGAGCTTCTTTCAAAATAAGTTCAATCGTCCTTTCTCCCTCTTCCACCATCTGGTGGGTCTTTAAAGAAATAACCTGGGAATTATAGCATTGAGGAGAAGGAATCCTTCCCGGGTGAGGAAGATTAAAACGTGCTTCTTGCCCAAATTTGGCAGACTCAAGAGCTGAGTTTATCAAATCTTGGGGATCACTTAAATCGGTAAGGCTGGAGAATCCAATTCTTTGATTTTTAATCACCCGCAGCCCAACTCCATCCTCAAAGGCTGACTCAACCGACTTAAGTTTATCGGCTTGGAATCCAACTTCTTTCGTCTGGGATCTTACCCTGTAAAGCTCGGCCTCTTCAGCACGAGAGCTAGCCATCTCCAGAATCTTCTCCATACTATCTTCCCCCTACTACTACATCCCGGATCTTCAGGTGAGGTCCTCCGGTGGATACCGGCAGGGGAGACTGAGCTCCCTTCCCACAGCCCCCGGGCCCGGTAAAAAATACAAGATCATTACCAATATCCTCAATGTTGGAGAGTGTGGTGAAAATGTTACCAGTGAGGTTCAAATCCCTTAGCTTCTTTCCCAATTTACCTTTCTGGATGAGATAACCCTCTTCTGGAGAAAAGGTAAACATTTCCAGGTTAGTTTGACCACCGCGAAACCCCTTAGCGTATATTCCCTCTTCTACCTCGGCTATCATCTCTTCCAGGGATTTATTACCCGGCGCTATGTAAGTGTTACTCATTCTGACTATAGGAGGATACTCGTAGCTAATGGCCCTGGCGTTTCCGGTGGGATGTTCTCCCATTCTGGCGGCTGTTTCTCGAGAATGGAGTCGACCCACCAATTTACCCTCTTTGATGAGATAAGTCTTTTGAGCCTCAACTCCTTCATCGTCGTACAGATAATAGCCCCCTTCTCCTTTGATTTTAGGCTCATCAATGATATTGAGCCGACTCGATCCAAAGACTCTTCCCAACCGCATAATCTTTTGCATTCTCCTGTTCTCATAGAGAAAATCGGCTTCGGAAAGATGTCCAAAGGCTTCATGGGCAAATACCCCGCTTAGTTTGGGATCTACTATTACTGTGTATCTACCTCCTGTGGCTGGCTCGGCGTCCAGAAGATCTTCTGCTCGTCGGACTGCTTTTTCTGCTTCCTTTTCTCTTCCTTCCACCAGCTCATATCCACCGACTCCTCCTATTCCCTCACGGGCAGATTGAATATTATCACCTCTTCGGGCTATAGCTGTCATTCCTAAAACTGTGTCTATTCTCTCCTGCTCAATGTAAGTTCCGTCCGAATTAAGGAAATACTTTATTATACGAACATCCGCATATTTTAAGTCAGAGGTCTGGATTTGCTTAGAGGAAAGAAGAATCTGGTTGTAGCGGCTACAGAGGAGATACTTCTCCTCTAGAGAAATCTGGCGAGGGTCTTTTTGTACCTGGATCGATACTTTTCTGTCCAGAGGCGGAACCGGGGCTAGCTTTATCTTTCCTTTTTTTATCAGGGAAGCCTCGTCCACCGCCAGTCTTAAATAATATTTTAATTTATCTATATCGTTAAAAGAAACAAAACTCCATCCACCCTTGATCTTAGCCCTAATAGCCCCTCCCTTTTCTGAAGATTCTCCAATTGCCTCCAGCTCTTTTCCCACATAGTGAATCTCAACAACTCTGATTTCCTCATACCTGATCTCGATGTAATCTGCCCTGGCTTTCTCCAAACAGGAGGTTAGATAAGCCTTCATTCAGCCAACCTTTTCCATAATCTCGTCAGTAATGTCAAAGTTAGCATAAACTCTCTGAACGTCCTCGGATTCCTCCAAAGCATCCATCAAACGAAGCATTTGAAGAGCCTCTTTTTCTTCAAGGGGGACGGTAGTCTGGGGAACCATTGTCAATTCAAGTAGTTCAGGGGGGTATCCGGCTTTCTTTATATTCTCTTTAATTTGAGCAAATTGCTCGGGTGCAAAAACAATCTCTAGGATATCATCTTCATCCTTTATATCCTCTGCCCCTGCCTCAACTGCTAGATCAATTATCTTGTCCTCATCTACTTTGCTTTTGTCCAGTATCATTGTTCCTTTGCGGTCAAACAACCAGTTAACACATCCCACTTCTCCTAAATGACCTCCATGTTGGCTTAGAATATGCCTTATCTGAGAGATAGCCCTTTTTTTATTGTCGGTAACTCCCTCGATAAGCAAGGCCGCTCCTCCTGGCCCGTATCCCTCACAGGTGAATTCCTCATAGCTAACTCCGGGAAGATCACCTGTACCTCGCTGGATGGCCCTTTCAATATTGGACTTGGGCATTCCCGCCTCCTGGGCCATCTCTACCGTCAGACGCAAGCCGGGATTAGTCTGGAGATCTGCCCCCGCTCTTGCTTCGATGGTAAGTTTACGAGCAAGCTTACTGAAAATCTGACCTTTCTGGGCATCCTTCTTTGCCTTTTTGTGTTTTATACTGCTCCATTTAGAATGACCTGACACGGTGCATCACCTCCTCGCGTCTTTTGTAAGTATTCAGTGAACCCCGTCATTTTTGGTAGTCGCAAGGCTCAGAGCCTGCGCACTCTAAAGGGTGCGGCTACCCTGAAAATTCAATGTGACACGGCGTTTACTGAGCATTTACCGTCTTTTGTAGTAGTCTAGCAGAAAGGAGGGCTCTGTCAAGAAAAGAAAGAGGAAGAGTATCACTTGACTAAATTTAAATTGTCTCTAAGATAAGGAGCAATTGGATTGGTCCTTTTTAGAAAGACGGGCTAATAATCCTGGGTAAAAAAGCCATGAAAGGGGGTGAAAAAGGACTATTTTTTAGGCAAAGTCCCGGATTGCGCTAGATGAAGGATAATCCGAGGAGGAAAAAACTATTTTGCAAAGGTGAGAAATAAACCCTGTTAGATGTTTACTATGCAACAGGGTGAATTTTGTCTAACTCGAAGCTAAGAAATTGTGAGAGAAGGAGGTTTCTCAAGATGAAGAAAATATTGATTATCATGGCTGCTTTACTGCTTTTGTTGGGATTAACCACCGGCGGCGGGGTAGGAGCAGCTATCAAAATTGGGGGATTGTATTCTCTTACCGGTGGTCTGGCTCCCTTTGGTCCTCCTATTGCCAATGGGGCTAAACTAGCGGTGGATCAGATAAACGAGACCGGAGGTCTGCTGGGTGAGCCTCTGGAAATCGTGGTTAGAGATACGGGAACTGCTCCGGCAGTAGGCCGGGATGCAGCGACTAAGCTGGTGGAGATTGACAAAGTTCCGGCACTGGTGGGGGCCCTGAGTAGTGGGGTCACCTTTGCTGTCTCCAGCATCACCATAGCTAATGAGGTGGTTCAGATCTCCCCCGCTTCTACTTCACCTGCCATAACCGACCTTGATGATAATGACTTTGTCTTCCGCACGGTTGTGTCTGACGCTGCCCAAGGAGTTGTACAGGGAGATCTCGCCGAATTCTTGGGCTTTGAGACCGCTTCGGTAATATATGTAAACAACGCTTACGGCAAAGGACTGGCTGAGGTCTTCAAGAAAACCTTTGAAGCCAAAGGTAGTAAGGTTCTAGCTATGGTTCCCTATGAGGAAGGTAAGCCCTCCTACCGGGGAGAAATAGAAGCAGCTATCAAGGGAAATCCGGATGCTTTTAATGTTATCGGTTATCCGGTGGATGGAAACAAGATGCTGGTACAGGTTGTAGAACTAGGATACCAGGGGAAGTACCTTTTCTCCGATGGTATGAAAGGTGAAGCAGTAGCAGCAGGCCCAGCCTCTGAATATATTGAAGGATCTTTCGGTACAGCACCGGGACCAATTAAAGTGGCGGCGGCAGAACAATTTGAAGCTGACTATATTGCCGCATACGGAAAGTCAACCGTACCTTTCCGCGGCGAAAGTTACGATGCGGTAGCTTTGATTGCTCTAGCCATCCAGAAGACAGGTCCAGATTTTCTCAAAATGTCCCGTGCCGAACAAGGTCGAGCCATCCGGGATAATCTAAGAGCTGTGGCTAATTCCCCGGGAGTGGAGGTCACCTATAACGAGTTTGCTACGGCCTTCGACCTTTTAAAAGCGGGTAAAGACATTAATTATCAAGGAATCGCCGGACCCTGTACCATAGACGAGAATGGTGATATGAGTGAAGGGGCGATTGAAATATGGTTCATTCATAACGCCAAGGTTGAAACCGTACGAATGGTAGAGGTTAAGATCTGAATCAGCTCTGGACTTAACTTGAAAGAAGGCCTGTTCGGATGAGCAGGCCTTCTTCTTTTTTGAAAAATGAAGAAAAACTCTTTGACTGAATACCCCAAAAAGGTACCCTAGACTCACTTCTTAAACATCTTGGAAACTATCTTTTCCTCGCCTAAAATGCCCTGGGGGCGTAAAAGCAGGGTTAGCTCCAGAAGGACTCCAACGACAATTACGCGCAGAGCCCCCGCTTGCGTGCCAGAGAGAGCAAAATGCCCGGTAAGAAACTCTGTTCCTGCCCAGATGCCCCAGATGACAAAAGCTCCCAAGACGGCCCCTTTTGAGTTTCCACTTCCTCCAACGATCAGCATTACCCAGATAAAGAAGGTGCCATAAAGAGGCTCAAAGCTACTGGCGTCTATGAATTTGGCATAATGAGCATATAGGCTTCCCGCCATCCCCATAACCATGGCTCCTAAGACGAAAGACTGTAGCTTAAATGAGAAAACATTTTTCCCAGACACGGCGGCTACGGCTTCATCCTCGCGAATTGTTTTTAAGACCCGCCCCCACGGTGATCGGATACTTCTCTCGCTGGTCCAATAGAGAAGTCCTAAGATTACCAGTACCAGGGCCAGATAAAACCAATTATAGGCATTGGAGATAAAATGAACCAGCCAGGGCGAGAGCTGAGGATGTCCCTTAAGAAAACTGGAAACTCCGGCCTCGATAGGTTTGTGAAGAGGCGAGGGGATATGTTTAATACCCCAGACGGTATTACTTAGCCAACCTTCGTTTTTTAAAATGAGCCGAATGACCTCGGCAATCCCGATAGTGGCAATGGCCAGGTAATCTTCTTTAAGGCGCAAGGTAAGAAGTCCGATAAAGAAAGCTATTATCCCCGAAGCGATGATTGCCCCCAGAAGTCCCACCACCCAAGGGAGCTGAAAGCCTCCCACTATTCGCCAGTCAAGAGGCCCCGGAGGTGGTCCGGAAAGGAGAGCTGAGGTATAAGCCCCTACTGCATAAAAACCAGCAATCCCTATATTAAATAGACCAGTATAGCCCCACTGGATATTTAGCCCCAGGCAAAGAACCGCATAGATACCAGCGGTAATGGCAAAGAAGACCAGATAGTTAAGAATCCCTATGAAAGTGTCCATTTATTTTGTCCCAAAGAGTCCTCTGGGTTTGATAATCAACATAATGACCATAATTATGAAAGCAACTGCCGGTTTATAGGCAGTGGAAATGAAGGCGGTGGAGATTTCTCCTGAAAGACCGATGATCATCCCTCCGGCCATCGCTCCATAAGGGTTTCCTATTCCTCCCAGAATCACGGCAGCAAAGATAGGAAGAAGCATCTGCCAGCCCATATCAGGGGTTATAAATTTATCCTCGATCCCGGCCAATATCCCCCCTGCAGCAGCTAGAGCTGCTGCGATTGCCCAGGTCCACATAATTACTTTTTCCGTATCGATGCCGCTAACCCGGGCTAATTCCATATTGTCGGAGGCAGCCCGCATGGCCTTACCCATTTTGGTCTTTTGTAAGAAAAAGTGTAGGCTAATAACCAGGAGGGCCACCACTATGATAATAAAGACCTCGTCAGGTTTGATCCTGATCCCCAGGAGGGGTATCTTGCGCGTAATCTGAATCGCTTTAAAATAGTACTGAGGCTGAGGTCCCCAGATAAACTGGATGATGTTCCTCAAACAAAAAGACATTCCTACTGCGGCAATGAGCAATACGATGGGTCCGGTTCTGCGTAGTCTCAGGTAGAGGATCCGATCAATAACAATCGCTGCTAGTGCGGTTAATAAAAGAGCTATAAAAAAAGCCAGCATCATCGGTAAACCAAAGGAAAGAGGACCAAATGGGCTATCAGGAATGCCCAGTCCTCGCAGCAGGGTGAGAGAAACTAGAGCCAGAAAAGCACCCAGGGACATAATGTCGCCGTGAGAGAAATTGGCAAAATTCAAAATACGGTAGGTCAGGGATAGACCAATTGCCCCTAGAGTGATGATACTTCCCGAGATTATACCATATACAATTAACTGGGGAATTCCAGAAAGTAGTTCCAGTCCTAACCTCCCAAATAAAGCTTTCCTACCTTTTCGTTATTAAGTAGAGCCTGCCCGGTGTCTTCAAATTTTTTGTGGCCCATAGCTAGAACATACCCTCTGTGACAGAGTTTCAAAGCCTCCCGGGCATTCTGCTCGACCATGAGAACACCTACCCCGGATTGGTTTATTTCTATAATCTTTTCAAAGATCAACTTCACCAGTCTCGGAGAAAGACTTGCTGAAGGCTCATCCAGAAGTAAAACCTGGGGATCGAGCATTAAGGCCCTCGCCATGGCCACCATCTGGCGCTGACCTCCTGAGAGTTTTCTTACTCGGAATCTTTTTGCCTCCTTTAAATCGGGGAAGATCCCGTAGACCTCTTTCATTCTCGGTCTAAAATCATCCTTCCTGATAAAAGCTCCCATCTCCAAATTCTCTTCCACCGTTAAGGATGGGAAAACATTGTCTGTTTGAGGAACATAACAGATGCCCCGCCTTACTATCTTGTCCGGTGATAGACCAGTAATGTCGTGACCATCAAAGGTTATTTTGCCATGGGTAGGCTTTAGGAGCCCCAGGATGGTCTTCATGAGAGTAGATTTACCGGCTCCATTAGGACCAATGATAGAAATAATCTCTCTCTTATCTACCCCCATAGAGATCCCGTGGAGAATTTCCACTCCTCCATAACCAGTTTTAATATTGCGCGCCTCAAGAATCATCTCTAGCGTCCTCCCAGATACGCCTCCAGTACACTTTCATTCTTTTTAATCTCATCCGGTGTTCCCTCTGCTAGTTGTCTTCCCTTATTCATGACTATTACGGTGTCACAAAGGTTCATGATGAGATCCATATCGTGCTCGATAAGGAAGAAGGTTTTTCCTCTCTGGCGAAGGTTCTCAATGTTCCTGGTCAGCTTTCTCATCAAGGTCGGATTCACTCCTGCCCCAGGTTCATCCAGAAGGATCATTTTAGGTTCAGCCATTAACGTTCTAGCCAGTTCCAGAAGCTTTTTCTGACCGGACGATAGATTTTTGGCGTATTCATTGGCCAAATCAATAAGCTCCACAAACTCCAGCACCTCCAGGGCCTCATCTCTAAGTTCTCTCTCTTGGTGTCTCACAACTCCGGGGCGAAAAAACGAATTCCAGACACGCTCCCCTACCTGATTTTCAGGGACCACCATTAGATTCTCCAGTACCGTCATCTCTTTGAGTTCTCGGGGAATTTGAAAAGTTCTGGTTAGTGCTCTTCTGGCAATCTTATGGGGAGAAAGACCGTTAATTCGCTCCCCACTGAACCAGATCTCTCCTCCATCCGGTGCATAAAACCCGGTGATTAAATTAAAAAGGGTGGTTTTTCCGGCCCCGTTAGGTCCAATGAGACCAGTGATGGAGCCTTGCTCTACCTTCAACGAACATCCATCAACCGCTTTAATTCCCCCAAAGCTTTTTTCCAGATCCATTACTTCCAACATCCCATCGCACCTCTTTTGCTAACTTCTTCGACATACTTAAGAAAGATAGCAGTGCCATGTCAAGTCTTGGCACAATTTCAACCATTTAGAATAATAGAATGGAAAGAAAAGTCAAATTTTTAAAAAAATACAAGCTCCAGGTTTCTGAAAAATCCTCTTCTTTTTGCTGTGCAGCAAGGATGTTTTTCATATCTCAGCCGCGTGATCTCGCCTCTGTCGTTCCAAACTCTTAGTTCTTTTCTAACTTATATGTCGCCCATAAGAGCTACAGCATAAAGGTATGAGCAGAACTTAGCGGCAACGTTGGAAAACACCGAGCAAAAGGCAGCCTCAAACTTTTTCAGCAAACGGGAGCGGGTGGTTGACAAAAATCTTAAGGCGGGTATAGTTGAAATTGTAAATGTTCAGTAAACGCCGTGTCACATTGAATTTTCAGGGTAGCCGCACCCTTTAGGGTGCGCAGGCTAAAGCCTGCGACTACCAAAAATGACGGGGTTCACTGAATACTTACCTATTAGGTGCGTATGCTCTGGCTCGTTTCAATTTCCCAGGGAAGCAATTTGGGATTTTGCTTCTAGTATTTCCCCTGCTTCCCTTAATTGCCATCCTCGTTCCTCTGGTTCTCTTTCTATTTTTCCAAAAATGGTTCATAGCTGGCTTATTCGCACAGTGGTCAAGATGAAGGGGGGTGATTAGATCCTTTCAAATATTTTTGAACTGGTGGAAGTTTGCCAAGTTTACGGCAGGTATTTATGATGGAAAAGATTTTCAGGCAAGATGAGGGGAGTTTCCCATGACCGACAAAAAGCGGATTCACATTGTGTCTCATACTCACTGGGATAGAGAATGGTATCTTACCCTAGAAGAGTACCGAGTAAAATTGGTTGACCTGGTGGACCATCTTCTTGATGTTCTGGAAAAAGATCCAGACTATCATTATTTCATGCTGGATGGGCAAACTGTGGTCCTGGAGGATTATCTAAAGATTAAGCCCGAAAATAAGGGAAGACTGAAGAAGCTTATCGCTAAAGGACGACTTCTCATCGGTCCCTGGTATATCCTCCCCGATGAATTCCTGGTCAGCGCAGAATCCTATGTAAGAAATCTACTCCTGGGTGATAAGATCTGCCGGGAATTCGGAGGAAAAATGGAAGTGGGATACCTTCCTGATTCTTTCGGACACATAGCTCAGATGCCTCAACTACTAAAAGGTTTTGGCATAGAAACTGCGGTGATCTGGCGAGGAGTGGGAAAGGAGGTAAAAAAAACCGAGTTTATCTGGCAGGCTCCGAATGGCTCAAAGGTACTAACCGTTCATTTACCTTTTGGATACTGTACCGGAGCAGCTCTTCCCTCCGAGGTGGATGATTCGAGGCGCAGAATCAATTCGATGGTAGAAAAACTTTCTCCCCTTGCTACTACCAATCTACTTCTCCTTATGAATGGTTGCGATCATCTAGAACCCCAGCCGGAACTTCCCCGCCTTATTAGAGAGGTCAATAAAAAAATGGATTCGGCGCTGCTCGTGCATTCCACCCTGCCTATCTTCTTTAAGGAATTAAGAGAAAAGGTTTATGAGCTTCCCATTTACCGCACAGAGTGGAGATCCGGGGAAAGAACTATTATTCTTACCGGAACTCTTTCTTCCAGAATGTATCTAAAGCAATGGAATAAAAGAGTCCAGATTTTACTTGAAAAATGGGTGGAACCTTTCTCTACTCTTGCTTATCTAGCTGGAAAGCCTTATCCTTCTTCCTTAATCTGGCATGCCTGGCGGTATCTTTTAAAAAATCATGCTCATGACAGCATCTGTGGATGCGGCCTTGATGAAATTCATGAGGAGATGATTACCAGATTCAAAAAGGCTCAACAGGTGGGAGAAGGGCTTTATAGCCAGGCCATCAATTATCTGGCGGCCAGCATTGATACAACTAATAATGAGGTGAATTTGGTGATCTTTAACCCCCTCCCAAACAAAAGGACTGACTTAGTAGAAGCAACGGTGGAACTCAATTCTGAGCTAACAAGAAGGGTCGACTGGCAAGCCGGACGATTGATAGAAATTAGGGAAAAAGAAAAGGTAAGCCCTCTTCCTACCCTACTCAGGATGTATGATGAGGAAAATAAAGAGATTCCGTCTGTCATAGAAAAGGCGGAGAGGGTAGAGAAAATAAAGTATACGTCTGATGATCTTCCGCAGGTGTACCGGACTACCAGTTATCATCTGACTCTATTGGCCCGCGATGTACCGGGATTGGGCTACCGAACCTACCGCATAAAACCGGGTTATGAGAAAGAAAAAGAAAAAAAGCCTGAAGAGCTTAAGCTGGAAAATGAGTACCTCAAAGTCACTCCAAACTTGAAGAGCGGGACTCTGGACATATACGATAAAGAGACAAAAATAAGGTATCAGAACTGTAACCTCTTTGTGGATGGAGGAGATGCCGGAGATGAATATACCTACTCACCACCTTGTGAGGACCTGCTAATATCCAGTGTTGAGGCGAAATCACAGATAAAATGGGAGGCTTTCAACTCTGTAAGATCTACCTTGAGGATTAAGATCCACCTTGAACTTCCCGAATCTTTGAGCAAGGACAGAAAGAAAAGATCGTCCAAGACCGTAGATTGTCCCATTACCAGCTATGTTTCACTTTATCCCGGGGTAAAAAGGGTTGATGTGAGAACCGTCATTGAAAATAAGGCAAAAGATCATCGCCTGAGGGTTACGTTCCCCACTGAGATAGAGACTGATACATCGTATGCCGAGGCTCATTTTCAAGTCATAAGTCGAAAAATATCCTCCCCGGAGACAAGAGAATGGATGGAAAAATCCTATGGAATTAACCCGCAGCAAAACTTTGTGGACATAAATAATGGAGATTTTGGACTTACCATAGCTAACCAGGGACTTCCGGAATACGAAATAGTAGAGGAAGACCAACAATCTATTATTGCTCTGACTTTGTTGAGATGCGTGGGCTGGCTATCACAGGATGGTCTTCTCACTCGAAAGGGTCATGCCGGATGGCCCTTTCCCACTCCGGGAGCACAGTGTCTGGGAACCCATACTTTCCATTACTCTCTTATTCCTCACGGGAGTGATTGGCAGAGGGCTAGAACATTTATGGAAGCAGAGCGCTTTAATACTCCCATGAGATGTTGGCAAACCGAAAGTCATGAGGGGAAACTGCCCGGCAAAATGTCCCTGGTGGAAATTAAGCCAGAAAGCCTCATCCTTTCTGCTTTAAAGAAAGCAGAAGAGGGAGAAGCCGTTATCCTGAGGCTCTATAACACCGTCCCGCAGACCATGGAAGGGAACCTATCCTTTTTCCTTCCCTTGAAAGAGGCATACCTCGCGGGACTGAATGAGAGAAGACAGGAGAGACTCGAGATCCAGCCAGCAAACATGGTAAAGGTCACCGTCAAAGGATTTGAAATTATCACTCTACACCTGGTGTTTAAAAAGAGCCTCCTAGAGATGGAATTATAATATGATTCCTGAATGAGTATCGGATACCTGCCCTCTTTTCCCCTCTATAAAATAAAAAATAACCTTCTTCTGGACACCATCTCTGTTGGTTACATCAATAATATAAATCTTGTTTTTTGCCCTAGTTACTTCCTCCTTCTATAAAATTTTGTTTATTAGTCCTTCTATGCGTTGCAGCCCTTTAGAAATATTTTTCATAGAGGTGGCGTAAGAAAGTCGAAGATATTCATCTGCGCCAAAAACCGAGCCTGGCACTGCGGTCACATTAGCCTCATCTAACAAAATCTCGGCAAGAAAAACTGAATCTTTTATTATCTCACCTTTGAAGATTCTTCCAATAATCTGCGATACCTCAGGAAAAACGTAAAAGGCACCTCGCGGCTTCAGACACGAAATTTCCTTTATAGAATTTAACCTCTCCACAATGTAATCCCTTCTTTTGACAAATTCGGCTACCATATTAGATAAAGGCTCTTGAGGTCCTTCTAAAGCAGCCAAGGCCGCCTTCTGAGAAATCGAGGTAGGATTGGAAGTTGAATGGCTCTGCAGATTAGACATTGCCCGGATGATTTCCTTAGGACCAGCAGCATAGCCTATCCGCCAGCCGGTCATTGAATAAGATTTGGAGACGCCATTTACGACAATGGTCAATTTCTTTATCTCTGGAGCTAAAGAGGCGATACTTATATGCGCTTGACTATCATAGATAATCTTTTCGTAGATCTCATCTGAGATACAAAAGATACCCTTCTCTGTTAAGGTGTTGCTGATAGATGAAAGTTCATCCTTTGTGTAAACTATACCTGTAGGGTTAGAGGGAGAATTCAAAATTAATAGTTTTGTCTTTGGAGTAATCGTCTCTTGCAACTGCTGGGGGGTAATCTTAAAGTTATTTTCTTGAGTTGCCTTTAAGATTACAGGCTTTGCACCTGCGACCTTAATCATTTCAGGGTAACTTACCCAGTAAGGCGAAGGTAAAATTACCTCGTCGTCCTCATTACACAGGGTGAGAATTGCATTAAAGATTGAATGTTTTGCTCCGCAAGAGACAATGATTTCCTCAGGAGAATAATCAAGATTATTATCATTTTCAAATTTCCTGCAAATCGCCTCTTTTAATTCTTTCATCCCTGAGGCTGGAGTGTATTTAGTAAAACCAGAATCTATTGCCTTTTTAGCTGCCTCTTTAATATGGGCGGGCGTATCAAAATCTGGTTCACCTGCTCCAAACCCGATAACATCGATTCCCTCTTGCTTCATCTGTTTCGCCCTAGCAGTTATAGCCAGAGTTGGTGAAGAGCTGATTAGATTTACCCTTTTTGATATAGACATTTTCCCATCCATCTGAATCCTCCTTAAAAGAATATCTGAGCATAGTCATTGCTTTCTAAAATAGAGTAGGAGCAACATAATCTCCATATTGAACTTTTATTTTTTCTAGCCATTGTTTCTGTTCCTGAAGAAGCTTAAAGAAAATGTCAGGGGAATCTGTTACTTTTGTCTTATAAATTTCTACAATCCTTTCAATCTTTGCAATATTCTCGGGAATTCTTAAGGTGAATTGTTTACGGTAATCTTCCTCAGGGTAATCCTTATTAAGGACCTCTTGAAATAATTTTTTAAGGTCCTGGTATCTTGGAAGAAATCCTATGGGTGTTTTGATTGCTTCTATATCATTATGAACTCTCAGCTCCATCCACTTAAGCCAGACACGCTTATACTGCATTCCTGTTAGGTAATTACTATTTTGGCCTTTCAGAAAATAGTTTACTCCAAAGATAAGGGGAGGTTTCTCTAAATCTTTTACAAAATCTAAATGGTTCTGAATATATTTCCCGATAGGTAGAGATAAAAAGTCCAAATTTGCCATAAGATTAAATTTTCTCACACCCCCTTTTCCTAAAGTAGTAGCAGTGGTTTCTGATTCTAAACAAGAGGCTATGGTTATCACACCATGCACCCAATCAAAGCTTTCAAATACAGGTGGCCAGGTGTCTGAATCTCTTCCCCCATAGATTATTCCTTTAACTACAACACCTTCTGGGTCTTCTAATTGAGGGTCACGGTTTTTTAAGCTTCCCAATCTAATAGTGTATCTTGCATTGGGATGAGCATAAGGAATGGGGCTGCCTTTTTCATCAATTTTATCTTTAAACCACCTGGCAGAAAAATTTATCCCTTCATCAGGCGGCAGTCTTCCATCACCTTGTCAGTAAGGAACTCCATCTTTAACTAAGATATTAGAAAAAATAACCTCGCCTGGAGTAGTCAATATTTCCCAAATCAAAGGATCGTTTTCTAGATTTACATCTTTGATTATTCCAAATATTCCCCTTTCTACATTTACCGCAAATACTTTCCCCCTTCTTTTTCTTAAATAAGCAATATCATCTCCTAGGATATTCTCACCTCTTACCATACAAGTGGAGGTCTTACCACAAAAACTGGGGAAGGCGCCGGTAAAATGAGTCTTCCTCTCATCAGGTCCATAGACTCCCATAACAAACATATGTTCGGCAAGCCAGCCTTCCTTATCTGCCTTTCTTATAGCCAGTCTTAAAGATAACTTCTTTAGTCCCACTGTATTTCCTGCATATTGAGTATTAACACTGTAAACTATATTTTCCGCAAAATCTATATAAACCCTTCGTTTATCTATATTTTTACTTACATTTCCTTCTAACTCTCCTGCAGGGTGGACATATTTAAAAAATTCTATATCAGGCCCTTTTCTTTTAAATACTTGGTAAGCAGGTCTAAAAAGAATATCTTCTGAATGGGCTACATAACAAGAATCTGTAATCTGCACAGCATAGATAGAAAAATCCGAATTTATGGGTCCTAAACAAAGAAACAAAATAAACATCTCTTTTCCATCCATAATACTTTTCAATAAATCCTGGATTTCCACTAAGCCGACTTGCCTATCTATTGAATTAATATCAGGACCTAAGCTTAAGTCTTTGGTTACCAGAAATTTTGTATTTTCTTTATCTCTTGCCTGGTCAAAGTAACCGTCGAAATGAACCGTGTGACCATCTATAAGAAGCTGAGTTTCCTCTTCCAATTCTTTGGCTTTGTCTCTTATATACCTGGTATCCTCCAGAGAATCGGTACGTACAAAGACAGATAGAGGGTTACAAAGCTCCACATATTTTGCAATAAAATTATGAAGTACTGGATTATTCAATTCCATCAGTTTTTTATAGTTTTCTTCATCGCACTTTGTCTTAAGTAATTCAACGTATTTTTCTTCCATTAGAGTACCTCCCTTTTTTCGTGAAAATAGCTATAAAACAAAAAAAACCAACATACCCTCCCCCCTTTTTGTGGTAATAATGATATTGTGTTGAAAGCTATAAGTCAAGTAAAATTCGATCAATGATACAACATGTGGTAAGAATAAGGAAGTTTACAGTGGATTTGACATCTTAGGCCATTTTGATATTTTTATCTCCACACCCTGAGACCTGTAGGCTAACCAGAGGTCACCAGGATTAGACCATCAACCAATGATAGGGAGAAAAATGATAAAGGCAATTACATTTGACTTATGGAATACCTTAATTTGTGTGAAAGATTATACTTCTTTGCGGATTGAACACCTAGTGGAGTTATTAGATAAACAAAACGCCTCTCCAGATGAAAAAGTCATCAGGCAGGTATATTTCTCTATTCAGGATCTCTGGCGCCCAGATCCAGTAGGGCAATATCGTTTTGTTTCAATAAAGGAAAGGGTGGAAATGATTTTAAAGAAACTAGGTATAGAAATAGAGCACGGCCCAAAATTAGCCATTGTCAGAGATTTTGAAGAGGTTATTCTTGAGGATCCTCCTAGCCTGCTTGATGGAGTAAAATTTACCTTGGAATCACTATACCAGAAATACCCCCTGGGTCTGGTGTCTGATTCGGGCCTTACGCCTGGCAGAATCTTAAGAAAAATCTTGCAGTTCCTGGGAGTCCTGAAATTTTTTGACTGCACCGTCTTTTCTGATGAAGTGGGATACAATAAACCCAACCTCCTCATGTTCAGCCAAGCCTTAAAGCTGCTGAAAGTTCAGCCGAAAGAGACTATTCACGTAGGAGATCTACTGGAGACCGATATCGCTGGAGCAAAACTTGCTGGCATGCTCAGCATCTGGATTAATCGAGGGAAAGGGCGGTCTAACCACGAATCTTTTCGCCCTGACTACGAAATTAATCGACTCCCTGAGCTATTGCCTATGCTTAAAAAATTAAGTTTTTCCTCGTGAGTTCAATAAAGGAATCCCTAAATGCCTGACTGGATTGTGCACCTCGGATTTGCCTATAGTATGGCACGTCTCATTAAACTAAGGGATCTCAAGCTATTTTTCTTAGGATCTATCCTTCCAGATATCGGCCGGGTAGCTCTTTACTTTACCGATTTTGCTCACCTGAATCCCATTAGTTCATCTTCCTATGTTGCAGTTTTCCACACCCCTTTTATGGCCGCTTTAGTCGCCTTGGTGATCTCTTCGTTCAGTGAAAATTTTAAAAAATGCTGGGTCTTGATTTTTCTGGGAGCCATTTTTCATCTTGCTTTGGATCTCACCCAGTATAGGATAGGAAACGGCGTGCTCCTTTTTTACCCCATCTCTTTTAAGCAGTTCTACCTTAATTTATTCTGGTCTGGTGATAATGTCTCCCTTCTTCTGCGTGCACTGTCTATAGGAGTTTTGGTTATCTGTCTTCTAGAAAAGAGGCCGGTTGGAAGCCCTCTTTCTTTAAAAACTGCCAATTTAAAAATTGCCTTTCCTCTGATCCTGCTCGTCCTGGCCATTCCTCTTTTCACCACTTCCTTGATGCTAAAGAACAACGTAGACTACCTTGACTTTTTCACTCATCCTCAAAAATGGGAAGGAAAAAAAATAGAGCTTTACAAAGCTAAAGTTATCTCGACAAATCCGGTAATAATCAGAGACATGGGAGTTATGCTTGAACTTGTTGGTTCAGAAAAATTCAGAGAAGGTGATCGAATCTGCATTGAGGGCATATATAAAGAGGGGAGGATTTTTCCTTCTTTTATCCATCGCTACCGGGGTCCCTCCAAATCAATGGTCTCTCTGGTAGGCCTCTTATTTTTTATTCTGGTATGGACTGACTTTCCACAAAGGATGAGAAAACTATATAGGAGAGATTAAATTCCTGAGGGACTCTTCAAGAATGAATTTATTGTGCCATTCGTAGGCCCGGAATTCTTACACGTTTTTCTACCACGTTTAGAGCCCGGGAGACAATGAGTACCGCAACCAGATATATAAAAGCCACCACCAGAAAAACTTCAAAGTACCTAAAGTTCTCAGCCGCAATAAACTTACCCTGAGCCATCAGCTCAGGAGCTCCGATCATGTAGGCAACCGAGGAATATTTAAGGGTGTAGATTAACTCATTTGACCAGGAAGGAATAACGATTCTGAGAGCCTGGGGTAAGATAATATTCATGATTGTCTTGAACCGACTCATCCCGATAGCTCTGGCCGCCATCATCTGGCCCCGGCTGATAGATTGAATGGCTCCCCGGAAATATTCTGCTTGATAAGCAGCACTATTTAATCCCAACCCCAGGATACCGGCTACAAAAGAGGAAAGCCTTATATCGTAGCGAGGAAGTCCATAGTAGAGGATGAAGAGCTGTACTAAAAGAGGGGTACCTCGAAAAAACTGGATGTAACCGGCGCTAATCAAAGAAATAGGACGGTTGCCATATAATCGTCCCAGGGCTAGAGCAATTCCCAGCACAAACCCCAGGGAAATTGAGCAGGCAGTGAGCTCCAGAGTCACCACCGTTCCTTTGAGTAAAGCGGGAAGTATGTCATAAGTTAGCTCAAAAAAATTCATTTTCTCTCCGATTTTCCGTACAGCTCGGTTATTTTGGAAAGAAATTGCCTGGTCCGCTGATGTTGTGGATCTTCAAACAAGACCTCAGGTGGTCCCTGCTCGACTATCACCCCATTTTCAATGAAGATAATTTCATTACACACAGAACGAGCAAATCCCATCTCATGAGAGACCACCACCATGGTCATACCACTTTCTACTAGATCCCTCATTACCTCGAGAACCTCTCCAATCAACTCTGGATCGAGGGCTGAGGTTGGCTCATCAAAAAGCATCAGTTTAGGTCCCATGGCCAGGGCCCTGGCAATGCTTACCCGCTGCTGCTGGCCACCTGATAACTCAGCCGGGTAAGCGGCTGCTTTATCTTGCAATCCCACCCGGGATAGATGCCTCATGGCCTCCTCGGTAGCCTCTCTTTTCTCCATTTTTTTAACTTTAATTAGGCCTATGCGGACATTATCCAGAGCTGAGAGATGAGAAAAGAGGTTAAAATCCTGAAAGACCATGCCGATGGATTGGCGGACCTTATTGATATCAGTCCGGGGATGGGTTGTCTCGACTCCATCGAGCCAGATTC